>ENA-OUOG01000374-OUOG01000374.1-marine-metagenome-genome-assembly--contig:-NODE-374-length-59173-cov-5.439894_pt1 | contig 59173 bp, 61 predicted proteins | sample MGYA00248635_ERZ508505 | MGnify/ENA primary metagenome ERZ508505 (study PRJEB26176, sample SAMN06267871) | marine metagenome | isolation source: Saanich Inlet, British Columbia, Canada | place: Pacific...
GGTTAAACCGATCAATTCGGACTCAAAGGGGTCTTGATTGCTTTTTGGCTCTTCTGGAAAGACATCAACGCCGGCACCTAAGATCTTACCCGATGCGAGGGCCGCTTTCAATGCGCTGATGTCTACCACAGGACCTCGTGCTAGATTCAAGAAAACAGCTCCATCCTTCATTTGATTGAATTCCTCGGAGGTGAAGATATTTGTGTTTTCAGGGCGTCCATCAATGTGCAAACTAACGACATCAGAAGTGCTTAAAAGCTCATGCAATGTTCTACATTTGGTGGCATTGCCTAAGGCCAGGCGTTCTTCAATGTCATAGTATTGCACCAACATGCCCATGTTTTCGGCCAACACAGAAAGCTGAGAGCCAATGTTGCCATAGCCAATGATGCCCAATTGTTTGCCACGAATCTCGTTACTGTTTTTAGCCGTTTTCGACCATTTACCCTGATGCATATCCTTGTTTTTATCAGGGATCCCACGCATCAGCATAATGATTTCGGCGATGGCTAATTCGACAACCGAGCGCGTATTGCTATAAGGTGCATTGAATACCGCTACTCCTTTTTCTTGAGCGGCTTGAAGATCGATCTGATTGGTGCCGATACAAAAGGCACCAATAGCCATCAGTTTATCTGCATGCTCGAATACGTTGCGGGTCACGTTCGTTTTGGAACGAATACCCAAAACATGAATGCCCTTGATCTTCTCGCATAGTTCCTCTTCGTCTAGTCCTGCCGGGTAGGTTTCGACAGAGAATCCGTCTTCTTTAAGGTGAGCGAGTGCCTTTGGATGAACATTTTCCAAAAGCAACATTTTGATTCGATTTTTAGGGTAGGAGAGTGCGCCGCTCATGTTATTTTTAAATAAAATTTCATCAAAACTAGGGGCAATATGATCGGCCTTGGCCTTCACGTTGTCCCGTTCAATATTTTCAGTGTAGGCCCAAAATTGCTTGGCTACACCCGCTTCTTTCACTTCATAATCGGTATATCCGTCACCGATCATATGGACTTCGCCCTCAAGAGCGAGCCCCTGCACCAGTTTGACCTTGCCGCCATTGGAAGATAACACGTTATCTCGATCAAAATCAACGATCTTGCCCGAGTCGTCAAAGACAAACTCATTGGCAAACACATGGCTGGCCTTTATGCCCAATTGTGCTACTACAGGAACAATAAAATCCTTGAAACCATTCGAGACAATGTAAGTATGTTCGGCATTTTGTTCGAAAAAGGTCTGATTGCGTTCGAAGGACTTTGAGATCTTTTTACTTAAACGATCCACCAATTCGATCAGGTGATCGCGATGTGCATCGAGAATGTTGATGCGAGCATCTAATGATTCCCTTAATGAGAGTTCACCTGCCATTCCTTGATCCGTCACCTCCTTGATCCGCTGCAGCCTTTCCACTCTTTCTGAATGATTTGCTAGGGAGATCTCACCTAATATGTCAAGGGCCTCAACCTGTGTGAAGGTACTATCGAAATCAATGATGAAATAGTGGGCTGTGGCGAGTTGGTTCATTCGGTTTTTGTAAAAAATAGTTGGTTGATTTGATTGCCTAACAACCCAGCAAAGCCTGCCGATAGCCCGCCGATCAATCCGGTTACTAAGAATAGTAAAAACAAGTTGTTTTCTATTTGAAGTAAAACGGTGATTTTTTCAGCGAGAATAAAATCATTAGCACTACTGAGCCAATAGGCATTCACTAACCAAAGTAAGGCGATTGCTGAGAAGGGAACAACAAAAGCAGCGGCTTTCCTTAGGCGAACGATTGCACCGACGATCAACGCCGCGAGCATACCTGACCACCAAGGGAGAAAGAAGGAAAGAAACAAACCTAGAAGTAAGGTTAGAGCGAAATTAAGAGAGGTCTTTTTCATTGTTGAGGGCTTAAGGTTTGTTTGATATGTGCTGGACTTTCATCAGAACGACGAGTGAGGTCTAAACTGAGATAATCTCCTTTTGCCCAAATGTCGATCAGATCATCAAAGTACTTACTGCCGGGATTCCCTGATTGCCCGCCAGGGTACACACCATAGGCCCTTGGTGGGTCTGACATTTCGACGATCATGCGCCAAGATGGGCCGTGGTTCTTGCTCGTGGCATTGACAATCCCTCCATTTCCACCAATGGGGATATTAAAGCGAGAGAAAGCAGGAAGGCCTTGGAGTAAATGTCCCACATAGGTGCTTTTAAAGTCTACCCAAGCCAATGAACGACCTTGTGATCTTAGTTCAACGACTTCTTCTACAGTGTCAAGAAAAGCTGCATTGATCAGGTCAGTGGCAGTTTCTATTTTTTCTGTCTCTTGGATGTCCATTAGTTCATGATCCGGGTAATCGCGTAACAATTCATAGGTTCTATAAGTAAAGGGATAGCGCACATGGCTCTCCATGGCTTCGATCTCGTCATAAATGGCATTGCGAACTTTTGGCCACCAGAGTTGAAATATTGTGGCTCCTTCAACATCCATGTCATTGTTGAAATCCCAATTCTTCACCAGCTCCAGTACGTCCAGCGCTTCAGCCGATAGGCCGTCTGTGTTTAATTCCCTCAAAAAAACGGGGACGAGTTCAGCTGCCAGTAAATTGTAATTGTTGTTGTGCAATGCCTTGAAATCCTCAATGTCGAATTGCTCCTTTGATCGAAAGAAATCATTGATCACGCGACTTCTCGTCATGTCATAGCCATCGTTAAACACGTAATAGGGATATTGCTCATCTACCGGATGTTGGTTGGCTGAGCTGACAAATCCTCTTTCAGGGTTCTTGACATGGGCGTTATGCTCTTGTGGGATGAACCCCTGCCAGTCATGTTCAGGATTGCTTCCGTCGAGGTAGAATTTGCCTTGCCCTTCCCACTTGTTGGGGAATTTACCTTGAATCCATAGCGCGACATCACCTTCAGTAGAACTAAAGACGAAGTTTTGTGCGGGTGCTGTGTAATGGCTCAATGCGGCGACGTAATCGTCATAGTTTTGGGCAGCGTTCAGCTCGATAAAGGTCCGCTGATTGTTGTTGGCTTCATGACCGATCCATTGCATGGCATAGCCAGTCGAATGTCCTCCATTTCCTTTGAAACTCTCGTCATAGCTTACAGGGCCATGATGGGTAAAATAGATGGAATCGTAAAATGTCTCTTCAACCTTCACTTTGATCTCTTCGATCCGTAGGGTAGTGGGCTTCCATTGGTCATCATGCCAATAGTGGCTTTTGTCATCATCGAATTGGATTTGATACCAGTCTTTCACATCTCTGGTCGCATTGGTCACCCCCCACGAAATGAACTCATTAAAGCCTGAAATCACGCCCAGTGCTCCAGGCAAGGTAGCGCCAAACGTGTTCTTTTCCGGCGTTTCCAAATGCATCACATACCAAATGGAAGGTAAATTTAGACCCAAGTGAGGGTCATTTGCCAAAATGGGGTTGCCGGAGACTGACTTTTCCGGACCAACCGCCCAGTTGTTGCTGCCATTGTCAGGATGAGGTTTGGTCATGAAGCCCGTTTTAGGATCAACAGGGTAAGCCCCCTCCGGTACTTCAGGTACCTCGACTTCCCAGCTCGACCAATCTCTTTCTTTTGGAATGACTGGGTCAATGGCATCAAAGAAATCTGGGAATAAAAAGTCGAACTGCGTTTTGCCCATTTCATTGACCAAGTTTGAAAACTCGAGGTCATTGTCTCCACCGGCAAGCATGTCGGTCATGTACATCAGCAATAAGGCCGTTTTCAAGGGCGTCCATTCTTCCGGAGCATAGTCTAATAATTTGTACTCCACAGGGTACTGACCCATGGTAAGGGAATTGATATAGGCATTCACCCCTGCTGTGTAGGCCTTTACATAAGTTGCGATTTCTTCGTCTTGCATCATGAACGCCATAGTGTTTTCTGCTGCCCATAGCATCCCTTTTCTTCGTTGTTCTCGATCGTAATTGAGTGCGCTGGAACCAACTACCTCCGACAATCTACCAGCGGCGGCATAGGTTTGAAATTCCATTTGCCATAAACGTGCTTGTGCTGTGAGATAACCCTGTGCGCGATACAGGTCTTCATTGGTAGTTGCATATACATGCGGAATAAGGTGTTCATCAAAGCTTATTTCCACCTTCGAGCCTAAGCCGGGGAGCTGAACATCTTGAATTAAAAGATCCTCCGAAACATCATTTTGCCAAAAGCCCTGATGTGGGGATAGGAACTTACCCAAAGGTGGGATCTGCCCGAACTTACTATTTAAAGCATAGAAGATGCCGACTGTAGCGAGAAGAGCACTGAAAAACTTAAGCCATTTCATAAGCAAAGAAAATTTCCACAACATAATCATGTTCATCCGTTGAAAGAAGAATAGTAGGTGAAAATCATCTTTTTATTGGAAAGGAGTTTAGCTTTATATCTTTGCAATGCCATGATAGAGCAAAAAGAAGTACTTATTGAAAAAGCAAGGAAGATCAAATGCCTCATAACCGATGTGGATGGGGTGATGACTGATGGTGCAATCATTTATGACAATACTGGAATGGAGTATAAGCAGTTTAATGTCAAAGATGGCCAGATCATTCAACATTTAAGAGCGAATCATATCCTCATAGGAGTTATTACCGGTAGAGATTCTCAGGTGGTGAGAAACCGTTGCGAAGAGCTCAAATTCGATTTTCATTTTCATGGCATAAGGCAGAAGGGCGAGACATTACCCCATGTCTTGACAGAACATGCTCTTGACTTGAATGAAATCGCCTACATTGGAGATGACATCAACGACCTCCCTATTTTGAAAAAAGTAGGTTTGAGTGCAACACCTCAAGACGGGCATGCGAAAGTAAAAGAACAAGTGGATTGGGTCTTAGCAGCTGCTGGGGGCAAAGGAGCACTTCGGGAAGTGGCCGATTTCATCTTAGAAGCCCAAGGGATGTACCATTCCATTATTGAAAAACTGACAAAATGATAAAATTTACTAAAGGTTTCGAGCTTGCTGAAGGCCTAACGATCGGAGAAGGTGAAATGGTCTTGTTCTCAGGACCTTGTGCAATCGAGTCTTGGGAGGTTTGTGCCCAAGTGGCTGAACGCTTGAAAGAAACTTGTGAAAGGCTTGGCATTCAATTTATTTTTAAAGCATCTTTCGATAAAGCCAACCGTACCTCCGTTGATTCTTACAGAGGGGTAGGGTTTGACGAAGGATTACGCGTATTAGAAAGGATAGGCACTGAATTTGACCTTCCTGTTGTCACCGACATTCACGAAGCCAGCCAGGCAATACCTGTGAGTGACGTGGCGCAAGCATTGCAGATTCCCGCTTATTTATGTAGACAAACAGACCTTTTGGTAGCCGCAGGAAATACAGGAAAAACAGTAAAGATCAAGCGAGGGCAGTTCATGGCTCCTGAGGATATGCAATACGCGGTGAACAAGGTGAGATCTACTGGAAATGACAAAGTGATCTTGACAGAACGAGGTGTGTCTTTTGGTTATCATAACTTGGTGGTGGACATGCGTGCCTTACCTACCATGAGACAGTATTCACCGGTGGTCTTCGATGTGACGCACTCCGTGCAACAACCAGGAGGGGCAGGTGGTAGCTCAGGCGGGCAAAAAGAATTTGCGCCATATTTATGTCGTGCTGCAGGCGCCGTAGGTGTTGATGGTTTCTTTATCGAAACTCATCCAGATCCTGCCAATGCCAAAAGTGACGGACCCAATATGGTGCCACTTAACAAAATGAATGATTTTCTCACCATGGCCAAAGAGGCGTTTGAACTCGGGCAACAAGCAAATTTCACCTTTGATGAGTAATATCCTCAAGCAACTTTTTAGCTTCTTTTTCATTCTGGTCGTGGCCAGTAGCTGTATCCCCAATGAGAAGGTGGTCTACCTCCAAAACAAAGAGGACGACCCAAGATTGGCAAATGAACAACTCATTGGTTTAAGGAGGGTAGACTATAGACTTCAACCGAACGATATCCTATTGATCAACTTTTACAGCAGCCATTTAGAAGCAGTCGAACGCTATTACCCCGTCTTCGCTCGACCTGATAACCTCATGATGGCAGGGAATCAAAATGGCAACCAAGGAGGGATGAATGATCCTTATTTAACAGGCTATAATGTCGACAAAGATGGGAACATTGAGATTAATGGCTTAGGAAGGGTAAATGCTTCAGGCTTGACGATTACAGAATTGAAGTATGCCATTGAAGAGTTAATCCGCCCAGATATTAAAGATATTCTGGTGAGTGTGAAATTAAGTGGTATTCCTTATACCATCTATGGAGAAATCGAACAGGTTGGACCAAGTCTATTAAGACAGTATGAAGCAAATTTGTTAGAAGCGATTGCAGCAGCAGGGGACCTAACGATAAATGCCGATCGTGCCCATGTGCAAATATTACGTCAGTATCCAGAAGGAGTACGAATCCACGAAGTGGATGTGACGGGTAGAGCCTTTATTGAAACGGAGCTGTTCTTTTTGCAACCCGATGACATCATCTACGTTCCCCCCTTGAAAATTCGAGAGGTGGGTTCTGGCGATACTTTCTTAGATACTTTTGCCACCATAATTACCGAGATATCGGGCACCGCCTTACTCATCAGTATAGTAACAAACTAATATGGCCGACGAATTCGACTTTTTTTAGAACTCGGAAAATAGCAACAACTCCACGATTGATACACGACTGATCCTGATCAAACTGATTCGGTTTTGGCCTATTCTCATCATTGGGTTGTTGGTGGGTTTGCTCACCGTCTTCATTTTTCATCGCTATACCATTGAGCGCATTAGTCAGCTCCACTAGCGCAAAGAGTAGCAAAAAAATGAAAGAGAGTTTCCTCATGAAAACGTATATATTACAAATCTAAGCAAATAGATGGTTTTGCCAATAATTAGGGTGAGGTGGTACAAATATCTTAATATTTAGTTCAAAAACAATGCCTTCAAACGAAGGCATTGTCAATAGTACACCCGAAAGGAGTCGAACCCTCAACCTCTGGAGCCGAAATCCAGCGCTCTATCCAGTTGAGCTACGGGTGCGGATATGTTAAGCTAGTGCTTCTTGAACTTTTAAGGCAGCATCTTTTAATACAATGGCCGATTCAACAGCGAGGCCGCTCTCATTAATGATCTTAGCAGCTTCTTCTGCATTCGTTCCTTGCAAACGGACAATGATCGGAATATCAATATTGCCAATTTTTTTATACGCTTCGACCACACCATTGGCGACACGGTCACATCGAACGATTCCTCCAAAAATATTGATCAAAATTGCTTTGACATTAGGGTCTTTCATGATGATTCGAAAACCGGCTTCCACTGTTTCTGCATTGGCTGTTCCTCCAACATCTAAAAAGTTAGCAGGCTCTCCTCCTGATAATTTGATAATATCCATCGTAGCCATCGCTAAGCCAGCACCATTCACCATACAACCGACATTGCCATCTAATTTTACATAACTCAGTCCATATTCTCCAGCTTCTACTTCGGAGGCATCTTCTTCCGAGAGGTCTCTCAATTGTTGGAGGTCTTTGTGTCTGAATAAGCCATTATCATCCAGATTCACTTTTGCATCAACCGCTAAGATCTGATTGTCAGATGTTTTTAACACTGGATTGATCTCAAATTGGCTGGCATCGCTATCTTCATATGCCTTGTACAAGGAAAAGATGAATTTTACCATTTCCTTGAAGGCTTGACCCTCGAGTCCAAGGGCGAACGCTACTTTTCTGGCTTGAAACCCTTGAAGGCCTACTTTTGGGTCAATCCATTCTTTGATGATCTTTTCAGGAGTTTCTTCTGCGACAGTTTCAATGTCCATTCCACCTTCAGTAGAAGCCATGATGACATTCCAACCTTTGGCTCTGTCTAGGAGAATAGACAAATAGTATTCTTTAGGATCACTTTCGCCAGGATAATAAACATCCTGAGCGATCAATACTTTACTGACTAATTTACCTTCAGCACCAGTCTGATGTGTCACCAGTGTTCCTCCGAGAATGGCCGCTGATTTTGGTGCTACCTCATCTAAGCTTTTGGCCAAGACCACTCCGTTTGATCCAGTTTCTTGTACTTTTCCTTTTCCACGTCCACCGGCATGTATCTGAGCTTTCACTACGTACCAACTAGTTCCAGTTTCTTCATTCAGTTTTTGAGCAGCAGCAGTTGCTGCTTCTGGTGTATCTGCAACAATTCCTTCTTGAATTTTGACACCATACTTTTTTAGTAATTCTTTTGCTTGATACTCGTGAATATTCATGTCTCAGATTTTGTGCGAAAGTAAGCCAAAGGGCCTATAATAACAAGTCAATTTGCGCTTATGACGATCCAATTGGTTTACATTCTCCATATTCTGTTTATGTTTGAAATAACTTTATGGAAAACATATTAGCGGCAAAGGCAATCAGCAAAAGCTACGGACCGGTAAACGTCCTTAAAAATATCGATCTTGATATCAAAGCAGGTGAGGTACTCTCTATTGTTGGACCTTCCGGCGCTGGTAAAAGCACCCTTCTTCATATTCTGGGTACTCTAGATGAAGCGGACTCCGGCCAATTATTTTTGAATGGAAAGGATCTGCTTCGCATTGGAAGCAGTAAGATCGCCGAACTTCGAAATAGGCACTTTGGCTTTATTTTTCAGTTTCATAACCTGCTTCCTGAATTCAACGCCATTGAAAATGTTTCGATGCCTGCGTTGATTGCAGGGAAACCTCGACAGGTGGTAAACAATCGGGCGAGTGAACTATTGGGTTTATTAGGTTTAAGCGCTCGTTTAAACCATAAACCGTCAGAATTATCAGGTGGGGAACAACAAAGGGTAGCGGTAGCCCGTGCATTGATCAATGAGCCACAACTTGTTTTAGCAGATGAGCCTTCAGGGAATTTAGATACAAGATCTGCCGAAGACCTGCACAAAATGTTCTTTCAATTGCGGGATGAATTGGGTTATACCTTTGTCATTGTAACGCATAACGACCAACTAGCAAAAATGTCCGATCGGATCGTCACCCTCAAAGATGGACTTATCGCGTCTTCTTGATCACACGACATCGGATAGATGATTTGCCGTATAAAGACTTTGGAAGATAATAGGCTAATTTGATGGATGCCCGCATGTATGAATCATTGGATCCATCTCCGCGAAGTGTTCCGGCATCAACTGGTGCTAATGGTGGCGTTAAGACTGTTCTAGGGTCAGATAGTTGGGCTAATGTAATGGCAGAAACACCATCGGTATCAGTAAAAGAGGCTTGATCTCTATAAACGCCACTTACATCATCTAAATATCCTGTGAAAGCTACATTATACTGCAGGTCAAGTTGAATATCCCAATTCTTACTGACAAATATATCAACCCCAAAGCCTAATGGCACAATCAAGGCGAGTCCGCCATATTCTTCGCCCTCAATGTTCAAGGCCCTCATGTTATAGTCGGTGCCATTTAAATTTTGAACAGGATTATTACTGGTCACGCCAATTCCTAAATGGAAAAAAGGGTTAACGAAGGCCCTGTCACGATAACCCTTCGCCGGGTGTCGATGAGTGTAATATACACCTTGAACCACAAACTCGATGTTGTTCGCTTTGAAATTAAGATTTCGGGCGCGTTGTGAGGGAACAGTTGCAATGGAATCATTGGCTCGAATGGTGTAATAACTTAATTGAGCTCTAATACCGAGGTTGTCTGTCATGAGGTGCTCGTAACCAATACCGAAGCCCAAGCCAGCTTGTAAGTTAGGGTCTCTCGACCTGCGAAGCTCTCCAAAATAAGTATTGCCACTAAAGCCCACGGTTACTTTGGAAATGCGATCAAAACTGTTCGTTGTGGTGAATCGCTGGCCTTTCAAACAGAAAGAAAGTCCTAGGAGTAGTGCGAAAAAAAATGCTGTGATTGGCCGTAAATTCATTGTTAGAGGAGCAAATTTAAAATTCCAACGCAGTTTTTCCTTATTTATTTTTGTTTAGTTCTTCGATCATGTACTTCAGGTGTTGATTGGCATTAAACATGTCGGCATAAACTGCGACAATCTTTTGCTCTTGATCAATCAGATATGTGATTCGCTTGGGTACACCTATGAGCGGTACTAATGCTTTATACTGTTTACATACCTCTCCCGATCGGTCACTGAGTAGTTCAAAGGATAGCTTGTGCTTTTGGATAAACTTTTGGTGACTCTCGATTCCATCACGGCTAATACCAAATACATTTATGTCCAGACCTTTTAGCTCTTCGAAACCATCCCGAAAACTACAGGCTTCTTCCGTGCATCCGGGTGTGAAGTCTTTTGGATAAAAGTAAATGATACAAGGCAAGTTGTCCTTTAACCGGAATTTATTTCCTGAAGAAGAAGGTAAAACAAAATCTGGGGCGAGTGATCCTTTTTTTAACGACATATAAGGAGGTATAGTTTTAATTCAACAATTTTGGCCATGCTTTCGAAAGGGGTGATATACATGTTGTTAGCAACATTCATTTTTGCTGTGATGAATGTCTTGGTCAAGTACGTAGATAACATTCCTGCTATAGAAATCATTTTATTTAGGTCAATTGTTTCATTTGTGATGTCAGGAGTAACATTAAGCCTCAAAAAGATCAATCCTTTAGGCAAAAACCGAAAGATCTTGTTCTTGAGAGGGTTGGCTGGTGCCTTAGCACTGATGATGTTTTTTACAACATTACAAGAAATTCCATTGGCTAGTGCTGTCACGATCATGTTCCTTGGCCCAATATTTACAGCAATCCTTGGTGTTTGGATCGTCAAGGAAAAGGTTTTTCCATTACAATGGGTGTTTTTTGCCCTTTCCCTTATCGGTATCGTCATGATCAAAGGCTTTGATCCCCGCGTTTCTCCTTATATGGCACTACTCGGTTTAGGTGCTGCATTTTTTTCTGGAGTAGCATATAACATGATCAGAAAACTCAACACCTCAGAGCACCCACTTGTCATCATTTTTTATTTCCCCTTGGTCACGCTACCGATTGTGGGCGTGTATTCCGCATTGCATTGGGTCCAACCACAAGGGCTTGAATGGCTCTTCTTAATTGCTATTGGTGTACTCACGCAATTTGCGCAGTATTTCATGACCAAATCATATCAATCAGAAGATTTAAGTAAAGTAGCTAACATCAACTTCATCGGAGTGCTATATGCCCTTGGATTTGGCTACGTGCTGTTTGGTGAGACATTTAATTTATTAACTTATTTAGGCATGACCTGCGTGATGCTTGGTGTGGTCTTGAATGTGATTTATAAGAATAAAAAAGACAAAGCATATGAAGCTGTTTCAAATTGATGCGTTTTCCCAAGAAATTTTTAAGGGTAATCCCGCTGCTGTATGTATAGTAGATGAAGACCTGAGTGAAGACACGATGCAGGCCATTGCATCAGAAATGAATTTGTCTGAAACCGCTTTTGTGAAGATCTATCCCAATCATTGTAATATTCGTTGGTTTACACCAACAACTGAAGTTCCGCTTTGTGGACATGCGACCTTGGCCTCATCATTTGTGCTATTCACAGAGGGTTATTGGCCTCAAGACAAAACAATAGAATTTGACTCGTTGAGCGGTCCACTCTTTGTCGATTACTTGGAAAAAGGTCTTCAGCTTAATTTCCCAAGTCAAATGCCCAATAAATTACCTTCAGACAAGGTGCTGGAATTCAGTAAGGTGTTCGGTGTTGAATTGCAGGAGGTACTTGAAGTTCCGAACGAAATGATCTTTATTTTTAGCCATGAAAAAGACTTATTGGCTTTTGATCCAGAAGATCAAAAAGTGGCAGCTCTTGCTATGAATGGACTGATCACCTCAGTCTGGTCTGATCAGCAAGGCATCGATTTCATCTCCAGATATTTTGCGCCGAATTTAGGGATTAAAGAAGACCCTGTCACGGGATTCATGCATACGATTCTGACTCCCTATTGGGCGAGTCGAAAAGGTAGGGATTCCTTTCAGGCCCGTCAGGCATCTGCTAGAGGAGGCTCGCTTGGTTTAGTGCTGAAGGGAGATCGGGTATTGATCAGTGGTCAAGCCGTTAAGGTGTTTGAAACAAGCCTCGTGCTTTAATCCTGTTTCAGAATAAAAGCAGAGATCGCTGGTATCGTGATCGTTCCTGATTTAGTTCCTAACCCTTTTTGATCAACTTTTTTACCATCCACAATCAAATGCCAATTGCCCTTTGGTAATTTGATCGTCTTATTGGTGTCTGCTCCGTTGAGTAAAACCAGAATGTTCTTCCATTGATCGTCGTTGGCATAGTCGCTGAGCTGATAGGCCACGAAGTTCTCACCGCTGTAATCAAGGAACTCTAAATGTTGTTGGATGGCACTGGTACTCGTCATTCGGAAGGCCGGATGTTCTTTTCTTAATGCGATTAGGCCTTTGTAGTAATCAAAAACATCTTGGTGTCTGTATTTTTCATCCCAATCGATCTGATTGATCTCATCTGAAGAATTATAGGAGTTTTCTACGCCATTTTTAGTTCGCATAAACTCCGTTCCTGCGTGTAAAAAAGGCACCCCCTGAGAAGTCAATACGATGGTTTGTGCTAGCATATGCATCTTTTTAATCTCCGCTTGACTTGCCTCGGGTCTTGAAATGGTCAACTTGTCAAATAGTGTGTGATTATCATGGCAGGAGACATAATTGATACATTGGGCTGGTGAATTGGCCCAATAGGCATCGGAATAATTCACTGCATCGTAATCCACCTGAAGGTGTTCAGTGGAACCAATAATTCCAAATTTGATGCTCTCTTTCATCCCTGCTTTTTGGCTAACGAAGCCTCCATCCTCATGGATGAAAACGCTTCCCTTCAGGCCATCGCGCATGTCATCACTGAAAGCGGCTACTGCCTTTAAATTTGGGGTATTGGCCTTTAAGGCTTGCTTTTCCTTAGATAATGGAGATGCACCCGCAGTCCAGCCCTCGCCATACACAAATAGGGTAGGGTCTATTGCGTGCAGGGCATCAGTTACCGCATTCATGGTTTCAATGTCATGGATTCCCATCAAATCGAAACGGAATCCATCTAGGTGATACTCATTAGCCCAATAGGTAACAGACTCCACGATGTATTTGCGCATCATTTCACGATCAGAGGCGGTTTCATTTCCACAAGCTGCAGCGTCTGAAAAACTACCATCAGGGTTTTTACGGTAATAGTAATCGGGTACCAACTGGTTGAAATTTGAATCTTCTGTTTGTCCGGTATGGTTATAAACTACGTCTAGGATAACGCGAATGCCATTTTCATGAAATGATTGGACCATTTTTTTGAACTCTGTGATCCTTGTAGCTCCGTTGTAGGGGTCGGTCGAAAAACTTCCCTCTGGCACATTGTAGTTGAGCGGATCATAGCCCCAATTGTATTGAGGTTGGTCTAGTTTTGTTTCATCAATACTTCGATGATCGAAAGTAGGGAGTAAGTGAATATGGGTAACACCAAGGTCTTTGATATGATCTAGGCCTGTGGCCTGACCATGGCTATTTTGTGTACCTGTTTCGGTCAAGCCAGTGTATTTTCCTTTATTCTGAACTCCTGAATTTTCAGCAATTGACAGGTCACGGATCTGCGCTTCGTAGATGATGATGTCGTTTGGTGAAGAAAGTGCAGGCCTTTTGTCATTTTCCCAGCCAGCTGGATCCGTACGGTCAAGGTCCAATATCATTGTTCTTTGACCATTCACGCCCACTGCGGTGGCATAGAGGTCGGGTTTTTCTTGTAGCCACTGACCATTTTGTTTCACTTGATAGGTGTAGTAGTTTCCTTCTTGATCACCTGTTAAACTAAGCTCCCAAACGCCTGCTTCTGTTCTTGTCATTTTGTGGCTGTCGATCTTGGTGTCGCCATGCCCTGCGCTATAAAGGTGTAAGCGCACAGCCTCTGCAGCAGGTGACCAGATCTTGAACTGACTTTTTGCTGGACTGTAGGTTAGTCCGAGATCAGCTCCGTCATAGACAGGATAATCATCAACTGTTTCGTAATTGACTTGGGACATACAAGCAGATATTGCGCTTAACATAAGAAGATAAAGAACTGTTTTAATGGCCTGAGGCAGGACTGAGTTTTTCATGGGTATGCTGTTTTTCTTTTACTAGCAGCCACAGTGCTGCTGAAATTCCTAAGGTGATGGCACTGATCACAAAGATCATGTCTTTATTAGCTGCTTGGTCTATCCACTTTCCTAAACTGGAGGCAATCAATTGAGGGATCACGACCGATAGGTTGAATAAGCCCATGTAGAGGCCCATTTTGGATTGGTCGACTACCTCTGACATGATGGCAAAAGGTAGACTCACCACTGCTGCCCAGCCAACTCCGACAACGGCCATGAGAATGAACAGTGCCGACTGACTCTGACCAAAAAAGATAATCAATACATAGCCAATGGACATGGTAGCGATACATAGCATGTGTGTTTTGACACGCCCAATTTTTTTGCTCAATGGTTCTAAAGCAAAGGCAGGCAATAAAAATCCAACGGTATTGAGGATCGCGAATGAGATACCCGTAATAAATCCAATTTCATTATTCTGAATATCGCTGATGGTTTCAGTAGTCGCAAAGCCCATGATGTTTTCCTTGATATAGGAGAAGGTGTAAATGAACATGGTTTGTACACCGATCCACGTAAACGCATGTGCTAAGCAAATCTTAATGAACTGAGGATAATCAGTTTCCTTTCTTGGTGTTTTGTCTCCCAATTCATCTTGCTGATCTAATTCGCGTGGTTCTGTAATAAATAAGGTAGGGATCACAGAAAAGAGGAAAACCAAAGCCGCGCCCAAGTAAATGAGGATGTAGTTTCCAACAAAAGCCCCAATCAAATAGGCGACAACACCAAAGAAACCTGAGATAGTCTGCATCCAGGTATAGCCTTTTGTTCTTACATCTCCCTCAGGGGTTACATCTGCAATGACCGAACGGGTAGGATTGAAACTGATGTTGATCGCTAGGTCTAAAGAGAGGGCAACAGCAATTGCCACACCGATCACTTCTTCAAAGCCTAAGGCTTCGCTGATTACACCGATATTAGGCAAAGCCAATAGCATCAATGCCGCAATAGTGCCTCCAATCAGGATGAATGGTCTTCTGCGCCCATTCCAGAACCAAACTTTATCACTGATAACACCGATGATGACCTGGCCGAGAATCCCAGCAGCAGGTCCAGCGACCCATACAAGGCCTATTTCTTCTAGGTTAAAACCGAATTGGGTATTCAGTATCCAGCTTAATGCTGCGATCTGTACCGAAAGTGCAAAGCCCATGGCTGTAGCCGGAAGGCTCAACAGCATAAAAAACGACTTTGTGAAGCGCTTTTGAATGTCTAGCATGACGAAGGTTGAAAAGTGTTAAGAAATATACACTTTTCCTCTTCAATCAGAAATGACAACGTTTGCAGAATTACCTTACGTTGAAGGTAATGTCACCGATCTCATAGGTGTCGGCTATGATCACGATCTTATGATCTCCTTTTTCAAACTCTGTGCCCTTATCGTAAACGAAAGAAAGCTGTTGCTTAGAATTGTCGAAAAGAATCTCTTGCATGGAAGTGTAGATCTCTTCACGACCATCTACCTCATAGGTACCGGAACCTCTGGCCACATCGAAAATAATATTACCTGATGGGTCGATCAACTGAATCATGATCTGATGTCCAGCGACCGGAGCCACATCGTTTTCAGCAAGGTTGAAGGTGACTTTGATCTTTTGAGCCTGACGACTCCTGAAGTCTCCCTCGCGCTCTCGACCTCTATTATTGATGTTAAAAAGCTTAATGTTCTCGGCCCGCAGTTTGGCGGCAAGTGCGATCTGTTGTTGGAGTTGCTGTTGCTTTTGCTCTGCTTGGTTCAAGCTGGCTTTGAATTCATTCTGCTCTTCTTTCAGATCATTGTTTTCGGAAAGCAATTGGGTATTCAGCTCTTGAAGTACTTTGATCTCTTCGTCTTTGGCGATCAGTAACTCTTCATAACCTTGTACTTTGTTATCCAACCTTCTGATCAGCGCCTTGTTGGCCACTCTAGTGCGTTGTAATTGATCGCGCTCGGCTGTGATGGAATCTTTTAAAGAGATCAATGAATCGATGTCACCTCCGAGAGATGAAATTTCCGAAATACGATCATTCAATTGGATAGAGATGCTATCTAGCTTTGTGCTCAGCGTCAAACGGGTGGCGTCATACTCTGCTTGAAGTGCCTGTTTGTCTTTATAATCTGTATAGATCTTAAACCCAGAACCTCCAATCACAATAATGATTGCCACGATCAAGGCAATCTTGACCTGGTCTCTTCTATTTTTTTTCTCTTCTGTCATTTTTCTAAGCACAATAAAACCAACTATTCAACGAGTTCTTGGTTAAATATTGGACGAATTACCTAAACTTTTTCTTATTATCAAAGATTCTCAACTTCACCTCCATGATCGAATTGAATGAACATTTCTGGACCGAGCGATATCTAAACCATCAGACGGGTTGGGACATTGGCCAAGTATCAACACCCATCAAGGAATTCATTGATCAGCTGACGGATACGAATATCCGCGTGCTCATACCGGGAGCCGGTAATGCCTATGAAGCAGAGTACTTATGGAGCAAGGGCTTTCGACAAGTGGATGTATTGGATTTATCGATAGAACCTCTAGCCCATTTACAACAAAGAGTGCCAGGCTGGCCAGAGGACCAATTACTCCATAAAGATTTTTTTGATCATGATCAGCCGTATGATTTGATCATTGAGCAAACCTTTTTTTGTGCATTAAATCCCAAATTAAGAACAGCCTACGTCAAGAAGATGAAGGAACTGCTCAAGCCGAATGGGAAGCTTGTAGGATTGTTGTTCAATATTCCGCTCAATACAGACAAACCACCCTTTGGAGGTCATCTGGCCGATTATCGGTCTCTTTTTACACCAGATTTCAACATCTTAAAAATGGAAAAAGCATACAATTCAGCACCTCCAAGGGCCGGTAATGAGCTCTGGATTTCGCTAAGTCCAAACTAGAATTTGACTATATAGTCCTCTTTGGGTAGGTCTTGGTCAAGGAAAATGATGCCGGCTTCGAAAAGGTCTATACTCAGGCTTTGCCGCTGCTGACTTTTGATTTCTTTCCATGCGCGCGACATTTCTCTTGACCAATGGATATCATCAAAGACCATGATGCCTTTTGGGCTCATTTTAGGGACGAGTTGATGGAAATAGTCGAGTGTAGGGGAGAAGCCATGGTTTGCATCCAAGTAGACCAGATCGATCTGTTCCGTCGCTTGTAAGGCGGAAGGCAAACTTTGGTCGATATTACCTTCGAGTAACTGTATGTTTTCTGCACCAAATTGAACAAAATGCTTTTGTGCCATTTGTGCCAAGGAAGGGTCACCCTCAAAAGTAAGCACTTGGGTGCCTTTGTTTTTGGCCATGTAAAGCGTATTCAAACCTAATGATGTACCTAATTCCCAAACCGTTTCAGCACCGGAGAATACGATTAATTTTTGTAAAAAGACCGAAAACTTGAGTGGGCTCGCACTGTGTTTGGCAATGGAAGCAATACTCCGCTCATTTTTGTTTGAAATGCGTGAGCCTGCGCCAAGGTCTTTTAGGATGATTTTCGTTTGATCTTTTTTCAAAGCTGACCTGAGTTCTTCAATCTGTTCATCCTCTTCGATGGGGGCTTTGATCAATTCATTGTAGAATCGAAAAAGAAAAGGGGAGTGTAAGCTGTGTTCATCTACCTGACGAAGCCAGTAGTTGATATAGGCAAGAATTTGAAACAAAATCAGTTGAGTAAGAAGGGCACGATCATAGAGAATTCAGGAATGGTCACTTCAAATTGACTTCCGTCGACAATTTTTTCCATTAAATAAATGCCGTACATCTTACCAAAACCTGATCGTAAATTGCACCCTGAAACATATTGATGCTTTTCTCCTGGTTCTAAAATCGGTTGTTGTCCGACTACACCTTCACCTTCTACCTCTCTAGGGTCATTGTTCGAATCACGGATGAACCAGTGCCTTCGATGCAGTTTGATGGTGAAATCGCCATCATTTTCGATGGTGATCCGATAGGTGAACACATAGTGATTCTGAGCAGGACTGGAATACTCCGGCTGGTAGTTGGTCTCGACACTGACCTTTATGCCTTCTGTTACTGCGGTTACTACCATGATGTTAATTCTGGAATTAAAGTTATAGATTAGTTCCAAAAATGAAAGGGCTTCAAAAATGAATTTTTCATGGCAGTAAAAATTGAAGAGAGCTGGGGGAAGGTGCTTCAAGAAGAATTTGAAAAAACGTATTTTAAAAAGTTAATAGAATTCGTTCGATCAGAATACCAAGACCAAAAGATTTATCCTCCTGGCAAACAAATTTTTAGTGCTTTTGACAAGTGTCCTTTTGACCAGGTGAAAGTGGTGATTTTAGGTCAAGACCCTTACCATGGACCAGGTCAGGCGAATGGCTTGTGTTTTTCAGTCCACGAAGGCATGCCTTTTCCACCTTCTTTGACTAATATCTTTAAAGAGATCAAGAATGATCTAGGCAAGGAGATTCCACCAAATGGTTTCCTAGAACGATGGGCAGAGCAGGGTGTGCTCTTGCTTAATGCGACGCTTACAGTAAGGGCACACCAAGCAGGGTCACATCAAAAAAAAGGTTGGGAAGAATTCACGGATGCTGTGATCAAGGCGTTAGCGGAAGAAAAGCAAGAAGTCGTTTACATGCTTTGGGGTAATTATGCCCAGAAAAAGGCCAGTATCGTAGATGCTGCTTCTAATTTGATCTTAAAGTCTGTTCATCCCTCACCACTGAGCGCCCATCGAGGTTTTTTTGGTTCAGCCCATTTTAGTCAGGCGAATAGCTACTTGCGTGAAAAAGGGAAGACAGTGATCGATTGGTGATCACAGACTCTCTAAGAAGTCATCCATTTTTTTAATTCCTTTTTGCTTTCTGAGCCACTCAGCGACCGCGATGGCACCCTTGGCAAAACCTTCTCTTGAGTGGGCGGTATGCTTGATCTCAATGGCATCGACACCTGAGGAGTAAATGATTTCATGAGTGCCTGGGGTAGGGTCAATTCTCTCAGAAATGATAGCTAAATCCTCGGGGTTGTCTGTTTCTTCATTGACCCACTTTGATTTATGTTGCAAGTGCTGCAGAATCCCTTCTGCCAAGGTGATTGAGGTGCCACTTGGGGAGTCTTTTTTAGATGTGTGGTGAATTTCTTTTGTACGGACGTCATAGCCTTCTTGACCTGACATCAATTTTGCTAGGTATTCATTCAGCTTGAAGAATATATTTACCCCAATGCTGAAATTAGATGCATAGAGGTAGGTGCCATTTTTAGTTTTACAGTAGGTGTCTACGACTTCTTTATCATCGAGCCAACCGGTTGTTCCTACCGCTACAGGTATTCCTTGGTCGATGCACCATTTGATGTTTTCTACAGCAGCCTCTGGTTGAGAAAAGTCAATGGCAACGTCGGTATTGTCTTTGTTGTATTGTGTCAGTTCTTCGCGATTGTCAACATGGATGTTACCCACCACTTCATGACCTTGGCCTGTGGCCAGTTGATCGATGAGTTGCCCCATTTTGCCATATCCTAGTAGAAGTATTCTCATTTTCCTATTGGTAATGTAAAGCCAAAACCCACGTAAGGAGTTCCATTGTTTATGACCCCCAATTTAGGTTTTAGGTTTAAGGCCAATTTCTCGTCAATATCGAAACCCTTCAGGTGCGCATCTATCGATGCTTCGAGGATCTGCAATGCATACACACCAATCGTTGTTAAAAAAACCAGGTCTCTGTTTTTACGCCACGTATCTGCGCTTCTTTGATAAAACCTTAAGGCATTAGAATCCTGTTCCGCAGGTGGTTTGGCGAGTTCTTCTTGCGCCAAGCCCTCAAAGGTTTTGAATTGGTCTTGATTGAAACCGATATAATATACACATGCCCCAAGACCGCCATAGATGATAGGTACTTTCCACCAGCTGTCATTATACAGTTGTCCCCAACCTGGAATAATGGCAGAACGTTTTGAGGCTACCTTCGGGTCATAAAACTTTCTCGGTGCTTGATCAATAATGATTTGTTCACCACCTACTATCCCTCGATTGGTTTGTAAGGTATCTTGGGCACTTAGCCGAAAGGCTAACAGTACTAGGATAAAACAAATACAGAATTGACGCATTTACAGGTCGATGATCTCAAGTATTCTATTCAAGTCTTCGGTCGAAACGAAAGGGATTTTGATTTCGCCTCTAAACTGGCCATCGGCTTTCAAACTTACCCTAGTGCCAAAATGAGAAGAAAGTTTTGTTTGTACCTGCTGTACTTCATACGAACGGTGCGCACTGTTTTTCTTCTTTTCTGGTTTCGGATCGTCTGATGCTTTAGCCATCAAATCACGTACCAATTGCTCAACCTTACGCACAGAAAGCTCCTCATTTACCGCCTTTTTATAAATGTGCAGTTGTTTATCGACGTCTTCCACGTTAATGATAGCCCGAGCATGCCCCATGGAGATCTTCTTATCGCGTATGCCAGCCTGAATGTCAGGGGGTAGTCTTAAGAGCCGCAAGTAGTTGTTGACGGTGGTTCTGTTTTTACCCACACGCTCACCAAGTTGTTCTTGCTTTAAATTACACTCTTCGATGAGGCGTTGATAACTTAATGCGATTTCAATGGCGTCAAGGTTTTCGCGTTGGATGTTCTCAATGAGTGCCATTTCCAGCATTTGCTGGTCATCTGCGGTTCTCACATATGCAGGAATGCTTTTGAGTTTCGCCAATTTTGATGCCTGAAAACGGCGTTCACCCGAAATCAGTTGAAATTCCTTATCTCTCAGCTTCCGGACAGTGATTGGCTGAATGATGCCCTGTACTTTGATCGATTCGGCGAGTTCTTCTAAGGCCGTGCGGTCAAAGTGGATCCTAGGTTGGAATGGATTTACTTGAATTTGATCTAGTGGTATTTCATTCATCGTACCACTGGCACCGCCACCGAGCGACTCATTTTCGTTTTTTGGAGAAGAATCTTCCAAAAGTGCACCTAAACCTCTACCAAGCGCATTCTTCTTCTTTTTTGGAACTGCCATATTTATCTTAGTCTACTACTACTTTTTCACCAATTTCCTTCGCCAAGTTCAGATAGGCCAAGGCGCCTCTACTCTCAGCATCATGCACAATGGCAGGAACACCAAAACTCGGTGACTCACTTAATTTTACATTTCTCGGTATGATCGTTTTGAACACCATGTTTTTGAAATGCGTTTGTACTTCTTCTACTACCTGGTTCGATAAACGCAACCTGACATCATACATTGTCAATAAGATACCCTCTATTTCAAGATTGGAGTTCAATCTTTTTTGAATAATCGTGATGGTGTTCAATAACTTTCCTAAGCCCTCCAAAGCAAAATATTCACATTGCACGGGAATGATGACGGAATTAGATGCCGTTAGCGCATTGATGGTAATAAGACCCAACGAAGGTGCGCAATCGATGAGAATGAAATCATAATCATCTTTGACCACATGCAGTACCTCCCTCATTTTTTCTTCACGATTGGTAAGGCTGACCATTTCTACCTCAGCACCCACTAAGTCGATATGAGAGGGTACGAGTTGTAGGGTTTCCATGTCGGTTTCAAGAATACACTCCTTGATGGTATACTTACCCACCATGCACTCGTAAATACTTTTGGTGATCTCCCTGGGGTTATGGCCGAGTCCGGAAGTGGTATTGGCTTGCGGATCAGCGTCAACTACTAGGGTTTTATATTCTAGAGCGGCTAAACTTGCTGCTAAATTCATAGCAGTGGTCGTTTTGCCCACACCGCCTTTTTGATTTGCTATTGCAATGATTTTTCCCATTAGTTAGTTTGAAAAAGGGTCTCTTTGAATTAGGTAAAGTTATTTGCCTTGAAAGCCCAATGCAATACGGCCTTACCCGAACAATGGGCATAAGCAACAAATGGCTTGGTTCTTTTTTTAGCTCGTGCTTCTCTCAAAAAAGTAATTCATTAAGAGAGTTTGCAGTAGATACAAAGATAGAAGAATAGGGCAAAGAATAATCAACAGAGAATTCCACATTTCATAGACTTATGCACATGCATAAAGGCTAAGATCCTGAAGGTCTGATTTTTGGCGAGAGACAAAAAAAGGAGGTAAAAACCTCCTTCACTAATTTATTTTTTCTTTTTCATCTGTTTCTGCTTTTGTGCTTCTTGGCTCGCCTTCATGGCGTCTTCTAAACGTTGCTGAAACTTCGATTTCTTCTTATTTGTGTTCTTCTTCTTATTCTCCATCAAAGTGGCTCTAATCTTGTCGTCGTCAACGAATTTACGAATTAGCGCCTGCTGGCTGAATGTCACTACGTTCGATACGAAGTAGTAAAAACTTAAGCCTGAAGAATAGCTATTCAAAATGAACATGAACATGACTGGCATTATGTAACCGATGTTTTTCATTGGTCCTTGCACGGTGCTCACTTGATTATTTGACCAGGTATAAACGATGGTTGATATGGTCATCAAAAGAGTAAACCCACTTACATGAGAGCCATAGAATGGAATTGTAAAGGGTAGACTGATCAATACATCGTATGTGGAAAGGTCATGCGCCCAAAGGAAGCTTTCTTGGCGCAATTCAATAGAATTTGGAAAGAAAAAGAACATGGCGAACAGGATCGGCATTTGCAATACCATTGGCAAGCACCCTTGAATAGGATTAGCACCGAATTGACGGTACAAAGCCATCTGCTCCTGTTGCATCTTTTGTGGGTCGCTACCAAATTTCTCTTTCAGCTCATCTAATTCTGGTTTTAACACCTTCATCTTTGCCATCGAGAGGTACGACTTCCTCGTTAGCGGGAACAATACCATTTTTACGATCAGTACGATGATCATGATGATTAGACCGTAATTGGCGATTTTTCCTTCTAAAAAGGCAAAAAGCTCAACTAAGATGTATTTGTTGAACCAACTCACTAGGGCATAGCCCATGTATACATTTTCTTCGTAATCATCACCTACGCTTTTAAGCGTTTTGTACTGCTTAGGTCCATAGAAATAAGTGAAGTCGGCACCATTTCTCATGTCTGCCAGTGGAATACTCAATTCTAGCAATCCAGACTTAACAATGGCCGTATCTGCCAAAGGAACAGCAGTGCTCATTGCTGCAGAATTAAACCCATTTGCTGCAATGATCCCCGCATTGAAAAACTTTTGGTTAAAGCTGGCCCATTTGATGGGCTCCACGGCAGATTCAGTTTGTGGATCTTGTGAAGTAGCTTTTAACTCTTCGTAATCTTCAGATGCAGTGAAGTAGGTGATCGTCGTGTTGTTCCTGGCATCCTCAAGATTCCCTTCGAATCGGCTCATGTTCTTCGCCCATTTGATACTGGCCGTTTCTCCAACCAAGCTTGTCGATAAGCCGTTGATCTTAGTATTAAATCCGACTTGATAGGAATTGGCCGAGAAGGTATAACTGTGCGTGATGCTACCACCATCTGCTGCGGTGGAGGTTAAACGAACGGTATAGGTTTCTTCTCCCGATAATCTTTTGTCTCTTGTGGCGCCCTCAAAGTAGAAGTCTGAAACATTCAAATTACCCTTTATCGTTTGCAATAACCAATTTTGCTGGCTGTTATCGGCTGAGGTTAGCAGTAAGGGATCACCATTGTAGGATTTATAGTCCTTAAGCTCAACTTGCTCAATTAAGCCACCTTTAGTACTAAAGGTATAAGTCGCCACCTCTGTTTCAATAACGAATTTCTTGTCTTCGCCTTGTAGCATTGGTGCAAAAACACCGTATTGACTATCGTAGTCAATAACTGCCTGCTCATCTGTCATTTCACCCTCTAATGCCTTTTGCTCCTGCATCGGCTCTCCAATAGTCGCTTCTTTCATTTCAACCGAAGTCGAGTCGGCGAGTGGCGTCATTTCATCTGTTGCTGGTCGGAAAACCAGCGAATAAATGATCAAAATCCCTGCGATCAGTACTAGACCTATAGTCTGATTTCTATCCATTTTTTCTTAATTAATCTCTCTGTCCTCTAACTACAGCACCGATGAAACTCACAAATAGTGGGTGAGGGGTCATAACGGTACTCTTTAATTCAGGGTGGAACTGTGTTCCAACAAAATAGGGGTGTTCAGGAATCTCAACGATCTCAACTAATCCTGATTTTGGATTCAGTCCAACCGCTTTCATTCCCGCTTTCTCAAATTCTGCTAAATATTTATTATTGAATTCGTAACGGTGTCTATGTCGCTCTTCGATCTTTTGCTTGCCATAAGTGTGTACAGCATGTGATCCTTTTGAGAGTTTACATTCATAAGACCCCAAACGCATCGTTCCACCGTAATCTGTTACACTCTTTTGGTCTTCCATCAAATCGATCACTGGAAACTTGGTCTCTTTATCGATCTCAGTAGAAGCAGCGTCTTTCATACCCAATACGTTGCGCGCAAACTCAACCACGGCACATTGCATACCCAAACAAATACCGAAGAAGGGAATATTATGTTCACGAACAAATTTGATCGCTTCTATCTTGCCCTCAATTCCTCTTTCTCCAAAACCTGGGGCTACTAACACACCGTCCAAATCTTTCAATAATCGTTTAACGGATTTATCGTTAATGGTTTCTGAAGAAATCCATCGAACGTTCACTTTGCACTCTAGATGCGCTCCTGCGTGGATGAACGCCTCCGCAATGGATTTATAGGCATCAGGTAATTCTACATATTTCCCAACCAACCCGATGGTGACTTCATTGGTTGGATTCTTCAACCTTCCCAAAAACTCTCTCCAGTCGTCGATGTTCGGTTGTTCTTTGTGCGAAAGCTTGAGCTTGGTCAGCGCTCGTTCATCAAGTTTTTCTTTTCGCATCAAAAGAGGAACATCATAAATGGTGTCTGCATCCAATGCCTCGATCACGGAGTTTAACTGCACATTGCAGAAAAGCGCTAATTTCTTTCTGATGTCGTTGGGAAGCGGTTTCTCACTTCTACAAACCAAAATATCAGGTTGAATCCCGGCTTCAAGCAATTGTTTCACCGAGTGTTGCGTAGGCTTCGTTTTTAACTCTTTGGCTGCTTTCAGATAAGGGATAAGCGTTAAATGAATAACCAAGGCATTATTTTCGCCCACTTCAAGTTTCGCTTGTCTCACCGCTTCAATAAAAGGTAAGGACTCAATATCACCGACACAACCTCCAATTTCTGTAATGACAATATCATATTCACCCGTTTCACCAAGCTTATAGACATTCTGCTTGATCTCATCAGTGATGTGAGGGATTACCTGAACGGTTTTACCCAGGTAATCACCCCTTCTTTCTTTGGTGATCACATCATTGTATATTCTACCCGTGGTGATGTTATTCGCCTGAGACGTTCGAATGTTAAGAAAACGTTCGTAATGCCCGAGGTCAAGGTCAGTTTCGGCCCCATCATCGGTTACGTAGCATTCGCCATGTTCGTAAGGATTTAACGTTCCCGGATCGATATTGATGTAAGGATCGAATTTCTGAATGGTCACGCGATAGCCTCGAGCTTGCAGTAAATTAGCAAGCGATGCCGCGATGATTCCTTTTCCTAGGGAGGACGTTACCCCGCCGGTAACAAAGATGTATTTTGCAGATGCCATAAGTAATAAAGCCTTTTCAACTTATGGGACACAAAGGTAAGATTTTTTACATCATTCATTCCCCGACGCACCGAAACTTTAGTCGCTTATTCAAGGGCGACCTTTGTCGGGGCTGTAATAACTGCTAAATTTGCCTGTCGTTGGACAAAAAAGCCCATGAATCTTTCTGATCGAATCACTGATCCCATATTTAAAATTGTCTCAAAATCTGGAAAAAAACTTGGTTTTGATACCTATGTTGTTGGCGGCTACGTGAGAGACATCCTCTTGAAGAGAGATTCGAAGGATGTTGATTTTGTCTGCGTTGGGAGTGGGGTGGCCCTTGCTGAGGAAGTGCACCGAGCATTAGGAGGAAAGCTTCCCTTAAGTGTATTCAAGAATTTTGGTACATCCATGATCAAAAATGGTGAGCAAGAATTGGAGTTTGTTGGGGCAAGAAAGGAATCATATAACCGGAATTCACGCAAGCCAATTGTTGAAGATGGTTCATTAGAGGATGATCAAAACAGAAGAGATTTCACCATCAATGCCTTGGCCATTAGCCTAAATGAAGAAGACTATGGAGCTTTGGTAGACCCTTTCGACGGTGTTGCCGATTTAAAACGTAAGATAATCAAAACGCCTTTGGCTCCAGCCGAAACCTTTTCTGATGATCCGTTGCGGATGATGCGAGCCATTCGTTTTGCCGCGCAGCTCAATTTTGATATTGAAGGGGATACCTTCCTTGCTATTCAAGACATGAAAGAGCGCATCAATATCGTTTCTCCTGAACGGATCATTGTTGAATTGAACAAAATTATTCTTGCTCAAAAACCTTCTTACGGTTTTAAATTGCTATTTCATTGTGGTTTGCTTCAGGAAATATTCCCTGAAATGGTGGAGTTACACGGTGTAGAAACGAAGGATGATAAATCGCATAAGGACAATTTTTATCATACGCTACAGGTATTGGACAACGTGGCGGATAAGTCTGATGACCTTTGGCTAAGATGGGCTGCTATCTTGCATGATATTGCCAAGCCAGCAACCAAACGATTCAATAAAAAGGTAGGCTGGACATTTCATGGGCATGAAGATAAGGGTGCTCGGATGACACCAGCCATCTTTAGGCGATTGAAATTGCCTTTAGGTAAAGAAATGAAGTTTGTTCAGAAGTTGGTGCGCTTACATTTAAGGCCAATTCCATTGGTGCGCGATGAGATCACGGACTCAGCGATACGCAGACTTCTATTCGATGCAGGAGACGACATTGAAAGCCTCATGACGCTTTGTCGTGCCGATATTACCTCCAAGAATAACAGCAAAGTGAAGCGCTTCTTAAAGAACTTTGACATTGTGGAAAGAAAGATGCGCGAAGTAGAGGAAAAAGATAAAATTCGTAACTTTCAGCCCGTTATTACAGGACAAATGGTGATGACGACATTTGGTCTTGATCCGGATAAGATCGTTGGAGAGATCAAGGAAGCGTTGAAAGAAGCTGTGCTGGAAGGAACAATTAAAAATGAATTTGAGGAAGCCTATGCTTACATGGTTGAACTGGGTAAGGAAAAAGGCTTAGAAGTAGTAAAACCACTGAACTAATACTTAGAATCAATAGAATGAAAAGGATCAAACTTTTTAGTGTCATGCTTGTGCTTATGTTAACCACATTCATGACCTATGCGCAAGACAGTACTTACATAGCAAATGAGTACAACAAGGCCGTTTTACTGTATCAAAAAGCACAACGCTACAATGATACAGAGCTTTCAAAGCAAGCTCTTTTAGAAATGAGCCTTATGAATCCTACGGATACTGCTGTACTGAGAACATTGGCCGAATTGTATTTTAGCAATCGACAATTCGTTTCTAGTGCTTTGGTCGCACAGGATATCAACATTGTCGATCCAACGAGCATAGTTGGTCTTGAAATTCAAGCCTTGAGTTATGAGAACCTGAGATTATATGATAAGGCGGTGGAGAATTATGAAAAACTATGGCTTCAAACAGAAGACATTTACATTCTTTTCCAAATCTCATACCTCCAATATACCTTAGAGCGTTTTGAGGAGTCCAGAAATAACTTGAAGATTCTCGAATCGAAAATAAAGGCAGATGACATGGTACAATTGAATACATCTGATGGGAATAGCCAAGAGGTGAAAATGATGGCTGCCATTGAAAATGTAAGAGGATTGATCGAATTAGAGCGTGGTAATAATGAAGAGGCAAAAACTCACTTTAACAAGGCATTGGAATTGTCACCTGATTTTGAGTCACCCAAAATTAGCCTAGAAGGAATTAAATAGCTTGATGCTAGAAAAGAGGAAAGGCGCCGCAAGCGCCTTTTTTTATGCCCGCGTGTTTCTGGTAAAATCTTGTGTAAATAATTAACTTCCAATGCAACCCCACTAAAAAGGGGCTGTCTTTACATTGAATTTTAACCATTGAAAACCGAATACCAAAACATTCATCAGCCAATCATCGATAGGTGTTTGCTTGGGGAAAGGGAAGCGCAGTACGAATTGTATCAGCTCTACTCTCGCGCCATGTTCAATACGGCGTGTCGAATAACCGGTAATGAAATGGATGCAGAAGATGTCTTGCAAGACTCCTTTGTGAGTGCATTTAAGCATTTACATGGATATAAGGGGAATGCAACTTTTGGTAGTTGGTTGAAACGCATCGTGGTAAACAATGCAATTAATCTGGTGAGAAAACGAAAAATCGTATTCGAAGAGATGCAGGAGAACCATGCGGAAAGAATGATTGAGCAGGAAGCGGCAGAACTCCTGTATGATGTTGACCAAGTGAGGGTGAGTATTGATAGGCTGCCGGAGGGGTATCGAATGGTCTTGAGCTTGTATTTGATAGAAGGCTACGACCATAAAGAAATTGCACAGATTCTCGAGATCACAGAGTCTACCTCGAAATCACAGTTGAATCGTGCAAAAAAGAAGTTAAAAGAACTAGTGAAAGAAGAATTACAAAATGCAGGATAAAGATCAATTAGAGGCTTTTATCAAGGACAATAGATCCGCTTTTGATGCGAAGGAAGTGCCAAAGGGCCTCTGGAGTAGGATAGAGGGTGAACTTGAACAAACCAAAACGGAAAAGATGCCGGTACTTTGGTACTGGAAAGCAGCAGTAGTTGTTTTGTTGGCTGCTGTTACTTTTTTGATTGCTGATAATTATTTGCCGAGCGCAGTTCAGCATACGACAACCGCTGAACTTTCAGAATTCGAAGAGTTAGAAACTTTCTACACGTCGATCATTAATAAAAAGCAGATAAAACTTGATCGAGCGCTGGAAGGTGAAGAGGCGATTAATTTTCTCTCATCAGATATTGAAGAGCTTGAATTGCTATACAATGATCTACGTAAGGTTTATTTGGAAGAGCAGTCGTCGCCAGAAGTGTATGATCGTTTGATGCATCTTTTAAGAAGACGTATTCATATGATCAATGCGCAATTGGATATCATTGCGCAGGAAAAGATTCCTGAAGAATTAGATGTAAAAATTAATTGATCGAGGTACTGTTGACAGGTACGTCCTGAACCTTTCCTTCCACGCATTTCAAGGTACGTTTCGGAAAATTATCGATCAATTTGAAATCGTGTGTTGCCATAAGTATGGCTGTCCCTTGGTTGTTGATCTTTTCAAAAGTTTTGAAGATGCCTTCGGAGACTTCAGGGTCCAAGTTACCTGTAGGTTCATCAGCGATTAGGAGCAGGGGTTCGTTGACCATAGCTCTGGCGATCACCACACGCTGCTGCTCACCACCTGATAGTTGATGCGGCATTTTGGTGTCAATGGATCCTAAACCCACTTTCATCAATAACTCAGACATTCTTGCCCGCATCTTCGATTTATCTTTCCAACCTGTCGCCTTCATGACAAAGTAGATGTTTTCTGCAACGGTTCTATCGGGTAGTAATTGGAAGTCCTGAAAAATGATCCCGAGCTTCCTTCTCAGCATAGGCACCTCTTTGCGCTTCATCTTTTCAATGTCAAAACCAGCAATTCTCATGGAGCCTAATTGAAGCGGTAGGTCGCAATAAAGTGTTTTGAGCAGAGATGATTTGCCGCTACCTGTTCTTCCCACCAAATAAACGAACTCTCCTTTTTCAATATTCAGGGAGATGTTATTCAATACCGCTCTTTCTTCTTGAAAGATGGTGGCATCGTTGATTTGAACAATGGGATCTGCCGAGAACGAAGTCAAATTTCTAGTTTTTGAAGTTTACCGAAAGGCAAGTTATTAATTACATCATTCAACGCAACTTCTTTGCCTTCTAGTCCATACTTTTCAAGTTTTTTCAAGGGTCTGTCAGCCCTGAAATAAGCAATGAGCACAAAGTTTTCATCTCTCAACTGAATATAATCAGGAATCTTTGCTTTGCCTTTCACTTTGATAATATACATCTCTTCAATTAACTCGGAATTAGAAGAATAACCCTGAGCGGTGACGAATGTTTTATCCATTGGACTTTGCGTGGTCTGCTAAGAATTGTGCGAGGCCTTTGTCTGTCAATGGATGATCCAATAGGCTCGTAATGACTTTTAGAGGACAAGTCGCTACATCTGCGCCAATCTCTGCACATTGAATCAGGTGCATGGTGTGTCTGACTGAGGCAGCCAGCACTTCGGTAATGTATCCGTAATTGTCATAGATCTGTACAATCTGCTCGATAAGCTCAAGGCCATCAGAGCCGATGTCGTCTAAGCGGCCGATAAATGGAGAAACATAGGATGCACCTGCTTTAGCAGCTAAGAGGGCTTGGCCGGCAGAAAACACCAAGGTACAATTCGTTCGGATGCCCTCATTGGTGAAATACTTGATTGCTTTTACACCTTCTTTGATCATCGGAATCTTAACGACGATCTTATCGTCAATCTTGGCCAATTCGGTTCCTTCTTTGATCATGCCTTCATAATCTGTCGCGATCACTTCTGCACTCACATTGTCATCCACGATATTACAAATCGCTTTGTAATGCGCCATTACATTGTCACGACCTGAAATGCCTTCTTTTGCCATTAAAGAGGGGTTAGTCGTAACGCCATCTAATACGCCAAGGTCGTAGGCTTCTTGAATTTCGTTCAAATTTGCAGTGTCGATAAAGAATTTCATGACGGATTTTTTAAGTTATCAATGATCATACAAAGCTAGAATAAATCATGAACTTCATAAGTCCTGTCGAGTGAATCATTCAATTATTTGACAAGGCCTTCTCATTTTTCACTAAGAGTAAAAAATCATGGTCTAGCTCAAGATAGCCATACTCATAAACGAAAGCGTAACGAGCTCCTTTTTGCGTTGTATAGGTACTGGTGTGGTAAGTGAAGTCAAAGCCTTTTTCAATAAGTTGATTTCGCCTGACCTTTTCCTTGCCACTTGGGTTTAATTCTTCCAGAATCCGCCTATTTTTTCGCAGGGTATAATGAACGTTTCTGACGAAGTTATTGGCGTCGGCGTTTTGCTTGTTGTTAAAGGCATTGCGGCATTGATCATCACAGAATTTCTTATCAATTCGTCCATAAACAGGTTTGCCACATTCTAAACAGGTTCTTTCTTCCATAATGTTTGATCTTGTGTGTGATTTCTAATCTATTGAAATACACCTATATATCCAATAGTAAACGTTTACAAACGACTATTAAACGTGTACAAACGTTTAGCAACCGATTAGTTCAAGCCTTTCATTTCACCTTTGTATCAGTCGTTGAGAACAGCGGCAAGACAAAAAATAAACATGTTAAACATTAAATTTTATCATCATGCAAAATCTAAGAAATCGTGTACAGTTAATTGGACGACTTGGTCAAGATCCAGAAGTAAAAACGTTAACCAGTGGAAAGAAACTGACCACCTTCTCAATTGCCACATCGGATAGCTACAAAAACGCAAATGGCGACAAAGTAGAAGAAACACAATGGCATAATATCGTGGCTTGGGGGAAAGTCGGGGAGATCGCTGGAGAGTACCTGAGCAAGGGGCAGGAGGTCGCCTTGGAGGGAAAACTCACACACCGCTCATATGAAACCAATAATGGTGAAAAACGCTATGTCACCGAGATCAATTTGAACGAGCTCTTGATGATCGGAGCGAAGAAGTGATATCATTGAACCCGCAGAGGCCTCGGCCTTTAAACACACACGTATACATGCAAAGGAGCTTCGGCTCCTTTCTTTTTTGACTCGGGTTGGTTAGTTGATGAGTACGGCTTCACAATTCTTTAAAAAGTGTCGGTCAACATCAACACCTAGGCCAGGGCTTTCGGGTAGGAGGACTTCCCAATCTTTTTGGTAAGTTAAGCCTCCTTCGATAGGGTCAATGGAATGAAGTAGCGGGCTGTCGAAGTCGAAGTACTTAATGAGCTTGTGGGTATGGGCCAAATGGACATTAGCTGTGACCACTATGCGGGATTCAAGAAATCCCCCGATTTGCATCTCGATGTTTTTTGTACTGGCTTCATCAATGATCTTTTGCGCTTTAAACAAACCGCTCGATTTTCCCAATTTGATGTTGAACATAGCGCAGTGATCTCCTTCTATGAGTTTTCTAGCATCGTAGTGATCAAATAAGGACTCATCGGCCATGATCTTGATTGGGCTATGCTCACTCACTTTCCTGAGTTGGTAGTCATCTCTTCGTGAAATGGGTTCTTCGCAGTACTGAATATTGTAGTCATTCAAGGCGGTTAGGGTGCTAATCGCCTCATCAATTGTCCAGCCTTGGTTCGCATCGACACGAATGTCGATTTCGTTGCCTACGGCCTCTCGAATTGCTCGGATCCTGTCGACATCACTCGCTTGACCATCGCCCAGTTTGACTTTTATCGAAGGAAAGCCCATCGATTTGATCTTCAATGCATCCGCGACCATTTGCTCTTGATCACTGACACTGACCGTGTAGTCCGTAAATATCTTTTTTTCGATGCTCCCTCCAAGGTAGCGGTAAAGGGGTTGGTCTTCAGACTTAGCGGCTAGGTCATAGCAGGCAATATCAAGGGCTGATTTAATGCTTGTATTCCCGAAAATGGCTCGGTCCATCAAGTACATGTTTTGCGCATGTGTTCTTGGATCCTGACCGATCAAGAGTTTTCCGAGCATCTGTCCAATGAGTAGGCACGTTTCGGCTGTTTCCCCATTGATCTTAGGGTTGGGTCCACATTCGCCCCAACCGATGAGCCCAGTGTCAGACTTGACTCTAACAAAGATGTTGGCAGTATGGCTTCTGGCCCCTAAAGAGGTGGTAAAGACTTGTTTGAGTTTGATCTTGGTAAGGAAAAGCTCGATAGAGATGATCTTCATACAAGCTCTTTTTGCCTTTTAGATTCATCAATGATGGCATACACAATGGCCAATAAAACGAGTGTGACAAAAGAAAAGCCGACAACGCTGTAAATACCCTCAAAGGCGTATTGGTAAAGAGCAGCACCTGCACCACCACCAATGATTGGCCCTAGTATCGGAATCCATGAATACCCCCACTTAGAACTTCCTTTTCCAGCAATTGGTAATAAAAAATGGGCTAGTCTCGGTCCGAAGTCACGGGCAGGATTGATGGCATAACCGGTACTTCCTCCTTGTGCAATTCCGATGACGACGATGAGTCCACCGACAACCAAGGGGTTTAAGCCTTCCGCAAATACATTGGCGCCGATCATGAGAAGACCAAAGATCAGGACCATCGTGCCTAAGATCTCACTCACTAAATTTGCTGGTTTTTGATCAATAGCGCCGGCTGTACAAAAGATCCCCAGCTTAGCTGCTTGATCTTCCGTTTTTCTCCAATGAGGTAAGTACTGCAGCCAGGCAAGGCTGGCACCCAACATTGCACCTGAGACCTGGGCCAAAATATAACCTGGGACTAATGCCCACTCAAACTCTCCGGCAATGGCTAGCGATGTTGTCACTGCTGGGTTGATATGTGCTCCGCTGATTTCTCCTGCAGCGTATACACCAAAGGTCACAGCCAAACCCCAACCGATCGTGGTGACGATCCAACCCGAGTTTTGGCCATATGAATATTTCAAAGTAGTAGTGGCATTAGTGCTATTACCAAAGTAAAGGAGAACAGCCGTGCCTATAAATTCAGCTAAATATGGTGACATTGAGGTTGATGATTGGTCTTGAAATCATTGTATGTAATGATACAAAAAAATCATCTAGATAAAGAAACGAGGGATTTCAAAAAAGGAAATAAAAAAAGGCATCAGGGTGTCGCACTGCTACAACCGCCTACCCTTGCTCTGTTCCCAGCCTGGGGGAGTTCAGCAGGAGCTAGTCGCACCCCTCTGCCGGGCGCAAAGGTATTAAGAAATTGCTATTTCGGAAACGCAGATTGAAAAGATTTAATTATTACCATGGCTCGTACGGTCTTTGCTGATGCCCTCTTCAACTAGGTATTCTTGATCTTTTTATTTTTTGTCTTCTTTTCTGGTAAAGAATTCTTGTTTCATGTAGAGTTGAAACTCCAACGAGCTCGATGCTTTAAATTCATCCACTTCCAAGTCTTCATAGATGTCTTCGTCATATTGCATCTCATTCTTCTCCACTTGCTCGTCTGGGTGAATGATCAATTCAATTCCGCTGTAATCAATTGGGTTGACGGCTACTAAAACTTGATAATCGTCGAAAACTCTCTTAAAGTATTTGTAAACAATGGCGTCTTTCTTCATGACTTTTTCAAATAAGCGATCTGATAGGTAGTTGTTTTTCTTGCCTTGACTTCAGGCGTAGCGTCATTTTGTCCACCAGAGGTAATGATGTCTTCTGCTGGAGAAAACTGTGTGCGAAAGGTAATCTGATCGCCTATTAAGCTATAGGAAACGATCAAAATCATTTGATTCATTTCAAAGACACTATGGAAAACATTGTCTAAGAGCGAAAGGCGCAAAACAATGCCATTGTGTTCATCCAGGGTAAATTGATTCGGACTGTCCGTTGGCATAAGACTGTAATCACGGAAGTCCTGCTTTTCTCCTTCGTTATAAATGATCTGCCACTTCCAATGATCACCCTGTTCAATAATGTTCAATCCCATTGGTAACTCCTGCATTAACCCTGAGCTTTGATAAATCGCAAGTTTACCTCTCCACTGTCCTTCCCAAGAGGAAAGATCTGTTTGCCCATGAACCGTTAAGGTCAGTGCACTCAACAGGATGATCGCAATGAATTTTGTCATATGCTTTTGGTTTGATTCACTTTCCGCAATAGCCATGAGATGACAAATGCTGATCCCCATCCGATGAAGGCACCCGTCAGCACATCACCAGGATAATGTACACCAAGATAAATGCGGCTATAGGCAATGAGAGTAGCCCATAAAATGAGCCATTTGACCCAAGGCCATTTAGCCTTCAATAAAAAGAGTGCAAGAAAGGCTGTAGCAAAAGAATTGGAGGCATGAGAGGAGGCAAAGCCAAATTTCCCCCCGCATCCTTTGAGTAAGTGCACCATACCTTCAAGTGCAGGTTCATAACAGGGGCGCAACCTCGCTACGTTAGGTTTTAAGAAACCAGAAGTCAACTGATCGCTTATAGTGATCATTAGGACAATGGCCAGTATGATCTGCCACCATGGATAAGGACTGTATTTGATCATTCCGTAAAGAATGAACGCATATAAAGGAATCCAGATGTATTTATCGCTGATCCAAGGCATAAGAAAGTCGCCAAAGGCTGAATGTGCACCATTCAATACCTTAAACAATTCTTGATCCCAAGCTTCAATCGTTTTGATCATACCCAATTGATGCCTTTTTTCAATAGTTGCAAGGTCTGTCCTTCTTTCGATTTTTTGGAGGGCTCATGATCGTACTCCCAACCTGCAACAGGAGGTAGGCTCATCAGGATGGATTCTGTTCTTCCATTGGTTTCTAACCCAAATTTGGTGCCTTTGTCATGGACAAGATTGAACTCAACGTAACGGCCTCTTCTGATATTTTGCCATTCCTTATCTCGCTCTGTGTAGGGTATAACAGAATTCTTCTTCATGAAATGGGTGTAGATCGGGGCAAAAGCCAAGCCGACATCTTTCACAAAATTGAAGCGATCGGCTTTGCTGAAGTTTTCATCCTCACTTAGGTGATCGAAGAAAATACCACCGATACCTCTAGTTTCTTCTCGATGGCTGATATAGAAATAATCATCGGCCCAATGTTTGTATTCTGGGTAGTAATGTGCTGCGTGTTTATCACAAACAGCTTTGAGTTTGCGATGGAAGAACTGCGCATCTTCCTTATCTACATAATGCGGGGTAAGGTCAATGCCTCCACCAAACCAATACTGACCTGTTGACATTTCAAAATACCTGATGTTCATGTGGATGATGGGCACCCATGGGTTTTCTGGATGTAACACGATTGAAACGCCAGTAGCAAAAAAGTCACCATCACTTAATCCAAATCCTTGGAGTATCTTTTCAGGAGTTTTCCCATGTACTTCAGAGAAATTAACCCCACCTTTTTCAATGACATTTCCATGTCTAATGACACGTGTTCTGCCACCTCCACCACCGGGGCGCTCCCAGCGGTCTTGTAAAAAGACGCCTTTGCCATCCGAATCTTCTAAAGCTTGACAAATATGATCTTGGATATTCCTAAAGACTGAAGCGATATGATTTTTATCTGGACTGACCATAGGGCAAAAATAGAATAAATCAGGGGATAGTCTTAAATTGAAAAGAGATGAATTTGGCTAAACCAATTAGTTTCTGTGTCGTTTGTACAGAAGCTACCTACCGTTCGTTAGTTTTTATTCAATCGATTGAAATTAATGACTAATTTTGTTTTACAAAGCAGGGATTTAATGGAGTTGACAGAAAAGAAGAGTACACGCAAGACAAAAGACAAAGAGATCAATATACCTAAGCAAACCCTAGAAAAAGCCTATCGGCTGATGCACACTGCCTATCACATGGCCATTACCTATGATGAGAACAAGGCCATTTGCAGCAAGTATGTGCACAGTACCTCTAGAGGGCATGAAGCCATTCAATTAGCCGCTGCTTTTCATTTAACCGCTAGCGATTTTGCCGCTCCTTATTACCGAGACGAGTCCATTCTTTTGGGCATTGGCATACAGCCTTATGAGCTGATGCTTCAGCTAATGGCGAAAAAGGATGACCCATTCTCGGGCGGAAGAACCTATTACAGCCATCCTTCCCTTAAACGAGAAGGTTTCCCTATAATTCCTCACCAAAGTTCAGCCACGGGGATGCAGGCGATTCCAGCTACGGGCATGGCACATGGTATCCATTATCTCGAGGAGCAAGGTTTGTTACAAGGGGAAGAAAATCCTGTCGTTCTTTGTTCCTTAGGAGATGGATCTGTCACTGAAGGAGAGGTCTCTGAGGCACTTCAAATGGCTGCGTTGCATCAGCTGCCTATTATTTATTTGATCCAAGATAACGATTGGGGAATCAGTGCCACCGGCAAGGAGATGCGTGCCATGGATGCGTACGAGTTTGCAGCAGGCTTCAAGGGCTTGGAGCGAATGCGCGTAGATGGCGCCGATTTTGTCGATTCTTATTTGGGTATGGAAAAGGCTTTCGACCATGTACGCACAAATAGAACTCCTATTTTGGTGCATGCTACGACGCCTTTGCTGGGGCATCACACATCGGGTGTAAGAAAAGAATGGTATAGAGGTGATTTCGACCTAGAGCAGCATCAAAAGGCAGATCCCATTCCAAAGCTGCGTAAGACCTTAAAATCCGTGGGATTTAAAGAGTCTCAATTGATTAAAATTGAAGATGAGACCAAGGCTTTTGTTCAATCAGAATATGCGCGGGCATTAAATGCGGAAGATCCTGATCCTGCAACGGTTATGGATCACGAATTTGCACCTACTCCTGTTACGCAAGAGAAAGGGGAGCGCAAGCCACAAGGTGCTGAAAAAGTAGTGATGGTAGATGCTGCATTACATGCGGTAGATGACATATTAAAAAATCATCCGGAGGCCCTATTTTATGGTCAGGATGTAGGTGGCACCTTGGGAGGTGTATTTAGAGAAGCAGCTACTTTGGCACAAAAATATGGTGATGCACGTGTTTTCAATACACCGATACAAGAAGCCTACATCGTGGGGTCGACTGCGGGGATGTCTGCGGTCGGAGCAAAAGCGATTGTAGAGATTCAATTTGCCGATTACATCTGGCCTGGCATTAACCAATTGGTTGAGGAGCTTTCTAAAAGTTGCTATTTATCGAATGGTCAGTTCCCTGTCCAATCACTCATTAGGGTGCCGATTGGTGCTTATGGAGGAGGAGGCCCGTACCATTCGGGTTCCATTGAGTCGACTTTATTGAATATTAGAGGAATCAAAATCGTTTATCCGTCTAATGCGGCTGACATGAAAGGCCTTCTTAAGGCAGCATTTTATGATCCAAATCCGGTGGTGATGCTCGAGCATAAAGGACTTTACTGGTCGAAGGTGGCTGGTACGGAAGAAGCCAAAACCTTTGAACCTGACAGCGAATACATCGTGCCCTTAGCGAAAGCCAGAACTGCGCAACCTGCCAGTGAGGAGGCCATGGAGAATGGTGAATCTTGTTTGGTGATCACCTATGGTATGGGTGTTTATTGGGCAAAAGCGGCGAGCAAGGTCTTTGAAGGTCAAGTAGAGATTCTAGACCTACGGACATTGAATCCTATCGATTGGGAGGGAATTGTTGAAGCGGTCAAAAGGCACAACAAAGCCATGGTTTTGACCGAAGAGCCCTTACTCAACTCGTTTGCAGAATCGCTAGCGGGGAGAATTTCGCAACACTGTTTTGAATTATTAGATGCACCAGTGATGGCCTACGGTGCGGCTAATCTGCCAGCAATTGCGTTGAATGTGGAGGTAGAAAAAGCCATGTTGCCAACACCTGCCAAGGTGGAAGCCGAACTGAAGAAGTTGTTGGCGTATTAGAAAGGGTAACCTACGGCAATATTCCATACACCAGAGGTACTCGATTCAAAGGGTTTTCTCCATCGTTGGCCTTCTGGAAAACGTGGGTCTCTCACCTTGATTCCATAATCAAAACGGAAGACTAAGAAGGAGAAGTCAAATCGAAGGCCAAAACCTGCGCCGACAGCAAGTTCTTTGTAGAATCGGTTGAATTCGAAGTTTTCACCTGGTGATGTACGGACCACTTGGGTCGGATCTGTCACAGGGTCATTGGGTCGAGTTCTCCAAATATTCCCGGCGTCTACAAAAAAAGCATAATCTAAAAAGCCACTCAAGTTCGCACGATATTCTGCGCTGAGTTCAAGTAGTATTTCTCCTGGTTGCTCAAAAAGGTAACTATCGGCACTAGTCCGATTGGGGACAAAATCACCATTTTCATCTACTACATTCTGACCATTCGCATCCAGCAGGTAGGGAGTTGATGAGCCCGGACCAAGACGTCTTGGACTCCAAGCTCTGTTGCTATTGCTACCTCCGGTGAAGAAGTATTTTTCATATGGTAGGGCTTCATTTTCTCCAAAGGCATAAGCAAAACCTGTATGAAAGCGAAAGGCCAAGGCTTTATCGTCTAGTAATGGGATATGCCTTCGATAATCGATCTGCAGTTTTGAAAACCTGTAATATTCTAGGCCGCTTGTGGGGCTACCCTCCGTAGGAGTTTGGTTTTCATTGAGTATGCTTCGAGCTAGGCCATTGTCGAATGGGCCTCCGAGTTCAACCAAATACCTGAAAAAACTAGAGGGTTTCAAGGGGTTGCTGTAGTCAAAATTATAGATGGCATTGAAGGAGGTACTTGATACAAATGACCGGTTGAAGGCAAGAGCGAGCGTATTTCCTTGTGCTAATAAATCTTCAAGTAGCTTTTGGAATTCGGGGTCTACATTATTGGTGTTGATGAAATTAACATCAAGAAGATTGAGCGTAAAGCTGCGTTTGCCATCTTCGTTTTGCCAACCATAGCCCAATCGCCCGTTGAGGTTCGATCGAACATACTCTGGTCTGTCGGTGAAGGAATAACCGACTGAAACAGTGTTCGTTGGGTTAAAAACCTTTTTGCTGTATTTATTTTGTGAAAACGGAATATTGAACCTTGGAAAAGTAAGTGCCAAGTTTCCACCATATTGAAAACTGGAGAGTACTCCCGTCTGGTTTGATAGCCCACTCACCCCTTCAGAACCAACAAAACCGGTTAACTGCAAACTTTCAGAACCCCCAAACGTATTGCGATTCACAAGCGATACATTATAAAATGGACCCGGTAGTCCTTCTGTCATATTAAGCCCTACTTCTTGCGTGAGTTGATATTTACGTTGTGGTGCAGTGTATATATTGGTGATGAACTTACCGGGTATCTGAGTAGTGTCGAAGTTGATATTGACATAGCGAAAAACATTCATATTGAGCAGCTGGCGTTGCGTATTTCTGATCGCATCAAAACTGTAAAGGTCTTTAGGGGAGACCTTTATCCTAGCATCGATCACTTTCGGGTTGTAGTATTCAGCTCCAATATTATACTGAATGGTGTCAAAGAACAGCCTGTCTACGATTGCCTCTGTGCCTTGCGTATTGATAATGATGGAGTCAATCCTAAAGGACTTGTGTCGAGGTCTGTTTGCAGGCTTCTTGATAACCGTATTTAGCCAAAGATCAGTTTTGTTCGGTGCATAATATACCTCAAAGCTGATGTATCGATCATCTATCTCGAAGTAGCCGTTATTTTTGAGGTAGCTTTCTATCCTGGTTCGTTCTCTATCGATATTTGCTTTGTCATATGTTGAACCTTTCTTAAGGTAGGAGTCGTCAAGAGTGGCCTGTAAAAGGAAGGCGATCGCGGGGTCTCCCGTTCGGATCAATGTGCTGTCAATGTAGCTCCTAGGCCCCTCCTCAACGATGAAGTCTTGGTAGATCTTTCTTTTCTTTTCGGTAGTTGCAATGCTTACTTCCGCCTGAAGGAAACCATTCTCATTCATGTAGTTTGCAATGCGTTGCCGAGATCTTTCGATGGCCATGCTATCATAGACCGATAGAGGAGTGCCTGTCCGCATTCTGAAATTGCCTAGTCGTCGACGTTTATCGTATTTGGCGATTTTTCGCTCCTTTTTATTGACGAGCTTTTTACGTTTCTTATCTGACGCTTCGTATTTGGCGATCATGGCGTCGTAGGTGCTATCAAGCTCCTCGATTTTATTGACCAAAGCCAGAGAATCCCAGTGATTGCGGCCTGTTTCATAAATGTTCGCACCCAATGGACCTATGATCGGGAATTGTGTATTTGGACGTAATGCAATAAGCCGAACTGCAGGATCTTTTGAGATGTGCTTAATCCCTTTAATGCGTTGCTTATAAAGCCATTTTTCCCCATCTTCCAAATGTCTGGTCCCTGAACAGGCACAGATCAAAAGAATTAACAATAGAAAGGAATTATTCCGCAAGACGATCTTCACTGATTTAGGCACAAAGTATGCTTTCTAAACGTAAATTAAAGTATTTTAAATCTCTTCATCTTAAGAAATATAGGCAGCAGCACGGTAATTTTCTTGTAGAAGGTGCAAAAGGCGTGTTGGAAGCCTTAAAATCTGATGCTGAAATTGAGCACTTGGTGCTTACAGCTTCATTTCATGATGAAGTTGAACGTCAGCAAGAGGTACAGCTCAGAGGAGAACTTGAAATTGTCAAAGAACAGGAGTTAACCGCCGCCGGGACATTCAGTAGTAACAATGCTGGATTGGCGGTTTTAAAGATTCCTGAAAGGCATGCGTTGCCTCAGCTAACATCTGGCCTTACCTTGGTGTTGGATGAGGTTCGAGATCCCGGGAATTTAGGTACCATCATTCGCATTGCCGATTGGTATGGAATTGAGCATGTCATTTGCTCTACAGGAACAGCCGATTTGTACAATCCGAAAGTCATCAATGCCACAATGGGTTCTTTTACTCGCGTGAAAGTCTTTTACACAGATCTTCTGAAATTCTTGCAAAACAACACCTTACCGGCCTATGGCGCTTTGCTTGGTGGGGAGTCTATTTATTCTATGGCATTGGCGAAAGATGCTTTATTACTCATGGGCAACGAATCAAAAGGTATTTCGGATGAACTACTGCCTTTTGTTGACCATCAAATTACCATACCCAGTAGAGGAGGAGCAGAGTCCTTGAATGTGGCCATTGCGACAGCCGTGACCTTAGATAATTTCTTTCGTTAGAAAAATCCCTGATCGCTTTCCTGGCTAGCTTCCTGCATCATGGCTTCAGCATTTTCTTTGCCTAAGAACCTATCGATGAAGAAATGCGCCACATAAAGCAGGGGAGTAAGCCCAATGGCAATAAGAAACTTGTAGACATAATTGGTAATGCCTACTGCTAAGACTTGCTCGATGCTCCATGGGCCAAGAAAATAAAAGGCGACAAAGAGTACGACGAAGCTATCGATCAGTTGAGAAATGAGGGTGGAGCCTGTTGCCCTTAGCCAAATCATGCGTTTTCCAGTAATCTTTCTCAGTTTATGAAACACAAAAACGTCTACAAACTGACCGATTACAAATGCTACCAAGGAAGCGAATATGATGTTTAGACCTTGTGTCAAAACCAAGCGGAAGGCCTCATTGATGTTAATGGCTGCACCAGTCGCGTCTGTGGCGTTCACCTCCAACCAGAAATCAGCGGGCGCCAATTTCATGGCGAAATAAATGGCAATGAAGGCATAAGCGATTAGGCCTACGGTGATGAACGTAATCCTGCGTACGCCTTTTTTACCAAAATATTCATTGATGATGTCGGTCGTGATGAAGACTACAGGCCACAGCAGGACTCCTGCGGTCAAGTTAAATTGCAGTAAATAATCACCGAAGAGTGGGGTGCTGAGGGGTTCAAAACCTAGCGTCTTTTCAAAGGAAAAGATCTTTCCTCCGATCATTTCGGCAATGATGGCATTGGTAATGAATATGCCACTCAAGATGATAAAAAGGCGAATCTTTTTATCCTGCAGGATATGTCCTGCCGATTTAGTCATGAAGGGTGAATTCTTTACCCTCTACAGCAATATTAGCGTTCTTGAAAACGCTTCGTGCTTCTTCCTCTAGAGGTTCTAGCAGATTATAGCGTACTGAAAAATGCCCAAGAAGTAATTGACCCACTCCAGCCTTTTTTGCAATTGTGGCGGCTTCTTTTGCTGTGCTATGGTAGGTATTGCTTGCCCTGTCCATGTGTTCATCTAAAAAGGTAGATTCATGGTATAACATATCTGCCCCTTGAATGATCGGTAGAATGGACTCATTGTATTTGGTGTCTGAACAATAGGCGTAAGTGAAAGACTTTCTTGGTGGTTTTGTGTAATGCCGGTGATCGAAGACAAGCGCCCCATCTGCATCCAATATGTCTTCGCCATTTTTGATCGTCTGGATCTCTGTGATCGAGAGGTTTTCGGGTAGCATCTCTTTGATCAGTCGGAATTTTTTTGGTTTCTCCTTAAAAAGAAATCCACTGCAGGGGATACGATGATCCAGCGGGATGGTATAGACCTCAACCTGGTTGTCCTCATGGATCAGTTGATGCTTTTCGGTATCGATCTCCACAAAGTTTACGGGGTAGTTAAAAACCGTATCGGAATACTTCAGCTGTAAGGTGATGATCTCCGCGAGCCCCTTGGGTCCGTACAGGTTAAGGGGTGTTTTTCTACCCATCAAATGCATGGTAGACAATAGCCCCATCAGCCCAAGGTAATGGTCGCCATGCAGGTGTGAGATGAAGATGTTTTTTATCCGTTGCGCTTTGAGATGGTAGCGTTTGAGCTGCAATTGAGTGGCTTCACCGCAATCAATGAGGTAACACTGTCCTTCAATGCTGAGGAACTGTGATGTATGATGTCTGCGGTGTGCAGGTGCCGCAGAATTCGAACCAAGTATTGTGACCTTGATACTCAACTGATCACTCTTCTTCCGGGCTATTGGCTAACACCAAGTCTTTGGCCGCTTCATCACTGGCCAAAATGGTCAATACATTGTTGAGTTGCGAAATCGTCAATAGTTTGTCAACAAAAGGGGTGATCTCAGAAAGAATAAAAGCTCCTCCCGTTTCGGTAAAGGTTCTGTTACCAGTCAACAAAGCACTTAATCCAGAGGAATCAGCATATTTGGTGTGAGATAGGTTTAAGATCAAGTTCTTAGTTCCTTGCGTTTGAAGGGCAACCATCTCTGATTTCAGTTCGGGTGATAGGGTAGAATCCAGCTTCTCTTCTTCCAAGGTAAAAACCGTATAAAGCTCAGATTTTTCTATTTGATATTTCATGTTACTGTTTTGCTAAGTAATGTTCAATAGTATGTTCAATAGTATGTTCAATGCGTTCGAGCGGGTTTTGGTTCGTTTCTTTTTCGAATGGTTCGCCGGTAACCTGCTCGTACAATTCAATATATCGTTCAGAGATAGCATTTACAACCTCCGGGGTCATTTCAGGAATGGTCTGTCCATCTTTTCCTTGAAAACCGTTTGCGATCAACCACTCTCTGACAAATTCTTTTGAAAGTTGTTTTTGCTTAGCGCCAGTTGCTTGGCGTTCGGTATACCCCTCTGCATAAAAATAGCGAGAAGAGTCCGGTGTATGAATTTCATCGATCAGGATGATATTGCCTTCGTGCTGCCCGAATTCATATTTCGTATCCACAAGAATGAGCCCCTGCGCTGCTGCGATTTCAGTACCTCTTTGAAATAGGGCCCTGGTGTATTCCTCTAATTGGATATAATCGGCCTCTTTGACGATGCCTTGCGCAATGATGTCTTCTCGAGAAATGTCCTCGTCATGCCCCTCAGCTGCTTTCGTGGTAGGGGTGATGATGGGGGCAGGTAATTTGTCATTTTCTTTGAGTCCTTCGGGCAATGAAACCCCACAAAGCATGCGTTTACCTTCACGGTACTCTCTCCAAGCATGACCAGCCAAGTAGCCTCTGATTACCATCTCTACTTTGAAGGGTTCGCATTTTAGGCCTACGCTTACGTTCGGGTCTGGCGAAGCTTGGATCCAATTGGGTACAATGTCTTGAGTAGCAGCCAAAAATTTAGAAGCGATCTGGTTGAGCACCTGTCCTTTGTATGGGATGGCTTCGGGTAAGATCACATCAAATGCAGAGATTCTGTCGCTAGCGACCATCACCAATTCTTTATCGAAATAATAAATGTCTCTGACCTTGCCTCGGTAGAAATCCAGTTGACCTGGAAATGTAAAGTTGGTTTGCTTGATCCCTTGTGCCATGGGCTTAAAATTAGTCAAAAATTAGACGTTAAAATGGCCTTGTTTAATTTTCTGAAGTACTCATCAATCGACCTAAATTATACTGTTCCGTTTTGGTCACTTCTCCTTCCTTATCATAATAAGTCCAAGTGCCATGTTTTTGATCGCTGCGATGACTTCCTTTTACTGCTAACTCTCCTGATTCGTAATAGGCATAATGATTACCAGCCTTTTTATTGGCATAGTAGGTGGTTTCTGTTTTGCGTTTCCCTGAGCTGAAGTAAGTGGTTTCGGTACCGCGTTTTGTGTTGCTGATGTATTGACTTCTTTTCGTCAATTCTCCTTGTTCATAGTACTTTCTATAGCCATTGATCTTTCCTTCTCGAAAAGGCGTTTCTTCAATCAGTGCACCAGATTCATCGTATTGAGACCAGGTGCCAACGGGTAAACCATTTTTATAGGTCTTTTTTATGCGCAATTGGCCGTTTTTATGGTATTCGTTGAAGGTGGCATCTTTGGCTAACTTGGTGTATTCCTCCACACGCATTAACTCACCCGTTTCATAATAATAAGTGTTCTTCCCAATCTTAGCTCCCTTTTGATAATTGAGCTTTTCTTGCAGCTTTCCATTGTCAAAATACCTGAGCACCTGCCCATTCAATAGCCCATCAACAAAGCCACCTTCTTCCCAGAGTGCGCCAGTGGGGTAGTATTTCTTGTAAGGTCCGTTCTTATAGCCTTGACGGTATTGGTATTCCCATTCCTTGTTGCCATTTGGGTAGTAGGTAATGTAGGTACCTTCGATCACGCCTTGATCATAGGTATAGGTAGAGGCGAGTTGTGCGGTTTCGAAGTAAGTATTGGCCTCGCCCATCGGGGTGCCATTGATGTAGGTGGCTTCCTCCTTTATGCTTCCACTTTTATAATAGCTGACGTTCTTTCCATTGAGCCTTCCTTGTTTGAAGAGGGAGTTGGTTTTGACTTGACCTTCTTCATAATAGGTGGTCACTTCGCCCTCTAATTGTCCAAATTGGTACTCGCCTTTCTGAATGGGGGCACCACTTCTGCTGAACACCTCAAAAGGGCCGGTTTGCTGTCCGTCTTGAAAAGTAATTTTGCTCAAGAGCGTGCCATCTTCGTAGTACTCCTCAAAAACTCCGTTGGCCTTGCCTTTCGTGAAATTGCCTTTTTTGGCAAGGGTTCCTGCTTCGAAGAACTTTTTGTAAGTCCCGTCTATCATTGAAGAATCTCCATTGAGTATGGTGTACTCTTCCTTCAGCTCTTTGTAAAGAGGTGGGTAATAGGTTTTGACCACCTGTTGAGCACGCGCGGTGAAGATGATCAAGAACAATATGCAGACGAGTGTTTTCTTCATAAAAAAGCCTCACGTAAAACTACGCAAGGCTTTTGTATTTCGTATGCTGAGCTTACATTTTCTCAATGACCATGGCAGAAGCACCACCGCCACCGTTACAGATGCCGGCTACACCAATTTTGCCTTGATTTTGGTCAAGTACGTGGCATAGGGTTGTCAAAATTCTGTTTCCTGATGCACCAAGCGGGTGACCCAAAGAGACAGCTCCTCCATTGACATTGACTCTTTCTGGATCAAGACCTAGTTCTTGATTATTGGCCAAAGCCACAACAGAGAAGGCTTCATTGATCTCATAATAATCGACGTCTTCTTTGCTAACACCCGCGTTGGCCATGGCTTTTGGGATGGCCTTACTTGGGGCAGTTGTGAACCAAAGTGGATCTTGTGCGGCATCGGCCATACCGATGATCTTTGCAATTGGTTTTACACCCAACTCTTCTGCTTTTTGCTTGCTCATCAAGACCATAGCAGATGCTCCGTCATTGATGGTAGAAGCATTGGCAGCCGTCACTGTTCCTTCTTTGCTAAATACAGGTCTAAGGGCAGGGATCTTTTCGAAAAACACGTTGTTGAATTCTTCATCTTCCGTCATCATGATCGGATCTCCCTTTCTTTGAGGGATAGCCACCGGGATGATCTCGTTGTTGAATTTGCCAGCGGCTGTTGCGGCAGCCGATCGTTTGTAGGAGTTGATGGCATATTCATCTTGTGCCTCGCGGCTGATGTTCATCTCTTTGGCCGTGTTGTCTGCACAATTTCCCATTGGAAATTCATTGTAAACTTCCCACAGCCCATCTTTCACCAAGCCATCGATCAATTCTCCATTGCCGTATTTATAGCCATATCGCGCTTTTGGTATGTAATAAGGAATATTTGACATGCTTTCCATGCCTCCTGCAACGATCACGTCTTGTGCGCCAACCATAATGGATTGCGCCGCGATCATCACCGATTTCATACCAGATGAGCAAACCTTATTGATGGTGGTACAAGGCACATTTTCGCTGATGCCCGCACCAAGGGCTGCTTGACGAGCTGGCGCTTGTCCAACACCAGCAGAGACCACATTACCCATGTAGACTTCTTGAACTTCCTTGGCATCAACTCCTGCTTTTTCCAAAGCACCCTTGATGGCGAATGAGCCAAGTTGTGTGGCTGTAAAGCCAGCTAATTTTCCTCCAAAGCTACCAATTGGGGTTCTGGCAGCAGATACAATATAGACTTCGTTCATGTTGTTTTATTTTTGCCTAACGACTGTTAGCAAAGGTACACAAAGGCTTTGGTTTTCCATGACCATTCGTGGAGAATGCGGGGGGAGATTTGAGGGGAAAGCGACGAGCTACAAGCCGTAAGCTTCAAGGCACTAGCTATGAGTGTCAAGTTTCGAGCATCAATAGAATAACCCTCGGTCCTTCAAGGGATGATTAAGTTTATGGTATTTGTTCCCTCGTAGGGCTTAGGGCAAGGAGCAAGTAATCTGAAATAAGTAGTCGGGAGTTGGAAGTTGCAATTCGTTTTTTCTAGAAGAACACTTAACATTAAAGATCCCCTTTTACCAATCCGGTTTGTCTGATTTGCGGGGTTTCGAGGCTTTACGCTTCTTTTGTTGCACGTACTGCATTTCGTTGTTTTTCATTGCCTCCAAGATCATCTGCGCTTTTTCTAACGGAATATTCATCTCCTTTAGCTTCTCCATGAGTTTTTCCATAGGATCTTCTTCCTGCGGCTGCTGCTCTTCTTGCTGCTCTTCGTTTTGTTGTTCCTGCTGTTCTTGCTCTTGCTGTTCCTGATTCTCGTTTTGCTGCTGCTCTTGCTCCTGGTTTTGTTGCTCCTGCTCCTGTTGTTCTTGATCTTGCTTTTGCTGGTCTTTGTTTTGTTGGTCTTTGTTCTGTTGATCTTGCTGCTGATCCTGTTGTTGGTCTTGGTTCTCCTGTTCTTGCTCTTGCTGTTGCTGGATCAGTTTTTTCAGCAATTCATAATTGTAACGCGCTTGTTCATTTTGCGGGTTTTTGATCAAGGCTTGCTTAAAATCTCCAAGTGCCTGATTCATCAGGGTCGTTTTATCGTCCTCAGCGATTTCATTCCTCCTGTAAGCGATCACGCCTAGCTGATTAAAGGCCATAGATGCTGCCGATAGGTCATAACTTTCTTTCAATCCGCGATAATTTGAATCGGCGATATCGAAGTATTTGATCTCCTCAGACACCGCATTGAGCGATGCTGAATCCTGCACCCGTTTCGCGCCTTTCGAGATATCACTCAATACATCAAAGTTGTCGCTGCCGTATGAAATGCGGTAGGCTGCATTGGCCAGATTCAGTTGTGCACGTGGATCATCCACTTGTAACGAGTCGATCAGACGGGTATAGGCATTGACGGCCATTTTGAATTCGCCTGCGGCATAGGCCGCTTTCGCCTCTCGTTTCAGGGCATTGGCTTTGGCGATCTTGGTTACCGGATCAGTCGTGATCAGGCTAAGGGAAATTATCAATACATAAGAAATTACGCTTTTCATACCCTCAATGTCTTTCGTTTAGTCAATGCATCGATCAACAGCAATGCAATAGCACCGGCAATAAAGAAATAAAACTTGTTTGCAGAAGCATCGATCATCCGCGCATCACGTACTTCGCCTTCCACCTCATTGATCGCCCTGATCAAGCGATTGACGTCATTTTGTTGATCATTGATCTCGAAATATTGACCGCCCGTGTCTATGGCTAGTTTACGTAAGGATTTGGAATTTAGTTTTGTGACCACTTCTTGGCCTTCACGATCCATTTTAAACCCTCTTGATTGCCTGATCTTCGAACCTGTTTCGGTGCCAACTCCTAAAGCAAACAATTGAATACCGGCTTTTTGAATCTCTTTGGCTGCCTCGGCTGTGTCATCACCAAAATCTTCCCCATCGCTGATCATCAAAATGATCTCAGCTTTTTGTTGGGTAACCCGCGTTTCTGTTTTGTCTAATTTATCAAAGGCCATACTCAGGGGTGCGCCAAAATCTGTACCGGCATTGGGTACCAAGCTAGTGTTTAATGTGCTAATGAAGAGGTTGAGGGCACTTTGGTCGTAGGTGAGTGGGCATTGCACGAAGGCTTCTGATGAGAAGATGATCAACCCGATGCGGTCTGAGCTAAAGGCCTCAACGATTTTGGTCAGTTCATACTTCACTTTTTCGAGTCGGGTGGGTTGAATATCAAAGGCATTCATCGATTGAGACAGATCGACAGCAATAAAAATGTCTTTTCCTTCTGATTTTACTTCCTTGGTGGTTTCACCGAATGAAGGTCCTAATAAAGCAATGACAATTAAGGCAACAGTGCCACTTCTTAGTAAGATTTTAAAGAACAAAGGACGAAAAGTTGTGTTCATCCGTTTGGCTATTTTTAGTAACCGATAGCTATACAACACATAGGCCAATAGGAATAAGCCTATGAAGATCAATTCTGTATTTCCAAGTGTCCTAAACCAAGTCATTTCTAATGCTGAACTGCGAATATAATCATTGTAGCTTCAGAAGCATTTCCATTTATCACATCAACTTAAAAAAGCTGTTAAAGGATGTTAAGAAGAGCAATTTTTTTATGATTTATGTCAATGTTTGGTTACATCTCAGCCTGTACATTGCCAGAGTTGTTGCATCTAAAACAATTTGAAAATTGCCAAAGTCGAAGAAGAAATTTATCTGTGTTATAGGGGCTAGCGCAGGTGGTTTAGAAGCCATTTCTAAGTTATTAGCACAATTGCCCAATGAACAGCAAAACCTGGCCGTCATTGTCGCCCAACATTTAAGCCCCACGCACAAAAGTAGATTGGTCGATCTGTTGCAAAAAGCAACCAGTTGGCCAGTAGAGGAAGCGAAAAATGGAGTCAAGTTAAGTTATGGGAAGGTGCTGATCACACCGCCCGATAAAGACATTAGTATTGAAGACGAAAAGGTCTTTCTCAATGCACCCTCATCCATCATTGGGCCCAAACCTAGCGTCAACGTATTTTTCACCTCTGCATCTGAATGTTGCCACGATCGTGTGATCGGTGTCATCTTATCGGGTTCTGGTTCAGATGGCGCGGCAGGAATCGAAAACATCAAACTAAACAATGGCATTACTTTGGTGCAAGACCCTTCCGAAGCAGCCTACGATGGCATGCCGAATACGGCCATCGAATCGGGTATGGTGGATAAGGTGTTTCAGATAGAAGAGTTTGGTCAGATTTTAGAAAGCATATTTAAAAACAAATTCGATCCTTCTAGTGAATCTGACGGAGGAAGCCTATCCGATTTTGGCCTCGTGATCAATTTGTTGGCCAAGCGCTCAAATGTTGATTTTGCCGATTACAAAGAGGCCACCATCAAAAGGCGGCTACAAAGTCGAATGAATCAACTAAAAATGAGTTCTCTTAAATCGTATGTCAAGAAGATCAAAGACAAACCCAGCGAATTAGAACATCTTTTTAACCATGTGCTGATTGGTGTTACCCAGTTTTTCAGAGATCCCTATGCCTTTGAAGCACTAAAAGAGTACTTAATTGAGTTGATCGATAAAAAAGAGGAAAAGTTTTTGCGCATATGGGTGGCGGGTTGTGCAACGGGTGAAGAGCCGGTTTCCATTGCCATCTTGTTGCATGAGATCTTAGGGCATCAATTTGCTGATTACAACATTAGAATTTTTGCGACTGATATCGACGATGTAGCTATTGGAAAGGCAAGAAAAGGAATTTATAGCCGAGAATCAGTTGAGCTCTTACCACAACATTATATCGACCACTATTTTCAGCTGAAAGGAGATGGTTACGAGGTCAAAAAGGTCTTGAGGTCCATCTTGTTGTTTTCTCGGCATGATGTCTGTAAAAAGCCACCTTTCCTGAAGACTGATCTTGTTGTTTGTCGGAACATGCTGATCTACTTTAAGAATGAATTGCAAAACCAAGTATTGCAAACGTTCCACTATTCATTGAACCCTGATGGTTTGCTGTTCATTGGTAAATCAGAATCCTTAGGGACGAAAGAGATGCTTTTCAAGGAGCTGGATAAGAAGAATAAACTGTTCCGATCGAAAGGAGGAGCTAAAATAAGAGGGGTTTCTTTGCGCTTTTTTAAGCCTGATTTTCAAGGCGGAATCCGACGAGGAGCGGCAGCGACAGCTTCACGATCGACCCTGGATAAAGTCAAAGATTCACTTGCTGATGTATACCACCAGCCCTACCTGATCATCGATGAAGATCAGGAAATCTTGTACATGTCGGCTGAGGTAGGTAAGTACTTGCATACTGATGCGGTGTTGGCTACGACTTTTTAGCAGATGTAAGCATTGGACAGACCATTGAATATCAGCTCAATATTTCAGCGAACGAGTATGAGTTTGTGGTGGATGGAGAGTCCTTTAGGAAAGAAAGAAAGGTCGCCAATGACAAAGGGTTATACTACCTGTTATACCCTTACTTTGGAGGCGATCAGCCAGCACCGCACGATATACATATGTATATCAAAGAGGTGTTTTAAAGAAATTTTACAGCCATTCATGGTTGTCGGGTGTTGTTTGAGGCCAGTTCAGAAGGAACTGGCCTTATTTTTTAGGTGTATTACGTAATCAAGTATGTGTTTTCCTAAAATATACTTCTACCAATTATCGCCAGAAGAACGGGGGGGCTTGCTGTTATCTTTAAGGTAACAAACAACAACAACGCCCAAGACGATGAAACGTCTATTCCTCATATGCTCCCTTTTACTTGCCTTTGGCTCACTTGCACAAGCCCAGACTTACTACGAGAAAAACACAAAAGCTAAACCTATCCACATTGAGCTTTCTAATTTGACCACTCGCTCAATTTACGGATGGAAAACAGGCGTATCTCTTACTGCGAATATCAATAACCGCATGTCACTATCTTATGTCAATTTGATCGACATCAACAACCAAGAGGGTGAAGGAGATACCTTTAGAGGTGGTCAATATCAATACTATTTCAACCCTAAAAATAACCTCAGCGTAGGTCTTGGACTAATGGTTGGTTTTTACAATGAACAGTTCCTAGCAGTGACTCCCTCAGTAGAGGTGAAATACGTCTACAATGACCGCTTCGTTGCTGGTATGGGCTTTTCTAGAGTAGACACTTATCCCAAATTTGATTTCCGTGTCGGCATGCGATTATTCAAGTAGTGTAAGCCACAATGGATGATCTTTTTTCAACCTTTTACAAATTAGAATGATTTGCGTTCGAGGATCAGGAAAAGCCTGTCGAAAATTGGACTTTTGGAGAGATAAAAAAAGCCCCTCATTTTCATGAGAGGCTAATTTTTGGTCTGTGATCCGCTCAGGACTCGAACCTGAAACCTACTGCTTAGAAGGCAGTTGCTCTATCCAGTTGAGCTAGCAGACCAACGTACTTTTCAAGTTGGTCACTTCAACGTAGTGGGTTGCTCTATCCTCCCGATAACTATCGGGAGAGCTAGCAGACCAACGGGCTTCGTGAAAAGCGAGTGCAAATATAGTGAAAAGGTTGTTTTACTCGCAAGCGGACCTTTGAAAAAGCTTTTATTTTTTCACTACACACGTTTCTCATTTCAAACCCTTGATTTCTCTAATTGAAATAGCAATTTGTATATTCAATTCAAATCCATGCCATGAAGATCGATCTTACGCTTAATAACCTTCAGAAAGCAGCCTATTGGTTCATTATCCTTACTGGTTTGGTCGTTTTCTTGATCTATTTCAGATCGCTATTAGAGCCCATAGTGCTGGCGATGGTGCTTTGGTATTTGATTCGCACTGCGCGCAAATACATTGGGCGCTTACAGATAAAAGGAAACGAAATGCCGCTTTGGGTTCAGCGCTTATTGGCAACCCTCTTGGTTTTTCTTATCGCTTTTTTGATTTATCAGGTGCTTTCGGTCAATATCCGCCTCATCTCTGAAAATGCAGATAAGTACGACGAGAACCTGACCCGTATGCTCGGTAAAGCACGTGCTGATCCACGTTTTGGGGAGTATGTCAGTCAAATTGAACAAGGCATAAAGGAATTGAATTATCGAGATCTCGTATCGGGTGTTTTTAGTTCGCTCAGCACAGCAATAGGTAATTTCACCTTAGTAGTGGTTTATGTCGTGTTCTTTGTTTTTGAAGAAAACTTTTTCGACCAAAAAGTAGCCGCAGTTTTTCAACGAAAGGGTAAAAAGAAGAGCTTTATGCATGTGGTCTCCCATGTGAGTACAGCGGTGAATAAGTATTTTACTGTTAAGACGGAGATGAGCTTGTTGACTGCAGTATTAAGTTATGTCACGATGCTACTTTTAGGTGTCGACTTTCCCTTGCTTTGGGCCTTTATCATCTTCATCCTGAATTATATTCCGTATGTGGGCTCTCTTGTGGCAAGTTTGTTGCCTGCTATTTTTGCCGTATTTCAATACGGTGCTTTCTGGCCCTTCATTTATGTGCTTGCCGCTGTTGAGGCCATTCAAATTTTGGTAGGAAATTATGTTGAGCCAAGGGTGATGGGGAAATCACTTAATCTAAGTCCACTGGTGGTCATCATTTCACTTTCATTTTGGGGTACTATTTGGGGTGTTTTGGGAATGATCTTATCGGTTCCGATCGTTTCTGTGATCGTGATCATTTGTGCGCAGTTTCCTTCTACTAGATCCATTGCGATCATGCTTTCGGAAAATGGAAATATAGAACAAGCAATGCCTGTTAATGATGAAGACTAGACAGCTTAAAAGAGCGAATATCTGCGTATCAGAAATTGGCTTCGGGTGTATGTCCTTGGGCGCCGATTACCGTCTGAATGAGCGTATGATTCACAAGGCTATTGATCATGGCATTACCTATTTTGATACGGCAGATCTCTATCAACAAGGAGCAAATGAAACGATGCTTGGTAAGGCAATCAGAGGGAAAAGGGAAGGACTTGTGATCGCCACTAAGGTGGGCAACAAGTGGAGTGACGAAAAGAAAGGTTGGGATTGGGTACCTAGCAAAAATCATATTTTATCTGCTGTCGACAAGAGCCTGAAGAGGCTAGGGGTAGAGCAAATTGATCTGTATCAATTGCATGGTGGAACGATTGATGACCCCTTTGATGAGGTGATCGAAGCCTTCGAAACACTGCGTGCATCAGGCAAGATTAAGCACTATGGTTTGTCATCAATTCGACCGAATGTTTTTGTAAAATTGGCTAGAGAAACTGAGATTGTATCCAACATGATGCAGTATTCCTTACTCGATAGAAGGCCTGAGCATTATTTCGAGATGTTAGAGAAATGTGGTGTAGGGGTTATGGCAAGGGGTAGCTTAGCAAAGGGGATTTTAGCAGGTAAAAATATAAGTAATTATTTAGGTTATGATAATCAAAGTATTGAATACATGATAGATAAGTTAAAATCATTCTCAATTGAGAAAATATCCTTATCACATCTTGCATTGGCTTGGGTATTGCGTCATGAAGTGATCACTTCAGCCGTTGTTGGAGTTAGTAATATGACACAATTAGATGAGTTAATTCAATTCCCATTACATCGTGATGAATTGATCAGTGGCCTTGACAAATTCACGCCTGACTTAATGCACAATCATTATGATCAGCATTTGGTTTAACTTTAGCTCAATTGAATTGATTTTCTTGCTAAGGCGTACAATTGGCTAAATGAAATGCGAGTTCCTTTAATGATGCGGACTGAATAAAGTACAAATAGCGTCTCTATAAAAAATTTGAAAACAATGACTAAGATTTCTTCTTCGGTATTAGACTTTTTGCACCAATTGGATGCCAATAATAACAGGGATTGGTTCAATGAAAATAAGTCAAGTTATCAACTTGCGCATCAAGAGGTAATTGACTTTGCAGAGGAATTGTTGATTCGCTTAAAAGCACATGATCAGATTGTCACGAACTCTGGTAAAAAAAGCCTGATGAGGATTTATCGTGACGTGAGATTCTCCAAAGATAAAAGGCCTTACAAAACAAATTTCGCAGGTAGTTTTACTAGGCAAAAACCACAGCTTCGTGGTGGGTATTTCTTCAGTTTGCAACCCGGACAAACAGTAGTTGGTGGTGGTTTTTATGGTCCAGAACCAGCGGATTTAAAATTGATCAGAGATCATATTGCTCAGGATGATTCGGAACTTAGAGCCGTGCTGGCTGATGATGCTTTTGTCAATACCTTTGCTGGCCTGAGGGGTGAACAATTGAAAACAGCTCCGAAGGGATTTGAAAAGGATCATCCATCGATTGATTTGCTCAGGTACAAATCAATGTATGTTTTTCATGAGTTCACCGATCAAGAGGTGTTGGCTGATGACTTTATTGAACAAGCATTAGGTGTTCTACTTGCTTTAAGGCCCTTTTTTGACGTGATGACGGAATACTTAACATCGGACTTAAATGGTATATCATTGATCGATTAGCATGAAGAGAAAAGAGGTTTTTGTTTTCTTGGAAGCGCTGGCTTCACATAATTCAAAAGAGTGGATGGATGCTAATCGTGCATGGTATCATGAGGTAAAAAGTCTGTTGGTTGAGGTGTTTGACCCTATTCTAGATGAATTGAAGCGAATGGATCCACGTATTGTCCAGCCGAATGCAAGAAGAGCCTTTAACCGGATCAATAATAATTTAATGTTTCACCCTGAACGTCCAGTTTATAAAGACCATTTTGGTCTCGGCTTTGGCTACGGAAAAGGATGGGCGGATTTTTATATCCAGCTTGGCGCTCATGATTGCCTTATTGCCGGTGGTTTGTGGCACCCGCCTGCTGATAAACTCAAGAACTTGCGCTCTGAAATTGATTATGAAGGTGCGCGATTACAACAGATCTTATCTGCTGATAATTTTCAAAAATTCCATGTATTTAGTGAGGATATGCTGAAAAACGCGCCAAAAGGCTATTCGAAAGATCATCCACACATTGAGTTGCTCAAAATGAAAAGTATGGCTGTTTGGATGGATCTCACTCGGCAGGACTTCTTATCCCCGGGTTTTGAGAAGATGGTGATTGATGCCTACCAGGACATTGTGCCGCTATTGGATTTTATAAATGTGGCCATTTCAATAGAAGAGTTTCCTACGATAGGCTAATTCCGTATTTTGGACATAAATTTAGAAAGTATGAGAAGAGTATTCGTCAACGCGGTAGTCTTGGTCTTAAGCTTAGCGGTTTTTGCTCAAGAAAGCCAGATTAAAACGGGGCCTGTCATTAAGTTTGAAGAAACGCTCCTTGATTTTGGGGTCATTACGCAGGGTGATACGGTAGAGCATACCTTTATTTTTCAAAACATGGGTACACAGCCTTTGAAGATCCTATCAGCGAGGGGGAGTTGTGGTTGTACTGTGCCGACCTACTCTAAAGAAGAAGTGCGACCAGGGGCAAAAGGAGAGGTTGTTGTCAGATTTAATAGTGCGGGAAAAATGGGTAAGCAAAATAAAACTGTAACACTGGTGACCAATGCACTGAGCAATAAAACGGTAGTGTTAACGGTTCGTGGGACTATTAAAAGAAAAGATACTGAGGACTAATTTATTGGCAATCAAAGCATTGAACTCATGCGGTAACCCATGGGCTTTTTTCATGGCAAAATTGTTTAAAAATATAGGGAGCGGTAGTTTTCTTTATTCAAATAACGTCTATATTTGCACTCCGATTCGGGACATGAGTCCTGATTCATAGGGCTCGGGGTGTAGCGTAGCCCGGTCATCGCGCCTCGTTTGGGACGAGGAGGTCGCAGGTTCGAATCCTGCCACCCCGACAATCAAAAGTCTGACAATTTTATTGTCAGACTTTTTTTATGCCCATTCGAACCAAGCTTGCTTGAGTGAAGAATGGGCATAAAAAAAGGGCTAAGCAGTGCTTAGCGGACTTTTGATTGTTAACTCCCCCCTGAGGATCAGCGGAGCTAATCCTGCAATTGTTGAATTTGTTCTGTTGGTGACAACACCAACAATGGCAGTAAGCAGTGCTTAGCGGACTTTTGATTGTCAACCCCCCTCTAAGGATCAGCGGAGCTAATCCATCATGAATTTGGTTTAGTATGTTGGTGACAACACCAACAATGGCGAAAAGGTGGTAGGAAGCGCTTAGCAGACTTTTGATTGTCAATCGAGGTGTTGTTCGGCCATTGCTTCGAACTCAATCTCTAAACGCACGGCCTGTTTGATCTCATCGATCTTCCCCGTTTTAATCGTCCGTATGTTTTCAAAGCCATATTTTGATTTCAAATCTTCGATTAAGGCTTCACGCAGGTCGGGGTGAATAAGCTTCAAATTGCTGTAAATAAGTTCTTTCTTTACAGTCTTAGTTTTTTTAACAAAAATATTCTCCAGGAAGAAAAGGAGTACTACAAGATAAAAATGGGATGATAATATGCTGAGGTAATTTACATCCTCTGGCACAAGCGCATTCGTTGCTCCGATGCTGATGGCCACGAACAAATAGGTCATTTCTCGGGTGGCGATAGGTATGGTACGGTAGCGAATTATTCCAAAAACGGCAAAAATACTAACAGCAAAGCCAAGACCGAGTTCGATATGCTTGATGAGCAGGCAGAGCATGAAAACAATGGTTGACATTGTGCAATAGGCCAATACATATTCTGATTTGCCATTTTTTCGAAAGTAGATGAATTTTGAAATACCGAAGACCAGCGCTAGGTTATAGAGGAATCGTAAGTTATTGGATAGGAGTTGTTCCGTTATTTCGAACTGCATACCATTATTGAATTAGCTTTATCTTCTCTCAAGATAATATTTTTACGAAATTAAGAGACGATGAACTTCTTCCGCAGATTAGTATTATTTTTCTCAGGCATTTTTTTCTTTCTCCTAGTGCAAGGACAGGACCTGGATCCTGAGCGGACAAGTGAAGCATTGATTGACTCGTTGTGGATAAATATTGATTTATTTGAGGTTGAGCAACCGGCAAGAGTGACCCTGACTTTTGATTTAAAGGCCTTCTCAAAGAACAAGAACAATGATGATTATCAGAAAGCCGTGATAGGCTTTGAACTTGCTGAAGCAGATACCATCATCACGAAAGAAGTAAGGGTAAAGGCAAGAGGCAATAGTCGGAAAAAGCGTTGCACTTTCCCTCCAATTCGATTGAATATTAACAAATCTAATGTCGAGAATAAATATTTAGATAAAACGAAGAACATTAAACTTGTCACGCACTGCAAGAATTCAGTCGTGTATGAAAAGTATATTTTGAAAGAGTACCTGGTATACAAATTATTCAATGTGATCTCACCAAATTCATTTCGGGTGAGGTTATTATCGGTTGACTATATCGATACAGGTAATAAAGGAAAGGATGTCAACACCTGGGCTTTTTTAATCGAACCAGAAGGCTTGCTGGATGAAAGATTAGACGGGTTAAAGATTGAACAAGATAACCTTAGCCAGAAGTCTATGGAACCGAAAGACATGGTGCGGTTGACTTTATTTAATTATATGATTGGAAATACCGATTATGCGGTAACGCGAAGACATAATGTGAAGATTTTGATGCCTGAAGATATTTCAAAAACCTTAGCGATACCCATTCCCTATGATTTTGATTACAGCGGATTGGTCAACGCAACCTATGCCGTTCCTTTTGAGGGCTTAGGTCTAAAATCTGTAAAAGAGCGATATTATTTTGGTAGTTGCGCAAATGAAGATATCATTCCTGAAATTCTCGAAGAATTCAAGGCCAAGAAACAAGCACTTTTTCAAGTGATCAATGGCTTTGATTATTTACCTGAACGTGAGCGAAAGTATATGCAAGACTATCTTGAGGAATTCTTTCGTATGGCAGAACAAAAGCGTTTCATTGAGAATAACTTATTGAGTACCTGTCTTTGAAAAAAACTCTACAATTTTGATAAGATTTAGAAAGGCAAACATTGAAATTAACGCCTTTCATTTATATTTGCAGTCCATTTAGCAAAGCATTCAACGGAGAGGTGGGTGAGTGGCTGAAACCACATGTTTGCTAAACATGCGTACGGGAAACCGTACCGGGGGTTCGAATC
>ENA-OUOG01000375-OUOG01000375.1-marine-metagenome-genome-assembly--contig:-NODE-375-length-59016-cov-5.065101_pt1 | contig 59016 bp, 55 predicted proteins | sample MGYA00248635_ERZ508505 | MGnify/ENA primary metagenome ERZ508505 (study PRJEB26176, sample SAMN06267871) | marine metagenome | isolation source: Saanich Inlet, British Columbia, Canada | place: Pacific...
ACCGTCGTTATCGGTATCTTGATCGCGATGATCAGGCACGCCGTCGCCATCGGTATCGCGCGTGCTATCACCACCGGATTCAGTCGAGTCGAGTATGTTGTCGTTATCCGAATCGACATCAACATAATCCGGCACGTTATCACCATCGGTATCGACCGGTGTGCTATTAGGGTCAAGCGGGTCAGTACCCAGTTGAGTTTCCTGGATATTACTGACTCCGTCATTGTCAGAGTCGTTAGTCGGATCATTGTTAGCAGCATCCAGCTGGTCGACAACGCCATCGCTGTCCGTATCAGTAATATTCGATTCGAGAGCATCTATGATGCCGTCACCATCGGTGTCCGTTGGGAACGCAACACTACCCACTTCGGTCTGGTCGTCGATGCCATCGTTGTCCGAGTCAGTGTCCAAGTTGTTCGGAATGCTGTCCGAATCCGCGTCACCGCTACCTTCCTCGCTGTCGTCGATGCCGTCATTGTCCGAGTCTGGACAACCTTTGAGTTGTTTTGAACCCTTTGCCTTAGGGCATTCATCTTTATTGTCAGCAATACCATCGTTATCCGTATCAGGACAACCGCCTAACGCTTTTGTTCCTTTCTTATTAGGACATTCGTCCGTTCGGTTAGGAATACCATCATTGTCCGAATCCGGGCAACCTTCAAGGCTCACTAATCCCGCTTCATTAGGACATTTATCTTCAGAATCTTTGACGCCGTCGCTGTCTGAGTCTGGGCAACCGTTAAACTGTTTTAGCCCAAACACCTCAGGACACTCGTCGTTTCTATCGCTGACACCATCATCGTCTGAGTCTTTTAGCTTACCGAGATTAAAGGAAACCCCTACAGCATGCATTAGGTATTTTTCTAACTTATTATTGATGCCAAAACCTTTATCTATAAAAAATAATGTTTCATCAAACGTAACATTTACCGTTGGAGAGACCTTTATGTTCAAACCCAAGCCCAAATCAGGGTACTGTAAATCGTCTAATTCAAAGCCAAGGCCATTGTTATCATAGGCCAATACGCTAAAGCCAGCAAACACAAACGGCCTTACCCTTACATCATCGTATTTAAAAAAGTTAAATTTAGTGTTCATATTAAACATTGTTAAATCGCGCAACAAGATGTTCTCACCGATATAATAATTGTCATAATACTGACTGTCGTTTTCGCCACGTAAAGCGCTTAGCCCAACGTCAAAATGGCTATTTATCCTTCTAGAAAGGGTAAAGCCGTTTATTAGGTGAGACTTATCAAGCCCATCAAAACCTTCGCCAACATAGCCAGCAAACTGTTCTGCTCCTATTTTATAACCGACGCTCCATTTTTTATCGGGAGATTGAGCAAATAAAATAAGTGAGAATAAAAAAGTGAAAATTAATAGTAAATGTTTTTTCATGTTTTTCGTGTTTAGTATTAAATATTTTAAAAAACAATCATAAACGAAGCTTTAAGGAATAAGCAAATATATAAAATATGGCTTAGCTGTTGCAAATTATTGTTAATCAGCTAGAATTTTATTATCGCTTTTTGCTAGCGGGTCTGACATGAACTTGAAGCAATCTTCTGGACTCTTCCTTAACTAGAGGGTCTTTGCGCAAACGCCACAATTGGGCTCTACTTGTCTGGGCTGCCTTAACGGGTTCGACCATTGGCGGAGGATAATCCAATGTTAGCCCCATAGAAAGCAAATCTATAGGCGTTAGCTCCCAAGGACGATGTACGAAAGGAGGTTCTATTTCTTTAAGTTCAGACACCCAGTTTTTTATAAACTCTCCGTCAGCATCTTTTTCAATTGACTGCTTTATGGGGTTGTAAATTCTAATGGAATTGATGCCGGTAACACCAGCTTGCATTTGAAATTGGGTGAAATGTATGCCGGGTTCATAGTCTAAAAACAGTTGGGCAATATGGTACACACCCCTTCGCCAATCTTGATTGAGGTGGTGACAAAGAAAAGACACCAACATTGCTCTCATTCGGAAGTTTATCCATCCATTATTGATGAGGCAGCGCATACTTGCATCAACAAGAGGAAAGCCCGTTTTACCTTCTTTCCACCTTTGTAAAAGTTCATCGTTGTTTTCGTATTCCATTTTTTCATAACCCTTATTAATGCAATACAATTCATAGCTACAATCCGTTTCGAATTTTTGAATAAAGTGCGAGCGCCACTTGAGACGCGCCAGACAAGCATCAAAAGCACGCTTATGAGAACTGTAGTTAGGAGCGCTTTTAACAGCCTGAAACACTTCTCTAACACTAATGTTTCCCCAGGCCAAATACGTAGATAAACGGCTACATGAGAGTCTGCTTTTTTGTGGGCTTGAAATGTGTTTGGAGTAATTCTTGCCTCTTTTTTCTAGAAAGGATTTGAGGTATTTATGAGCGAAAGACTCCCCAGCAGGCTGGTATTGTTTGGGGTAATTTTTTAATTCGTACTGTTTGCTGATGTCGAAGTCAAAAGGGCTTTTTTTTATCATTAAACGACCGTTACTAAAGTCGTTTTTAATGCGCTCAGAATGAGCATACATATACCACTCTTTGTCCCATCCCTTTCTGTGATTAACCCCTCTTTTTACAGATTGATTCTCAAACTCCTGCCAATTAACTCCTTTTTTTTTCAGTAAACTATTGACCGCCTTATCCCTATCCCAACTCACCTTTACGCCGCTTTCTTGGTAAGAAAATACATTAGAAACACTGTACTCCTCTGTCAAATAGGCAAAGACTTCTTCCGCTTCGGCATAAAAGACGTGTACCTTTCTGTTAAAGGGCTGGAGGGTGGTGTTCATATCCAAAATGGAATGGTAAACAAACTGTCGGTGCCTTAGGCTAGTGTCTGGATGGGCATTAATAGAGGGCTCAAAAATATATATAGGAAGGTAATCGTGTTCATGCTGTTCGGCATGAAAAAAAGGCTCATGATCAGAGGTTCTCAAATCTCTTTTAAGCCAAACGATATTTAGTTTTTGTGTCAAGGTGTGGATGAGGTACAAAGATACGGAAGAGCCCATAAACCCTAAACCTTAAACGGACAAAAAAGAGGAGTTTATTTTCTGTTTATCAAATAATACCCCAGGCAGATAGACAGTATAGAAAGGCTAAAATATAAAACGTCCATAGGGGTGGTAAAGTTCGGGGCTAACTTCAATATTTTTTCAAAAAACTTAACAATCAAGACAATGATAATAACCTTAATTATTTTGTTTTTAAGCTGATCCAAACTACTAATCTTTAGTGTAGATTCAGCAAACTTATCTTTTGCAAAATCAATTTCACTGATGAACAGTTCGTATACACCAAAACCAAAAATAAGCAACACTATGCCGATAAGGAACAAATCAATTGAGGAGATAATTTTAAACAGTAAATCGGTGTTGTTGTTAATGTCTGCGTTGAACAGTGGGTTTTGGTATACGATTGCATACAGAATGTCCCAACTACCGATTACAAACAGGGTAATTGACGATATTATTGATAATACTACCGAAAGAATTACCACAAACCTCAAGTTCCATAGCGCTTTTTCAAACTTATTTTCAAACATCGACATCTAAAAAGATTTAGTGGATTAGTAGTTGTAAAAGTATAAAAAAGAAACGTTAGGCCGTGTTTACCAAAAAACCCTTTTTGAAGTCAATAGAAATTTAAAACTCTTTTTCTATGTTGGCTAACAAACAGGCCATGCGCAGAAGCATCCCGAAGGGCATTGCTTATAGGTGTTGGCAGTTTTTATCTATCTGTAGGGACTTGATTATGCTTCGGCTCAACTACCTCATTTCCGTTGACGTCTATGAAGCCAAAAAGTCCGTCTTTTTGAACTAGAGCCAAGCCTTTTTGATAAACGCCATAGAAAGAAATTTCATCGTATTTCGGTTGAACCACTTCATTTCCATTGATGTCTATGAAGCCAAAAAGCCCGTCTTTTTGAACTAATGCTAAGTCTTTTTGATAAACGTCATAGAAAGAAATTTCATCGTATTTCGGTTGAACCACTTCATTTCCGTTGATGTCTATGAAGCCAAAAAGCCCGTCTTTTTGAACTAAAGCCAAGTCTTTTTGATAAACGTTATAGAAAGAAATTTCATCGTATTTCGGTTGAACCACTTCATTTCCGTTGACGTCTATGAAGCCAAAAAGCCCGTCTTTTTGAACTAAAGCCAAGTCTTTTTGATAAACGTTATAGAAAGAAATTTCATCGTATTCCTGTCCGAATGATATTGAAACAGAAAGTAATAATGCTGTAATAAGGGATGTTAGATTTTTCATTTTATTTTTAGTTTGATTATTTACTCATTAAAAGAAAGCCACTACCGTATTTTAAGAAGAACTTTACCGTGCATGGAGGAAATATAGGTTGAGTCATTGGAGGTTTTATAGTCAATAGAATGAAACAACATTTTTATATCAAAGCGACTTGTCTTTTTTTCAATCTCCATTTCTGATTGATGTATTCTCGATTCCGATTTAAACCCATATGTATTGGTTAGCCTTGACAGCATTTTTTCAACACTAATTTCTAACGAATTACTATTTTCAATAAACATTAGTGTATTTGGATCTGAAGGATTGAATTCTATAAAATATTCTTCTCCATTTAATTCAAAATCAACCCTATCCAAGATTCCTCCATACTGACTTAGGTCAAAATCTAATACGTAATCGTAGGATGTAACCTGGGTAACAATAATGTCTTCAACATTAAAGGTGTAGTAATCATAATGTGACGAGTATTTTTCGTAAGGAGATAAGCCCAAAGAGCGGGTATAAATGTTGGACTCATCGGTGTATTTGTTTGAGTCCAAGCAAAGCACGATTAAAGAATCTATGTTTTGAGCGTATAAGTGCGAAATCCCTGAAAACCCGTGGTGTTTGTCGAGGTAATTAATTATAGAAACCACCTCATTGTGCAAAGAGTCAACTAGAACACCATCATTTGGGTTGCTTGCCTCGTTAGAATAAAGAGAGGGTATCTTATCGGTTTTCCAAATGACTTCGTTTACAACCTTCCCATCTTGTAGTAAATTGTTTTCTTCTAGTATTGATACAAGTCTATTAATTTGGCTCTTTTCGCCCACGCTAAACACGCTCCAAGGCCCAAAAGACATCAGCGCAAGGATGAGTGCCAAAGACATCGGAATTAGTTTTATGTTCTTTTTTCCGAAAGAAAAATACAAGGCAACAAAGCTTAGCCAAACGCCTAACAACACAATAACATACCTGTTGATGGTAAACCCATAATCCCCAATTCTAAAGCCGATGGCTATAAATAGAATTGCGACAAGTGGAATTAATGAGAAATAGAATATTCGGGAAAACTTCTTAATCCAAGAATTGTTTTTTAGCTGACCGTAAGGATACAGAAGCAAGACGGTAAGTATTCCCAACACCGAAACACAAGAGATTAAATACGACACTATTCCTTTTGGCCAATTCCACAAAACGATAATTTTTGTTCCGTAGGCATAAAGGATAATTAAATAAAGGGTTAATAAAGGCAGTAAAACATACTGTGCAAATATTTTTAATCCGTTGGGGTATTCGTGGTTGTTTTCAAGGTTTTTTAATGAGCTTGGTATTCCAGAAACGAAAAACCATGTGTTAAACAGCCCTATAATGACGACATAGAATTCAAAATATAGGTCATCGTCAATATCAACGTCAAAAAGTAAGTTTAGAGCCGATAAAGCCAGGATTAGCCCAATGTATAGGAAGCCTGAATAAAGAGCAGACGTCCAGAAGCGGATAAATAGTATTTTGTTAAAATTCCAAAAGCCGTTTAGCGCATTGCCTTTTAGATATGGAATAAAAGAAACCAGAAGGTGAACAATAACATTAAATATGCCGTATCTGATGTATGGAATACTGGTGTTGTGAGTGGTGTCAGAATCGGGAAGGGTGTAGTAAATGATCACTAATATAGCCAGACACAAAAGGTGGCTAAAGGCACTTTTTGTGCGGTTGAAGTTTTGGCTTGAGTTAAACATTGATAAACCAAAGAACAAGGGGATTCCCAAAGCCGATGTTATTAGAATGTTTATGTAGGGAAACGTATTGGTAATATCATTGCTATACTCTATGAGGAAAATAGCGGCGCAGACCGATACCAATGCACTAATAAGAGTAGCGGGAAACCGCAAGAAAGATTCTTTGGATTTGTTCAGGAGGTAACTAATGGAAGGTAATTTCATTTCTTTAAGGGTTTAATAAATTAATTCAATGTATTTGCTGGGGCATAAAAAGGGCTAGTTTGGGTGGGCTTTTCATGAGGCTAACGGCTTTAAGTTTAATCGTTTTTCCACCTCAAATCTATCTATTTTATGTCAGATAAGCAAAGCGTCTAACAAAAAACCCTCAATCTATTTTAGAAAGAGGGTGTCTTTTGATGGACCAAAGGGTCCTTGTTTTAGCCTATGCGTTATTAATAAATATAGCCAATAGCAATAATAAAATACTTAATGCAGGCACTGATTTTTTAATAGGGTCTTTTACTTTAATGTGCATCACTAAAGCGCCCAACATTAACAAAATCATTAATGAAATAACATAGAGGTTAATTTCCTTAACCCAAATGCCGACAATTAGTAAAACAGCTAGAGAGACCTTAATAAAGCCAACAACATACATAAACCAAGTTGGCAATCCATACACCAAAAACTCTTCTTTTAGTGTGTTAGATTCTCCACCCCTAAATGGTGTTTTCTTGTTAAACCGAAAAAACCAAACGTTTAAGATGCCTAAAGCTATAATTAGATTAATTAGTGTAAATACATTCATAAATAGTTAAAAATAGAGGTTACCAAAAAGTACAACTGAAGAGATAAAGATATACAAAAAGTTAACAAGTATAGCTTTACCACCATCTTTTCGCACGATATGCAAAAATAGCGCACCAATCATAGTAACAATAATTATTAAGCAGGAAAGAATGCAGAGCCACATAAAACCAGCCATAAATCCCGAAAGAATTAAACCCAATGCCGTGAATAATTCTATCAAACCAATAACTACCAAACTAAAACTAGAAAGGTTATCTACATAGTCCATTTTTTCGCCCCCTTTTGCCTTCAATGTTTCTTTGGAAAAAATCAATTTAGGAACAGCATAATAGCCCATGAGTATTGCTAAGCTTATCTGAATAATCAATATAAATAATTCCATAATAAGAGAATAGGATTTAATTTTTTAAGGTTAAAAAAAAGCGGAACTCAATCTAAAAAAGAGATGAATTCCGCTTTGGTGGAGAAGATCGGGCTCGAACCGACGACCTCTTGACTGCCAGTCAAGCGCTCTAGCCAACTGAGCTACATCCCCAAATTGCGGTACAAATGTATCTATTTTTCAGCGAATTTTAATAGATTGCTATTCTCCTTAGCATTGAGTATTTTCGCACAATTAATTTTTAGGCATATGAGTAGTAAGAAAATAGAATCGACCAAGGCGCCCGAACCCGTAGGCTTGTACCCTCATGCTCGTCAACACGGCAACCTATTGTTTTTGTCTGGGGTCGGACCCAGAGAACGCGGCACCAAAAAAATACCCGGTGTGGAATTGGACGAAAACGGAAACATAGCGTCTTATGACATAGAAGCCCAGTGCCGCTCTGTCTTTAACAATGTACGCACCATCGTTGAAGAGTCAGGCTCTTCATGGGATAAAGTCATTGATGTGACGGTATTTCTAACCAATATGAAAGACGATTTTAAAACCTACAATAAGGTTTACGCCGAGTTTTTTGCCGACAACCAACCCTGCAGAACAACCGTTGAAATCAATTGTTTGCCGACACCAATTGCCATAGAATTAAAAGTCATTGCCACCATTTAAGAATGAAAAAATACCCAGAATATAAGCAGTTAGATTTATCAGCCATCAACAAAGAGGTCTTGTCGAGATGGAAAGCCAATTCAATATTTGAAAAAAGCGTTTCCACTAGAAACGACAAGCCGTCTTTTACCTTTTACGAAGGACCACCTTCTGCCAACGGTATGCCAGGTATTCACCACGTAATGGGGCGTGCCATAAAGGATATATTTTGCCGATTTAAAACCTTACAAGGCTATAAAGTAAACCGTAAAGCCGGATGGGATACCCACGGTTTGCCCGTTGAGTTAGGCGTAGAAAAAGAATTGGGCATTACCAAGGAAGACATAGGCAGCACCATTTCTATAGAAGACTACAACAAAAAGTGCCGAGAGAACGTCATGAAGTTCAAGAACGTTTGGGAAGACCTTACGGACAAAATGGGCTATTGGGTAGACATGAACGACCCTTACGTAACCTATGACAACAAATACATTGAAAGCGTCTGGTGGCTACTCAGCCAAATGGACAAAAAAGAAATGCTGTACAAAGGCCACACCATACAGCCTTTTTCTCCAAAAGCAGGTACGGGCTTAAGTTCTCATGAGCTTAATCAACCAGGGTGCTATAAAGACGTTAAAGACCTTTCTGCCATTGCTCAGTTCAAAGCAATTAGAAACGATAAGTCAGAATTTTTGTTTGAAAAAGCACACGCTGACGTTCATTTTTTAGCATGGACCACCACGCCATGGACTTTGCCCTCCAATACAGCTTTGGCAGTAGGCAAAAACATAGAATACCTTGTGGTAAACACCTTTAATCCTTACACCTTTGATGCCATTACGGTGATTGTTGCCAAGAACCTATTTGGCAAATATTTCTCCGAAAAAAACAGCGAGCTCAAACTGTCAGATTATTCAGCAGGCGACAAAAACATTCCTTACGAAATCATCAAAGAGGTCAAAGGCACCGACTTAGAAGGCTTGCGTTACGAGCAATTATTAGCCTATGCACAACCAGAAGAGGGCGACGCCTTTAAGGTGCTGATTGGCGATTTTGTAACAACTGAAGACGGCACAGGAATCGTTCATTTAGCGCCTAGCTTTGGTGCAGACGATAACCTAGTGGCCAAGCAAAACGGCATCGGTACACTAACCTTAGTTGATACCCAAGGACGCTTTGTTGAAGAGGTAACCGACTTTGCCGGTATGTATGTCAAAAATGAATTTTACAATGAAGGCGAAGCACCTGAAAAATCAGCCGATATACAATTGGTCATCAAGCTTAAAGAAGAAAACAAATGCTTTAAAGCAGAAAAATACGAGCACTCCTATCCCCACTGTTGGCGAACAGACAAACCCATTTTGTACTACCCTCTAGAAAGTTGGTTTGTGAAAACTACCGCCGCTAAAGAGCGCATGGTGGAACTCAACAAAAGCATTAACTGGAAGCCCAAATCTACTGGTGAAGGGCGTTTTGGCAATTGGCTAGAAAATTTAGTGGATTGGAACTTATCCCGCTCACGATTCTGGGGAATACCCCTGCCTATATGGACGTCTGAAGAGGGAGAAGAGCAAATTTGCATTGGCTCTATGCAGCAGCTCAAAGAAGAAATAGAAAAATCGGTTGAGGCTGGATTAATGTCCTCTAATCCTCTTGCTAATTTTGTGGTGGGCGATATGTCAGACGATAACTATGCCACCTTTGATTTGCACCGCCCTTTTGTGGACGATATAGTATTGGTGTCCTCTAATGGCAAGGCCATGCACAGAGAAAAAGACCTTATAGACGTTTGGTTTGATTCAGGCTCTATGCCCTATGCTCAACTGCATTATCCTTTCGAGAACAAAGAGGTATTCGAAAAATCGTACCCAGCGGACTTCATCGCCGAAGGGGTAGACCAAACACGAGGATGGTTCTTTACACTTCACGCTATAGCGACCATACTGTTTGATAGCGTAGCCTTCAAAAGTGTAGTTTCTAACGGTTTAGTGCTAGATAAAAACGGGAATAAAATGTCCAAACGATTGGGCAATGCTGCCGATCCATTTAAAACCTTAGATGAGTACGGAGCAGACGCCACACGTTGGTACATGATCAGTAATGCGCAACCGTGGGACAATCTTAAATTTGATTTAGACGGATTGGCTGAGGTTAAGCGTAAATTTTTCGGAACACTCTACAACACTTACGCTTTCTTTGCTTTGTACGCCAACATTGATGGCTTTTCGTACCAAGAAGACGACATAAACGTAAAAGACAGGCCAGAAATCGATCAGTGGATACTTTCAGAGCTAAACACTTTAATCAAAGAAGTGGGAGACTCTTTGGACGATTACGAACCTACAAAAGCCGCACGAGCAATTCAGTTGTTTGTAAACGATAACCTCAGCAATTGGTATGTGCGCTTATGCCGAAGACGATTCTGGAAAGGAGAGTACGAAGAAGATAAAATATCAGCATACCAAACACTGTATACCTGTTTAGAAACGGTAGCTGTTTTGTCCTCTCCAATCGCGCCCTTTTTTATGGACAAGCTGTTTGTTGACTTAAACGGCCTTACTCAAAAATCACCCTTAGAATCTGTGCACCTTGCTCAATGGCCTAGCGTCAATGAAGCGTTAATAAACACCGATTTAGAGGAAAAAATGCGTTTGGCACAAGACCTTACCTCAATGGCGTTTTCTTTACGTAAAAAGGAAAACCTAAGGGTTAGACAGCCTTTACAAAAGATAATGGTACCAGTGTTGAACGATAAAGTAAAAGCACAGGTAGAAGCTGTAAAAGCACTTGTGTTAGCAGAAGTTAACGTGAAAGAGCTAGAGTTCATGACGGCAGACTCTGGTATTTTGGTCAAGAAAATAAAACCTAATTTTAAAACACTAGGTCCAAAATTTGGGCAGCAAATGAGGGCCATCTCTCAAGCCATTTCACAATTTAATTCTGAAGACATCGGCTCAATAGAGCAAAACGGCACCTACACACTTCAAATAGAGGGCAGTAGTATTCAAATAGAACTTGCAGATGTAGAAATCAGCACTGAAGACATTCCTGGCTGGGCAGTAACATCTTTAAATGGAAATACCCTTGCACTAGATATAAGCCTAAACGATAGCCTTATTCAAGAAGGCCTTGCGCGTGAGCTGGTTAACCGTATTCAAAACATCAGAAAAGACGAAGGGCTGGAGGTTACAGACCGCATAACCATCGCTCTAAGTGCCACAGAAAAATTGGCGGGCGCAATTAATGAGAATTTAAATTATATTTGTTCTGAAACATTAGCCAATGGCCTTCGTATCACAAATAGCGAAGAGATTAAAAATGGCTTGACCATCGAATTGGTTGAAGGGATTAATACTAAAATAGAAATACAAAAAATATAAAATATGTCTAGCGAGAAAACAAGATATTCAGATTCAGAGTTACAGGAGTTCAGACAGATTATTCAAGATAAAATCGATAAAGCTGAGAAGGACCTAGAGCTCATAAAAAGCGCATATACCAACGATTCAAACAACGGTACTGACGATACTTCACCAACATTCAAAGGCTTTGAAGAGGGCTCAGAAACCTTATCAAAAGAAGAAAACGCTCAATTGGCTTTGCGTCAGGAGAAATTCATTCACAACTTGTACAATGCGCTCAAGCGAATAGATAACAAAACCTATGGTATTTGTAGGGTTACAGGAAAGCTTATTCAGAAAGAACGTTTGAAGCTAGTTCCTCATGCTACACTAAGCATTGAAGCCAAACGCGCCCAATAAAACAAGATGTTAAAAAAGCCTATCCTATTAATTGTTTGTGTTTTGATTTTAGACCAAATTCTTAAAGTTTGGATTAAGACCAATTTGATGATTGGTCAAGAAATTCATTTCTTCGATTGGTTCATCATTCACTTTACGGAAAATAAAGGCATGGCATTTGGCATGGAGTTTGGCGGCTCTTTTGGTAAATATTTACTTAGTATTTTTAGGTTAGTTGCTATTGTGGCAATAGCCATTTATTTGAAAAAAATAGCTTTAACAACAGGCGTTAAAAAAGGCGTTATTTTCAGCATCTCACTGGTATTGGCAGGAGCCATTGGTAACATGATTGACAGCGCTTTCTACGGAATGATATTTTCTGAAAGTTATGGACAATTAGCAACGGTTTTTCAAGGCGGCTACGCAGGCTTTCTTCAAGGTAAAGTGGTAGATATGTTCTATTTCCCTCTTATCAACGGGCATTTTCCAGATTGGTTACCACTCATTGGTGGCAACCATTTTATATTCTTCAGACCAGTTTTTAATATTGCGGACGCTTCAATCAGTGTTGGCGTTATCAATATGCTGATTTTCCACCGATCGTTTTTTAAGTAATACACTATTGGTGCTTTTCCAACAGCTCTTTATATACTTTTTGAGCGTTTGTGTTGCGGTAGCTTTTATTCATCCAGTAAAAAGTTCGTAACAGAGACAAAACATTAAACTGTAATTTAGTCAACCAGCTTACTTTGCACTCGCCCCAAGCGGCGGGAAAAGGCATGTTGTGTTTTTGCATAAAAGGACCAAAAATAGCCAAGCCTATTTTCTTGTTACTCTCGTTGTAAAACAAGTCGAATGATTTTTTCTTATCGGTCTTATTAACTAGTGGAAGAGAGCGTTTGGGCGCTATGCCACAGTGAATCAACGCCTGTTCAAAGTCCTCTATTAGATGTTCAAAACGGATAATAAAGTCACAGTGTGGCGCTGTTATTGATAGCCAATTATCAAAAGGAAACTGATAATACATTTTTAAAAATGTATTGTAATCCGATTGATTATCTCTAAAAAATTTAGAAAGCTTGTAGTCCCTCATTTTGAGGTGCCCTCCGTTTTTTCGTAAAAGCGATTCGTTTGAAAAGTTTCCATTGCTGTCCGTTACCATCTTAGTGTAGTAACTTACAGAAATATCCAAAGGATTTCTTGAGCAGGCAATAACCTTATATTTCTTTTCATCATCCTTAGCGACTTTTAGAAAATCTTGATATAAAGAGTGTTTTGATAAAATAGGAACCCCATCATACATTTCACAGAGTTCTTTGGAAATTGCGGTTGAGGCTGCTAAGGGCAAACCCACAAAAAGGTATTTATGCCTATGGCTTATTATCATATAAGCCCATTTTTAATTAGGTATTCAGCAATCTGAATAGTATTGGTCGCTGCGCCCTTTCTCAAATTGTCGGCAACAACCCACATATTTAGGGTATTTTTTTGTGAGAAATCTCGGCGAATTCTTCCAACAAAGACCTCGTCTTTACCTTCAGCATAAATGGGCATAGGGTAGGTGTTTACATCTGGATTGTCTTGAACACTTACGCCAGGCATTTCATGCAACAATTGCCTTACTTTAGACAATTCAAAATCGGCATGAAATTCCACATTTACACTTTCTGAATGCCCACCCTTTACAGGCACACGAATAGCAGTAGCGCTGACCTCAATGCTATCGTCTTGCATGATTTTTTTGGTCTCTCTAGCCAATTTCATTTCTTCTTTAGTGTAGCCATTTTCTTCAAACACATCGCAGTGGGGAAGCGCATTTTGATGAATAGGGTAAGGGTAAACCATCTCTGCTTTTATTCCTTTTGCTTCATTTTCAAGCTGAGCCACCGCTTTCATGCCAGTACCCGTTATTGACTGATAGGTAGAAACTACCACCCTCTTGATACCGTATTCATCGTGCAAAGGCTTTAGTGCCATTAAAAGCTGAATGGTTGAGCAGTTAGGATTAGCAATGATCTTATGTTCTTTGGACAGAACGTTTCCGTTGATTTCAGGAATTATAAGTGGGTGTTGTTCTGACATTCGCCAAAATGACGAATTATCAACTACCGTAGTGCCAACATCAGCGAACTTTGGTGCCCATTGTTCTGAAATAGAACCACCAGCAGAGAACAAGGCCAAGTCTGGAGCTTGGGAGACCGCTTCTTGCAATGAAATAATGGTTAATTCGTCTCCATTAAACAAGCGTTTCTGTCCAACAGATTTTTCCGATGCTACCAGCAATAAGGATGTTAAAGGGAATGAGCGCTCTTGCAATACTTGGAGCATTACCTGTCCAACCATTCCTGTCGCGCCAACCAAAGCTACTTTCATACGTTAGAAGTTTGAGCCAAAAATAAGTATATTTGGTAGAACTGAAGTATTCCAAAACATGAAAAAATTACTATTAATATGGTTGTCGCCCTTGCTCCTTTTTTCACAATTTACCGATGATTTTACCTCCTTTGAGGGCTGGCATGGCGATACAGCAGACTTTACTTTAGATAGCACTTGGGCATTGCAGCTAGACGCCCCACCCCAAACAGGAAAATCGATTATTTGGCACTCTTCAAACGCTTTGATGAATGGCCATTGGGAATTGAATATAAGCATGGGCTTTAACCCTTCTTCGAGCAATTATTCTAAAATTTATTTAAGTGCAGACTCTTTGGGCAACGGCTATTATGTAAAACTTGGCGGCACAGACGACAATATCAGTTTGTATAAAACCACCTTTGGTCAAGACACAAAGCTAATAGACGGCACCACTGATTTTCTGGACCTCAACGCTATAAGTTTAACTCTCATGGTAGACAGAGACAGCATTGGCAACTGGACAGTTCGTGCAAAGCGCTCTACAGATTTAAGTTATTTTACACAAGGCCAAGCCTTTGATGACAGCCATTTGCAAAGCGATAATTTTGGCATAGAATGCGTGTACACCCAAACACGTTCCAATCTTTTTTTCTTTGACAATATTAAGGTTGAAGGCTACTCGTTTATAGACACTTTTTTATACCCTCAACCCAACGATATTGTCATTAACGAGCTGTTGTTTAACCCCGTTGAAGGTGACAACGACTTTGTAGAGCTTATAAACAGAAGCGATAAAACACTGTGCATAAAAGGCCTACAATTGGCGAATTATTACGCTAATAAGCCTGCTAATTTCAAAAGCATTAGCGATTCATATGCCTTCATGTCGCCAACGGAAATTTTGGTGTTGTGTCAATCTAAAGCAACACTATTATACTACCACCCTAATGCCATAGAACATCGAATAATTGAGTTGGAGAGTATGCCCACATACAATAATGAGGATGGGAGTGTGGTCATCGCTTTAGATTCAGCAATCATTGATGAGTTTCACTATGATGAAAACATGCATTTTGACCTTTTGCAGGAGCTAAAAGGCGTTTCATTGGAGCGCACTAATACAGAGATAAGCCATTGGCATTCGGCGTCCGAAAGGTCTGGCTTTTCTACCCCAACACTTCCCAACTCCCAAGCCCAGTTGTTCGATGCTCCACAAGAAATATTGAGCACAAGCCCTAACGTTTTCACACCCAATAACGATGGGCAAGACGATATTCTTAATATTCAATTGAGCTTCCCGCATAGCGGTTATCAAGGACAATTGATTGTGTTCAACAGCCAAGGTTTTCCCGTTAGAACGTTAATTAATAATGAACTTTTCGGAACAAACAACACTTATTTTTGGGACGGCCTCACCGACAGAAAAGAAGCCGCCAGAACCGGCCGCTACATCTTGTGGCTAGAGGCTACTCATCCCACACAAGCCCCAATTCTTAAAAAACAAAGCGTGGTGGTGGGATGGTAATTATAAGATATTATACAATAGCCTTTAAATCCGTATTTTTGGAACTTGATGAACGTTTCAGAAGACATACAATCAACACTACAAAACCTTAGCACAGAACCTGGCGTTTACCGTTTTTACGACAACAAGGAGGGTTTACTTTATGTTGGTAAAGCGAAAAACCTCAAGCGTCGCGTTAGCTCTTATTTTAAAACGAAACACGACAGTTTCAAAACCACCTATATGGTGCGAAAAATTCACCGCATAGAAATACTGGTAGTCGAAACAGAAATGGACGCTCTTTTACTCGAGAATAACCTCATTAAAAAATACCAACCACGCTATAACATTTTACTCAAAGACGATAAAACGTACCCTTGGATTTGCATTAAAAAAGAACCCTTTCCGAGAGTGTTTTACACCCGTCAACTCATCAAAGACGGCTCAGAATATTTTGGACCATATACCAACCCCAAAATCATCAGTGCGATGCTGAATTTTATTCGACAGATTTACCCCTTGCGCACATGTAAGTACAATTTATCGAATGAAAATATTGAAGCCAACAAATTCAAAGAGTGCCTAGAATACCACATCGGTAATTGTTTGGCTCCTTGTGTTGGCAAACAACAGCCTTCGGATTATGAAAAAGATGTTGAGCACATACGCCAAATATTAAAAGGAAATATACGGACTGTAGTGCAGCATTTTAAAGATGAAATGTTCAATCTTTCTGAGAAAATGGAGTATGAAAAAGCCCAGCTCGTTAAAGAAAAAATAGAACAACTTGAACAGTATCAATCCAAATCATCCATTGTTAGCCCCACCATAAATGATGTGGATGTCTTTGCGATAGCTTCGGATAATGACTATGCCTATGTCAATTTCTTTAAAGTATCAAGCGGAGCGATTATACAAGCCCATTCTATGGAAATAAAAAAGAAGCTCGATGAAGCCGATGAGGATTTGCTTACAATGGCTATTACAGAAATACGTCAGCGATTTCACAGCACCTCAAAAGAAGCATTTTTGAATATTCCCATCGAATCGCATTGGGATGGGTTAAAAATAAGCGTGCCAAAAATTGGCGATAAGTATAAGCTCGTCAATCTGTGTTATAAAAACGCTAAAAATGTTCAAAAAGACCGCATACGCAAAAATGAAGAACTGCGCCACCGCCTAGACAACAAAAGGGTATTGGAGCAATTGCAACACGACTTAAGGCTAAACAGCAAACCCCGACACATAGAGTGTTTTGACAACTCCAATATTCAAGGGACTAATCCAGTTGCAGCCTGTGTGGTTTTTAAAAATGCCAAGCCAAGCAAGAAAGATTACCGTTTATTTAATATTAAATCGGTTGAAGGTCCAGATGATTTTGCATCTATGGAAGAGGTGGTTTATAGGCGCTACAAACGACTCACAGAAGAGGCTCAAGAATTGCCCCAACTTATCGTTATTGACGGCGGTAAAGGTCAATTAAGTTCAGCTAGAAAAAGTTTAGAAAAACTTAATCTTCATGAAAAAATCGCCATAATTGGTATTGCCAAACGTTTAGAAGAAATTTACTTTCCAAACGATAGTATTCCTTTGTATCTGGATAAGCGTTCCGAAAGTCTAAAAGTCATACAACAGCTTAGAAACGAAGCCCACCGATTTGGCATTAATCATCACCGCAACCGAAGAAGCAAAGGCAGTTTGGGCACCTCTTTAGATGCGATTCAAGGAATAGGTCCAAAAACTGTAGAAACCCTCATCGCTCATTTTGGCTCTGTGAAAAGGGTAATGGAAGCCAGCGAAACAGAGCTTTCAAAATTAGTGGGCAAGAGCAAAGCTCAAATTATTTTAAGAAAAAAATAAAGCTTAATTAAGCTGGTCGGAGAGTAAGCGGATTTCAATTACTGGAGAAATTTTTTCGTAAAGAATATTATATACCGCATTTGTAATAGGCATATCAATATTGTATTCTTCGTTAATTTCTTTAATGCATTTTACCGCATAATAGCCTTCAGCAACCATATTCATTTCCAATTGAGCAGACTTTACCGAATAGCCTTTTCCAATCATATTTCCAAAGGTTCGGTTTCTACTAAATTGAGAGTACATGGTGACCAGTAAGTCGCCTAAATAGGCAGACTCTTTCATGTCTCTTTTAATGGGGTGAATAACATCGACAAAGCGTTTTATTTCACGTATAGCATTTGAAGCTAAGACGGCTTGAAAATTATCACCGTAGCCTAAACTGTGACACACACCAGAAGCAATGGCAATGATATTTTTAATAACCGCAGCAATTTCAGTCCCAAAAATATCCTCAGAAATGTTTGTGCGGATATACCTACATTTTATTTGATGAGAAAACCATTCGGCTTTGTCAACATCTTCACAGGCAATGGTTAAATAAGATAGTCTTTCAAGGGCAACCTCTTCGGCATGACAAGGGCCTGTAAGTACGCCAATATTTTCATAAGGTATCTCAAGTTTATTGTGAAGGTATTCGCCAATTATTCGGTTTTTTTCGGCGATAATTCCTTTTACAGCAGACACCACAAACTTCTCTTTTAAAGAACTATCAATTTGTTTTAAAACTGTTCTTAAAAAGGCTGAAGGAACAGCCAATATTAGGCAATCGGCCTGATCAACAATTTCATTGAGGTCATTGCTGATGGTTAACTTATTTGGGTCAAGTTCAGCCGAGCTAATGTAGTTTGGGTTATTGCCGTATTTTTTGATGTGATCAATGGTATCAGAGTTTCTCATCCACCATAAAATATCCCCTCTATTTTCAGAGAGCATTTTTACAATGGCAGTTGCCCAGCTTCCTCCACCAATTACTGCTATTTTCTCAAATTGAGCCATTTATTCTTCTGTTGCTTTTTGTTCAGGCTTCATTTGAGGGAAAAACAAGACATCCTGAATGGAGTTGCTGTTTGTCATTATCATTGATAGCCTATCGATGCCGATTCCTAAACCTGCTGTTGGCGGCATGCCGTATTCAATTGAACGAAGAAAATCTTCATCAAGCACCATGGCTTCTTCGTCCCCTCTTTTTGCGAGCTGTAGTTGTTCTTCAAATCGGCTACGTTGATCAAGAGGATCGTTTAATTCAGAGAAGGCATTGCATATTTCTTTACCATTACAAATAGCCTCAAAGCGCTCTACCAAGCCTTCTTTGTCGCGGTGTTTTTTTGCTAATGGAGACATTTCTACAGGATAGTCTGTAATAAATGTGGGCTGTATTAATTGCCCCTCACAAGTTTCACCAAAAATCTCATCAATTAGTTTTCCTCGTCCCATAGATGCGTCGATGTCTACACCTAGTTTTTTAGCGGTTTTAGCCATTTCTTCTTCATCCATTTCTGAAATGTCTATTCCAGTAAAATGCGCTATGGCTTCGTACATGGTGTAGCGTTTCCATGGTCTTTGAAAATTGATAAGGTTTTCACCAACCTGAACCTCTGTGGTTCCGTGTAAGTCAAGGGCAATTTTTTCAACCATTTCCTCTACCAAATCCATCATCCAGTTGTAATCTTTGTAAGCGACATACAGCTCAACTTGTGTGAATTCAGGATTGTGAAAACGGCTCATGCCTTCGTTTCTAAAGTCCTTTGAAAATTCATAAACACCATCAAAACCACCAACAATCAATCGCTTTAGGTAAAGCTCATTGGCAATTCTTAGGTAAAGCGGCATATCTAAAGTGTTATGATGCGTTTTGAACGGCCGTGCTGCCGCACCCCCATAAATAGGTTGTAAAATTGGCGTTTCAACTTCCAAATACCCTTTATCGTTAAGAAATGAGCGCATGGAATTGGTTAACTGTGTTCGTTTCACAAAAGCATCCTTAACGTGGGGGTTAACTACCAAGTCAACATAACGTTGACGGTATCTTTTTTCAGGGTCTGTAAAGGCGTCATGCACCTTGCCATCGGCATCAACTTTAGGTAATGGCAGGGGGCGAAGCGTTTTTGTTAAGACGGTAAAGCTTTCAACGTGAATAGAAATTTCGCCTACTTGAGTGGTAAATACATAGCCTTTAACACCAATAAAGTCTCCGATATCCAAAAGTTTTTTAAACACTGTGTTGTACATGGTTTTGTCTTCATCGGGACAAATTTCATCCCTATTGAAGTACAATTGAATTCTACCTGTACTATCTTGTAATTCGGCAAAAGCAGCTTTTCCCATTAGCCGGCGACTCATTAGTCGACCCGCAATTTGTATGTTCTTGTACCCAAGCTTGTCAGAGGTGTAGTTCGTCTTTATTTCATTAGCAGAAACATTAACTTCATAAAGTTCCGATGGGTATGGGTTTATTCCCAAATCAATTAGTTTTTGAAGAGACTCTCGTCTTACAACTTCTTGTTCTGACAGCGTTCGGTTCATAAAATTTATTTTCGGCAAAGATATTAAATAATAACTGCTGATTTTCGTACTTTTGAAACTTCAAAGTTTAACCTAATAAACACATACCACAGATTATGAAAATGAACGATTATATAAGCGACTTTACAAATCACCTCACGGAGGCATTAGAAATAGGGCGCTCGACCATGCTAGACGAATCATTTGCAGAAATTCAAAATGTACTGATCTGTGGTTTAGGCGGTTCAGGTATTGGAGGCACTATCGTCGCCGACTTAGTTGCTGAACATATCAATGTTCCTATCTGTGCAAGTAAAGATTACAGCATACCGAATTTTGTCGACGAAAACACCTTAGTAATAGCGTCTTCATACTCAGGCAATACAGAAGAAACATTATACGCTTTAGAGGCTTGTCAGAAAAGAAATGCCCAAATTGCCTGCGTTACTTCTGGCGGAAAACTGGCAGAATTATCCAAAGCAAAAGGCTTTAATCTTATTCAAATCCCTGGCGGACAGCCACCAAGAGCCATGTTTGGTTATTCGTTTACCCAATTATTTTTCTTACTACATCAATACGGCTTAATAGATGATTCTTTTCAGTTAGAATTTGAAAAAGGGATAGCATTATTAGATGAACATGAAGAGGCAATCAAAACAGAAGCAAAAGCCTTAGCTGATAAATTATTTGGAACAACACCAGTAATTTATACCGCTGCAGGTTTTGAGGGTGTGGGAGTCCGTTTCCGTCAACAAATTAATGAAAACAGTAAAATGTTGTGTTGGCACCATGTTATTCCAGAAATGAATCACAACGAGTTGTTGGGTTGGCGAGTGAATACAGACAAGTTAGGCGTTGTTTACTTTAGAAATAAATGTGATTATGACAGAAACCAAGTGCGAATAGACATTAACAAAGAGGTTTTAGCAAAATATACTGACAACATTTCTGAAGTTTGGAGCATGGGAGATTCTAAAATTGAAAACTCACTTTACCACATACACCTTGGCGATTGGGTGTCTTGGTATTTATCCGAAATGAATAATGTTGACGCCATTGAAATAGACGTCATTAATTTTCTAAAAGGCTCTTTAGCAAAAGTATAATTATGCCAGATGTTGTTTTTCAGGATTTAGGGCTTATTGATTACAAAGAAGCTTGGGAGTATCAAGAAAAACGATTTGATGAAATTATTGCGGTTAAAAAGGCAAATAGAAAAGACAGCACATCCAACTCTACCACTTCATACTTATTATTTTGTGAGCACCCACATGTATATACTTTAGGCAAAAGTGGAGATGAAAAAAACCTACTTGTAAACGAAGACTATTTAAAGTCAAGAGGCGCTACATTTTATAAAATAAATAGAGGCGGAGACATTACTTATCATGGCCCTGGTCAGATTGTAAGTTATCCTATTTTAGATTTGGACAATTTCTTTACAGATATCCATAAGTATTTGAGGTTTTTAGAGGAAGCCGTTATCAATACCTTAGCGGACTATGGCCTTAAAGGAGAGCGTTCCGATGGTGAAACAGGTGTGTGGTTCGATGTGGGTACGGATAATGCCAGAAAAATATGTGCCCTTGGCGTTCGCTCAAGTAGATGGGTAACGATGCACGGCTTGGCTTTTAATGTTAATTGCGATTTATCGTATTTTGGAAATATCATCCCTTGTGGAATTGTGGACAAATCGGTGACTTCTATGCAAAAAGAACTGGGTAAGGAAGTGGATATAGAAGAGGTTAAATTGAAGCTAAAAGGCTATCTGAAACAGCAATTTGATTTTCAGTTTTTAAAAGAATAGCTAAATCTAACAATCTAGTTATCATGAAAAAACTATTAGTATTCCTAATCACACTTTCAGTATTTGCATTTTTGGCAGTAGAAATGAATTTCTACAGCTTTGTTGTTTTACCGACTCTATCTTTAAGTTTATGTCTTGCCATATTCCAAAGAAATAGGCTAATGCCTAATCTTATTTCGGTTCATCATGTCTGTTTTTGATTTCTATTTATGGTCTTCATTTATCGGTATATTTTTTGAACCCACCTTACCTCAAGCTTCATTTCGAAATCGGCAAAGCTGTGGCTTTATTGATTTTAATTGTAATAATAGGTTTGAGAATAAGTACAAAAGATGAAAAAAAGGTCAAGGCTTATAAATTATTGTTGCAATACACTTACCTTATCTTTTGTTTTCAGATGTTTCCTCTAATAGTTTCTTCTTAACTTTTACTGTATTAATCTGATAGGATATTCATATCTTTGAGCTTGCTATGCTTGAAAACATTTCCATTAATAAAATACTATTCCTTGATGTAGAGACGGTGCCTGCAGCGCCCACTTTTTCTGAACTTTCAGAGGAGTTTCAATTGTTGTGGGCTGAGAAAACAAAATGGCAACGTTCGGAAGGTCAAACAGCCGATGAGTTTTATGGACTAAAAGCGGGGGTGATGGCAGAGTTTGCCAAAGTGATTTGTATTTCAGTGGGCTATATTTATGAGAAAAACAAGACTTCTTATTTCAGAATAAAATCTTTTTATGGCGATGACGAGCAGCTTATTTTAGAAGAGTTTAAAGCCCTTTTGGACGAAAAGTTTGCCACCAAAAACCACTACCTCTGCGCCCATAATGGTAAGGAATTTGATTACCCTTTTTTGTGCCGCAGAATGTTGGTAAACGGGGTTCAACTGCCTAAGATACTAGAAATTTCAGGCAAAAAACCTTGGGAAGTGCGCCACTTGGACACTATGGAAATGTGGAAGTTTGGCGATTATAAACACTACACGCCCATAAAATTATTGGCAGCATTATTCGGCGTCCCCACTCCAAAAGATGATATCGATGGCAGTCAAGTTGCCAAAGTGTATTGGCAAGACAAAGACCTTGAACGAATAAAAAACTATTGTCAGAAGGACACTTTAACGGTCGCTCAAATTCTGCTAAAATACATGTGTAAACCGATTCTTACAGAAGAGCAAATAGAAGTTGCATAATTAAAGGATATCCCCTAAATTGAGGCCTCAAAACAAAGACACCATGAGCAATACCTTATTAGAATTTAAGAACCTAGTAACTGAATTTCACACAGAAGGAAAAGTAGTTAAGGCAGTAAATAATATCAGTTTTACACTAAATAAAGGTGAAACGATAGGTGTTGTTGGTGAATCGGGTTCTGGTAAGTCAGTAACTTCTTTGTCGGCAATGCGCCTTATTCCGAGCCCTCCAGGAAAAATTGCAAACGGAGAAATTGTCTTCCACAAAAAAGACGGAGAAAAAGTAGACCTACTACAATTATCCGAAAAGGAAATGAGGTCTTATAGAGGAAACGAAATCGCCATGATTTTTCAGGAGCCAATGACTTCTCTTAATCCTGTTTTTACCTGTGGTGACCAAGTTATGGAAGCAATTATGCTTCACCAACACATTAGCAAGTCTAACGCTAAAGAGTTAACGATTAAGTTGTTTGAAGAGGTTCAGCTCCCCGATCCTGAACGCATATTTAACACCTATCCACACCAGATATCTGGTGGTCAAAAGCAAAGGGTAATGATTGCCATGGCAATGTCCTGTCAGCCATCTATACTTGTTGCTGATGAGCCAACAACAGCGCTTGACGTAACCGTGCAGAAAACAATATTGGAGTTAATGCAAAAACTTCAAAAAGAACACGATATGGGGATTTTGTTCATTACTCATGATTTAGGAGTAATTGCAGAACTCGCCGATAAGGTTGTAGTAATGTACAAAGGTAATATTGTGGAACAAGGAAACGTATGGGATATTTTCAATAACCCTCAACACCCTTATACAAAAGGATTATTAGCCTGTCGTCCGCCATTGAACAAAAGATACACCTTCTTACCTACGGTTGGGGATTTTATGAAAACCAATGATAAAGGAGAGAATATAGCAAACGATATTTCTGTCGAAGAATTCACCAAAAATCTGGTTATTTCTAAAAGCGAACGAGACAAAGCTCAGAAGAAGTTATTTTCTAATGAGCCAATACTCAAGATTAAAAACCTTAAAACCTATTTCCCAATTCGAAATGGATTTTTTGGCGGGATAACCGATTATGTAAAAGCGGTAGACGATATTAGTTTTGATGTTTACCCTGGCGAAACATTAGGTTTAGTTGGAGAATCCGGATGTGGAAAAACGACAACAGGAAGAACGATTTTAAGATTAAACGAGCCTACAGAAGGCCAAATGATTTATAAAGGAAGAGATATCGCTTCCTTTGATGAAAAAGAATTGAGAGAGTTTAGAAAAGAGGTTCAAATTATTTTTCAGGACCCTTATTCATCCTTAAACCCTCGAATGACAATCGGAAACGCCATCATGGAGCCTATGCAAGTCCATAATATTTTGGAAAATGATGAAGAACGAAAAGTACGTGTCGAAGAGCTACTTGAAAAAGTAAGTCTAGGCAAAGAGCATTTTAACCGTTATCCGCATGAGTTTTCTGGTGGTCAGCGCCAACGAATAGGTATTGCACGAGCATTAGCCGTCAACCCCAAGTTTATTATCTGTGATGAGTCAGTATCCGCCCTAGATGTATCCGTCCAAGCCCAGGTGCTCAATCTACTAAACGATTTGAAGCAAGAGTTTGGTCTTACTTACATATTCATTTCTCATGACTTATCTGTTGTTAAATACATGAGCGACAGAATGGTAGTGATGCAAAATGGTAAAATTGAAGAAATGGGAGACGCCGATCAAATTTATTCTGAAGCAAAAACACCATACACTCAGCGATTAATTTCTGCTATTCCTGAAGGTAAAAAGGAGAATATTAAGAAGAATACCCAAAAAGCGTAGTCTTCTTTTTCCATTCATCTTGCAATAAGACCAGTCTATCCGATAATTTAATGAGTCGTCAAAAATCACTTTTTTAAGGGCAAAGTTCGTTATACATTTGTTGTTCTTAAAGTAATGATAGCTTACGCTTCATAAATGAACTTGTTAAGGTTAAGTGGGATGCCAGAGTTAACGCTCTGGCATCTTTTTTTGTTATAAAAGAGATAAAATGCTCATGAAAATCAGTTCATCTGCTCAAAACGCTTGTACATCTAATAATTTAATGAGTCGTCGAAAAATACTTTTTTAAGAGATAAGTTCGTTATAGATTTATAGTTCTTAAAGCAATGAGGCTTACGCTTCACAAATGAACTTGTTAAGGTTAAGTGGGATGCCAGAGTTAACGCTCTGGCATCTTTTTTTGTTAGAAAAGGAGATAAAAGACTACTAAAAATCAGTTCATCTGCTCAAAATACCTGTACATCTAATAATTTAATGAGTCGTCGAAAAATACTTTTTTAAGAGTTAAGTTCGTTATAGATTTGTAGTACTTAAAGCTAATGTCGCTTACGCTTCATAAATGAACTTGTTAAGGTTAAGTGGGATGCCAGAGTTAACGCTCTGGCATCTTTTTTATATATCCATTTCTGGGATTGCGCCTTCAATAATCAAATGTCCTTCTGTAGCGTTCTGAATCTCTTCAACACTAATACCAGGTGCCCGTTCGATTAGCTTAAAGCCTTCCGAAACCACTTCGATTACTGCTAAATTGGTGACAATTTTTTTAACACAACCAACACCAGTTAAAGGAAGACTACATGTTTTCAACAGCTTGCTTTCGCCAGCTTTGTTGGTGTGCATCATTGCTACTATTATATTATCAGCAGAAGCAACCAAGTCCATTGCTCCTCCCATTCCTTTAACCATTTTACCAGGAATTTTCCAATTGGCAATATCGCCATTCTCTGAAACCTCCATGGCCCCTAAGACTGTTAGTTGCACATGTTTACCTCTTATCATTGAAAAACTTGTGGCAGAATCAAAAAATACAGCTCCTTCAAGAGTGGTAATGGTTTGTTTTCCGGCGTTGATTAGATCGGCATCTTCATCACCATCAAATGGAAAAGGACCCATGCCCAACACACCATTTTCAGACTGAAATTCAACACTTATTCCTTCAGGAATATAATTAGCTACTAGAGTGGGAATGCCAATCCCTAAATTTACGTAGTAGCCATCTTTTAATTCTTTTGCAATACGTTTTGCAATACCTATTTTATCTAATCCCATTATTCTTTAGTTCTAACGGTTCGTTGTTCGATTCTTTTCTCATAGTTTGAACCCTGAAAAATTCGTTGTACAAATATGCCAGGTGTATGAATACTTGCAGGGTCTAGCTCACCTGCAGGCACAAGATGTTCCACTTCAGCAACAGTTATTTTACCTGCCATTGCCATCATGGGGTTAAAGTTTCGTGCAGTACCTTTATATATCAAGTTGCCAGCAGTATCTCCTTTCCAAGCTTTAACGAATGCAAAATCGGCCTCCAGGGCAGTTTCAAGAATGTGAGGCTGACCGTTAAACTCTCTTACTTCTTTTCCTTCAGCGACCTCTGTGCCATAGCCAGCTGGAGTGAAAAAAGCAGGTATACCCGCTCCTCCGGCTCTACACCTTTCCGCTAGCGACCCTTGTGGTATAAGATCCACTTCGAGTTCGCCACTTAGCATTTGGCGTTCAAACTCAGCATTTTCTCCAACGTAAGAGGAAATCATTTTCTTAATTTGTCGTTTTTGAAGCAGTAATCCTAATCCAAAATCATCTACACCAGCATTGTTTGAAATACAGGTTAAGCCGCTAATTCCTGATTCGGACAGGGCGGCGATGCAATTTTCAGGAATACCACAAAGACCAAAACCACCTAGCATGAAAGTCATATTGCTTTCAACGCCTCTAATGGCTTCATCAATCGAACTCACTTCTTTATTAATCATGTTCTAAGTATTAAAATTCTTCTTCAAAATTTACTGTTCCATTATCTTTTGAGCCACAATCTGAAATTAAATCAATGGATTGTGGGATATCAAATTTTTCAGGATAGACACCCAAGCTGGTCGTGTCACTATAAACTCTATTCATGTATTCCGCCCAAATGGGCAGCGCCATATTTGCCCCCTGACCATAGAAAGTAGTCCTGAAGTGAACACTTCTATCTTCATTTCCTGACCAAACTCCCGTTACAAGATTTGGGGTTATTCCCATAAACCAGCCGTCTGAATTATTCTGAGTAGTTCCAGTTTTCCCGCCAATTTCATTTTCGAATTTATATTTTCTTCTTAACCTCACACCAGTACCCATTGTTACATCTGCTCTAGGATTATAGACTCCGTCAACAACACCTTGCAACATTCTTACCATGAGGTCTGCGGTTTTTTCACTCATTGCTTCATTAGTCTTAGGGCTAAACTCTTGCAGTAATATACCGTTGTTATCTTCTATTCTTTCAACAATAATTGGCTCTGTCCAGATTCCTTTATTTACAAATGTGGAGTATGCTCCCACCATCTCATAAACAGAAAGGTCAAAGGTTCCTAAGCAAATTGAAGGCACTGGAGAAAGGTCACTAGTAATACCCATTTTCATTGCCAAGTCTAAGACTGAATGTGGGCCAAACTGCTTCATTATGTAAGCGGTAATGGTATTAACTGAGTTTGCTAAGCCAAACTTTAGGTTCATAATAAGGCCTTCGTATTTATCGTCTGAATTTCGTGGAACCCAATCTTTTTCAGGCAAGCCCCATTGTTCTTTTTCAAATACTACAGGTACGTTTGGAACTTCAAAGCAGGGTGAATAACCTTCTTGCAGTGCTAGGGCATATAAAAACGGTTTGAAGGTAGAGCCCACTTGTCGTTTACCAACTTTTACATGGTCATATTTAAAATGCTTGTAGTTAATTCCCCCTACATAGGCTTTAACGTGACCCGTGTTTGGCTCCATACTCATCATCCCAGAGTGGATAAAATACTTGTAATACCTTATGGAGTCCATAGGGCTCATAATGGTGTCAATTTCTCCTTTCCATGAAAACACTGACATGGGAACTTTTTCTCTAAAGACTTTTTTTATTTCGCTTATTGAAACATTGTTTTCCTTGAGCTTTCTATATCGCTCAGAACGTTTCATACCTAATTCCAGAATGTTGTCGATTTGTTTTTTATCAAATTCTTTTGGAAAAGGCGCGTTGCTATACCCTTTCCAATGCGTGAAAAAATCATCTTGAAGCGATGACATATGTACTTGTACAGCTTCTTCAGCGTACTGTTGCATTTTTGAATTTATGGTAGTGTAAATCTTTAAGCCGTCTGTGTACAGATTGTAATTTGACCCATCTGCTTTTTGGTTATTATCACACCAATTTTTTAATTCTCCTCTTAAGTACTCTCTTAGGTAAGGCGCTAAGCCTTCATTGTGGCTAGCCTTTTTAAAGTCCAGTACAATAGGAAGTGCAGAAATAGAATCGAATGTAGTTTCAGAAATAAAGTTATACTTATTCATTTGAGAGAGCACTACATTTCTTCTGCTTTCAGTTAGTTCAGCGCGTCTGTTTGGGTTGTATAGTGAGGGGTTTTTAAGCATTCCTACTAACATTGCAGATTCTTGTAAGGATAATTCAGCGGGTGTTGTATTGAAATATATTTGAGCAGCAGATTTGATACCAACTGCGTTGTTAATGAAGTCAAACCTATTGAGGTACATGGTAAGAATTTCATCTTTAGTGTATTGTCGCTCAAGTTTTACGGCGATTATCCATTCCTTGAACTTTTGCATTACCCTTTCAAAGCCAGAAGCGGGCGTTTTGGTGAATAGCATTTTAGCCAATTGCTGCGTAATAGTACTAGCTCCTCCAGAACTACTTCCGCTTAACTGCCCTTTTATAGCCCTTAAAAGAGCGCGTACATCAATACCCGAATGTTCTCTAAACCTAATGTCTTCTGTAGCGATAAGTGCTTGTACAAGTTTTGGTGAAATCTCGTCATATGTAACCTTACTTCTGTTTTCAAAAAAGTATTTCCCAAGGGTTACTCCGTCAGATGATATAATTTCTGTAGCTAAATTATTTTTTGGGCTTTCTAACTCTTCAAAAGATGGCAAGGCACCAAAAAATCCAACAGAGGTTAGGTACAAAATAACCGTTAATAATATGATTGGGCTTAGAACGACCAACCATATGGAAAAAACCTTTTGTTTAATGGAAGTAACTTTCATAATTATTCTACATTTTCAATCCTTAAACCTATTTCCATTACTCCAGGAAGGGCCTCAATTTTAGATAGGTTACCGTGTCTCATGGCTTGTTCAATTTTAAAGCGATAAATTCCAGGTTCTTCTAGGCGTACTGCTTTAAATTCCGATTGTAAATCCCAGATGTCTCCAAGACCATCGCCCAACCATTTGCCGTCTTTTTGCGATAAGGTTGTTTCTAGTGTATCCACACTATTTGTGCCTTCGGGCGATTCTGTATGTATAAACAGCCATAAGTTTGAAAAAGGATAGATGCTTGAATGACGAACATTTACAATTAACCGTACATCTGAGACGGTATCCGTATTTTCAAATTCAAAACTAGGAACTTGACTTAAGCTCCATACATCGTTTTCGATGGATATATTCTTTTCATAAAGCCTATTGGAATCGCAGGAGACAAATAAAAAAGCAATTAGCGCTATGTATACCCCTCTTATCATTTAGTATTTGTTTTTTGTTTTTTGAAGCGTTTCTTATTAGGATGTTTACGCTTCTTTTTATTATCAAATCGACTAATACTGTCTTGGCCTACAACATTTTCGTAATCGTTTTTTTCTAGTTCAAGGCTTGTGTCGAAGCGCTCAAGTTTATCGATGATTATACCGTCTTTATTTTTTTCAATTACCTCATTGACATAATCCAATGGAAGCTCAACTATTGGGCCTTTTGAAGGGTCGTCATAGGCGTACCATACTTTACGTTGAAAGATATCCATTTTAACAAATGAACAATTGCCAGCGTTAGTTTTGATCTTTGTTTGTGGACTTGGAAATTCTTTAATTCCTTCCATATATCCATCAAGCTCAAAATTTAGACAACACTTTAATTTACCGCACTGACCAGCCAATTTTTGGGGGTTAATGGACAATTGTTGATACCTAGCAGATGAGGTGCTTACTGTTCTAAAATCCGTTAACCAAGACGAGCAACACAGTTCTCTTCCACAAGCACCAATACCGCCTAATCTGGCAGACTCTTGCCGGGCGCCTATTTGCTTCATTTCTATTCGTATTCTAAACTCCGTGGAAAGGCGCTTAACTAATTCTCTAAAATCAACCCGACCTTTGGCGGTGTAATAAAATGTAGCTTTAGTTTTATCTCCTTGATATTCCACATCGCTAATCTTCATTTCAAGCCCTAAATATTCGGCAATTTTTCTTGCACCATACATGGTGGAATCTTCTAAAGCTGTTGCTTCACGCCATTTTTCAATATCCTTTTCGCTTGCTTTTCTGTAAATTGCTTTAAGGCCGTCTGTTGAAGATGATTTTAACTTCTTTTTCATTTGAAGTTTTGTTAGCTCACCGACAATTGATACAACTCCAATATCATGACCTGGACTGCTTTCTACCGCAACAACATCGCCAACAACTAGAGGCAGTTTATCTTTGTTTATGAAAAATTCTTTTCTACTGCCTTTAAACCGAATTTCAACACCATCAAACTGTTCTTTTTCGTTTGAAACTTGAATATCAGAAAGCCAGTTAAATACAGAGAGTTGGTTACAGCCACCGGAGCCACAGTTTCCGTTATTTTTACAGCCTCTGGGAAGGCTGCTGCCACACGATTTTGTCGAACATCCTGAACAACCCATATCTTAGTTAGTTTCTTGCAAAGTTATATTTTTAACATGAAGAAGGACAACCATTTTTAATGTCAAATCCATAAAAATAAATTTAGAGCTTCCATTCCTAGATATATGCTTATGCGCCAGCTCAATTTCTTCAATTATTTCAATAGCATTGTTTTGGTGAATAAATGGGGCAAAATTTGCAGTGAAATTTTCTTCCTCTTCCCTTACCTTTTGAACGGATGAATCCGCAAAATTCCGAATTAAACTTTCGCGCACCATGTGTAATGCATATTGAAGAAACCCCTTTTGTTGTTCCCTTCCCCATCGGTTTATCATGTCTACCCACGATGATAATTCTACAACACGAGCTTTATAACACATTCGCATCCAGTTTTGGAACTCTTCGGTATTTTGTTCTAACAGCTCATTTCCTTTGATAAACTTCATGGCCTGACCAATATTACCAGAAGATAATGGGCTTATTTCTGAAGCCGCTTTAGTGCTTACGCCATGTTTTTCAACGAGGAATGCAATCAAACTTTGTTCATCGCACGGATCAATAGTGGTGTGCTGTAAACGCGAAACGATAGTTTCAAGCAAACTCTCAGAAGAGATAGTTAGTAATATAAAAATGGTTTTTTCTGGGGGTTCTTCTAGCAGCTTTAGAAGTTTATTTGCCGCAGGACTGTGCATCTTTTCGGCATGCCAAATGATAATTACACGGTATGAGTTTTCATAAGGTTTTAACACGGTTTTTTTGCTCAGTTCATGGGCTTCATTTACGCTTATAAAACCTTGCTTGTTAGTATCTCCAAGATTGAGGTACCATTCTTCTTCAGACATATATGGATTGGAAGCAATTGCTCCCCTCCATTCTTCTATAAAATGATCGCTAACCGGGTTTGTTCCCTTGCCAGTGATTACGGGAAAAACACAGTGTAAATCTGGGTGAATTAGCTTATCGGATTTCATGCATGCTGGGCATACCCCACAAGAATCGGATTCTGTTTTATTTTCACACATTAGGTACTGGGCAAAAGCGAGAGCCATAGCTAAATTAGACGAGCCATCGTCACCCGTAAAAAGATGAGCATGGCTAAGTCTATTGTTGCTAACGGCATTAAGCAGTTGGTTTTTAACTCTAATATTTGAAGGGATATCCTTGAATTGCATAGACCTATATCACTTGATTTCAAAGGTAATGAATTAATCCTTTTAGATTACTTTTAGAAAATATACATTTGCCTAAATTTTCAAAATAATGACCTTAGACAACCTTTCTTTTCAAGACAAACGGGCATTAATTAGGGTAGACTTTAACGTTCCTATGGATGCCGACTACAATGTTACCGACGACACAAGAATGCGCGCAACTCTTCCGACAATTACTAAAATCATAAACGAGGGCGGAAAAGTAATACTTATGTCTCATAGGGGTAGACCAAAGGGAACTGATGAAAGTTTATCAATGAAGCATTTGGTGTCTCATTTGAGCACATTACTTTCAAAGGAGGTAAAGTTCATCAATGAGTGCGTTGGTGAAGAAGTAGTTGACATGACTAATTCTCTTAAAAGCGGCGACGTATTGCTCATAGAAAATTTAAGGTTTTATAAAGAAGAAACAGCTGGAGATGTTTCCTTTGCTCAGGAGCTTTCGAAGCTCGGAGACATTTATATTAACGATGCGTTTGGCACCGCACACCGAGCGCATGCTTCAACCGCAATCATTGCCCAGTTTTTTGATAAAAACAAATGTTTTGGCTACGTGATGTCTAACGAAATTGAAAACATAAACAAGGTTACTGGCGGTGCAAAAAAGCCCTTTACTGCCATAGTAGGAGGCGCCAAAGTATCCTCAAAAATTTCAATTATTTTACGCTTAATGGATGAGGTCGACAACTTAATCATTGGTGGCGGAATGACTTTTACTTTTATAAAAGCCAAAGGCGGCCATGTCGGAAATTCATTAGTAGAAGACGACAAACTAGATCTTGCAATAGACATTATTCAAAAAGCCAAAGAAAAAGGGGTTAATTTATACCTTCCGACCGATTCGGTTAATGCCGATAAATTCGACAATGAAGCCAAAATTTCTAACTCAAGCATTGAAAATATACCATCTGGATATATGGGCTTAGATATCGGCCAAGAAACGGCTAAACAGTTTTCTCAGGTTGTACTTGATTCATCTACTGTTTTGTGGAACGGCCCAATGGGCGTGTTTGAAATGGAAAACTTTTCTCATGGTACTAAGGCTGTTGCAGATGCATTATCTGAAGCTACTCAACATGGAACTTACACATTGGTAGGTGGAGGTGATTCCGTGGCCGCCATCAATAAATATGGTTTAGCGGACAAGGTAAGCTATGTTTCAACAGGAGGAGGAGCCATGCTTGAATACCTAGAAGGAAAAGTATTGCCAGGAATAGCTGCTATTCTTGAGGATTAATTTTTTGTTCCGCCTCTTCCCAGATTTTCTCGGCTTCATTAATTAGAGAATTACCATCACTGACATTTGGCGCAATGGAAGGAATCATATTGGATAAAGGCCTGTACAATACAGAGGCGTTTTTTTGTTCCAATGGAATCAAGTTGAGGTAGTAGTCAAAGGTATTGACAATGAGCAATAAGGCACTTATTATAAAGGCAGTTTTGAGCACACCAAATACACCACCAAGAACCCTACTTATAAAACCCAATGCCACCAATTTGATGATTTTATCCACTATAAATCCAATGACACGCACCACTAAAACAATACCGATGAAGGTAATGGCAAACGATAATATTGGCAAAAAAGACGATTCAATGGATAAGGAGTTTTTAATATACGGCTGAATACTATCGGCAAAATGCACCGCGCCATAAATACCAATAATAAGAGCCATTAATGAAGCGAGTTCTTTAATTATACCTTTCGACACACCTTTATAAAGCCCCCACAAAAGAGGAATGACCAAAATAATATCCAAGTAGTTCATAACGCTTCAAAAGTAGTATTTTTGCTTGATGAATGAGGGATTAAATTTAAGATGGAATAATTTAGTTGAGAAACTAAACAAGCGGTTTGATGACGACTTAGATTTTCAAGGGATTTTGTTTCTTATAGGTATTCAAGAATTAGGCAAAGGACATTTGAAGCTAAACAAAAACCAAAAGTTAGATGTAATTCATATTGCGGTTTGCGCATTATTAAGTCAGTGGGGATTCTATGAGTTTGAGGGTTATGATGAAGAGGGCTGGCCGCATTGGAAATCAACAGAAAAACTCCCAAATTTAAACCCAAAAGACCAAGACAAACTTATAAAAGAGGCTATTGTTGAATATTTTTCTTAATTAGTTGGAAGGATTTCTACATCAACATATATGGTCTTTCCATAAACCAATCGAATAACATTATAACCTAGTAAAACGGTATCATTAGAGGACGATAATGTAAAGGCAGTAACATTCATTAATGCTTCTAACTCTAAAATATGTTCGGTTTGTCCGTTATAATCAGATACTAAAGTGCTCACAACATTCGTTTGAGTAACGCCGGAAATTTCTTCTTGTGAAAGAACAACGGTAGCGCCTGAAACGGTATTGCCTTCGTTATCATAAACAGTGATGACACCTTTAGTAATAGGGTCTTCGCCACACGAAATCAAGGTAAACACTAATAGTAACGGAATGAGTACTTTACTTATCTTCATTTTGTAAATGATTATTTGTTTATTTGCTTATTCAAAGATAACAATTATATGAAACGAATTTTAACCGCTCTATTTGCCTTAATTTTATCCGTCTCATCATTTGCTCAAGACAGAGTAAAAGTGAAGATAGAAACGGAACATGGCGTAATGATTGCCGAGCTTTACAATGAAACACCAATTCACCGAGACAACTTTATAAAGCTAATAGAAAAAGAATTTTACAATGGCACCTTATTTCACAGAGTGATTCCTAATTTTATGATTCAGGGAGGCGACCCTATTTCAAAAGAAGAAAACCCTAGTCAACAAATAGGAAATGGTGGCCCAGGCTACACTTTACCGGCGGAGTTTAACCCAAATCTTATTCACAAGAAAGGCGCCTTAGCGGCAGCACGTATGGGAGATGCTGTTAACCCCAAAAAGGAGTCATCAGGCTCACAGTTTTATATAGTAGAAGGTCAGGTTTATGATGCTCAACGAATAGAAATGATTGAAAAAAGAATGGGTATGTCTCTAACAGACACTCAGAAAGAAATATACTCAACAGTAGGTGGCACCCCACATTTGGACGGCAGTTACACTGTGTTTGGAGAAGTGGTGAAAGGCTTAGAAATTATTTCTAAAATTTCTAAGCTAAAGAGAAATAAAAATAATCTACCTCTTGAAAAAGCGGTAATGAAAGTTAGTATTATACAGTAATATGTTAGAGAAGGTCCAAAAGCTTTTAGTCGAGGTAAATTCATTTGTAGCTAAAGATTCCGATGAATTAGAACAATTCAGAATTAAATTTCTGGGGAAAAAAGGGCTAATGAATGATTTGTTTGCAGATTTTAAAAACGTTCCGAACGACCAAAAGAAAGATTTTGGACAAGCCCTAAATCAACTAAAACAAACTATTCAACTAAAACTTGAAGAGGGAAAAACCGCATTTACCAAATCAGCAAAAATATCCTCTGATATTGATTTAACAATGCCGGTTACAGAAGACTCAATTGGTAGCAGACACCCTTTGTCTTTGGTGAAAAATGAAATTGTAGAAATTTTTAACCGCATAGGTTTTACCTTATCCGAAGGGCCAGAAATAGAAGACGATTGGCATAACTTTACAGCTCTCAACCTAGCTGAAGAGCACCCCGCAAGAGACATGCAGGACACCTTTTTTATTCAGACCAATCCTGATATACTTTTACGCACACACACCTCTTCAGTGCAAGTAAGGTATATGGAAAACAACACGCCCCCTATCCGAACACTTTCACCAGGAAGGGTATATAGAAACGAGGCAATATCTGCACGTGCGCATTGTATTTTTCATCAAGTTGAAGGATTATACATTGATGAAAACGTTTCATTTGCTGACTTAAAGCAGGTCTTGTTGTACTTTGCTAAAGAGATGTTTGGCGATAAAACAGAAATTAGACTCAGGCCATCTTATTTTCCTTTTACGGAACCAAGCGCCGAAGTAGATGTGTCTTGTAACATCTGTTCGGGCAAAGGGTGTAATGTTTGTAAGTACACTGGTTATTTAGAAATTCTTGGTTGCGGTATGGTAGATCCCAACGTACTCAAAAATTGCAACATTGACCCAAATAAGTACAGCGGATTTGCCTTTGGCATGGGTATTGAAAGAATAGCGATGTTAAAATATCAAGTAAATGACCTCAGGCTATTTTTTGAGAATGATATACGTTTCTTAAAGCAGTTTAGGTCTAGTTTTTAGGGGCAAATCGTAAAGCTTTAAGGAGTTATTTCTTATAAGTTTTAGCGTTTCGTTTTATCAAAACGTGTTGTTGAACGTGTAATATTTTGAGATCTGTTTAAAAACGCAGTGATTTTATTTTTTGTAAATTGCGGGTAATTAAAATATTAAGCTCTTATGAAACAGAAATTTACAACATTACTTTTTACATTATTATTTTTCACTTCTCTAGCCCAAAACACCTTATCGCTAGAGCTAACTCATCTGTTTAAAGGGCAAGAATTTGCCTTAGATCAAAACTATACTGATGATCAACAAAGAGTGGTAAAAATTACCTCAACTAGATATTATTTATCTTCAATAATCATTACTCATGATGGCGGACAGGAAACACCTTTAACCGATGTATATATTTTAGGCGAGGGAAATGTTTCTAATTATCCTATTGATAGTTCGTACGACATAAACAGTGTAGAAGCAATTCGATTCGATTTAGGTGTTGACTATGATGCCAACCATGGAAACACTAGTAATTATCCGCCCTCTCATCCATTAGGACCAAAAACACCAGCAATGGATTGGGGCTGGCCATCAGGATATTTTTTCTTAGTGCTACACGGCAGTGTTGATAATACTGGAGATGGAACGCCTAATAAAGCATTTCAAATAGAGTCTTTTGGAGATATATTGTTAAGAAATATCGATTCAATAAACTTTTACGAACCAATAGTCGTTGAAGACGGTCATATTAATATCCCTTTATTTGTGAATGTAGACAGATGGTTTGGCGAAATGGATTTTGCAACCATTGGGTTTAATCACGGCGCGTTAGCCCCAAATTATACAGCTGCAAACAACACAAATAACGAGATCGTATTTACTGCAGACGTTCCTGCCAGCCTTCAAGAGTTAAACACTGAACAGTCATACGTATATACAAATTACGCAATGCCTTACGCCCCAGTACTGTTTTACAAGCTGCCTGAGTCCACATACAGTATGTCAATTGTTGATATGCAAGGGAGAAGAGTTGTAAAAGAAGACGGCATTAATTTTGAAGGAAATTACTTCGTAAAATCGGAACTGCCTAGCGGTATGTATTTTGCTGTATTTACATCTAGTAATGGCTATCAAAAATCTCATCAGTTTACGGTGAATCGATGAAGTCGCTATTGACAATTGGAAGCCTATTGTTCGCGGGTTTATTCCTATCGTTTGTAGCCGATTACGATTTATTAATTCCGAAAGGCTTTCCGCAGCCATATATTCCGGAAGACAATCAGCTAACGCAAAGTCGGGTTGATTTAGGAAAAAAACTATTCTTCGATACGGTTTTGTCTAGAGATTCAACCGTTTCATGCGCCAGTTGCCACATTCCAAAATTTGCATTTACTGACCGAAGAACTAAAGGGGTCGGCATAAGAGGACAAGAAGTGTCAAGAAATACGCCAACGCTTACCAATGTTGCATATCAAGATAAGTTTTTATTAGATGGACTGAATCCTAGCTTGGAAGCCCAAGTAAACATACCGATTCATGAAAAAAATGAATTTGATTTTAACATCATATTGGTTGCTGAAAGGATGAAGAAAAATCAAGACTATGTTGCTCTTTCCATGGAAGCGTATGGAAGCGAACCAACGCCACGGGTTATTACTAACGCCATAGCGGCTTATGAGAGGACCCTTATAAGCGGGAATTCCCCTTACGATGAGTTTCATTTTCAAGGTGATTCAACGGCATTAAACGAAACACAAAAGCGCGGAAAAAACCTCTTTTTTAACACGCTTTACTGTTCAGAATGCCATGGCGGGTTCAACTTCACTAATGGAGAACTAACAAACAATGGTATGTATGATCATTATCCAGATAGTGGACGCATGCGGCTTTTTGGAATGGAAAAAGACAGGGCAATTTTTAAGGTGCCAACACTCAGAAATATTGCTGTTACGTTCCCTTATATGCACGACGGGAGCATGACATCCTTAGAAGAAGTGATTGAGCACTATTCCACGGGCGGTAAAAATCATCAAAACAAGAGCGCATTAATTCAGCCTTTTGTTTTAACTAATGAAGAAAAACAGGACCTTATCTCTTTTTTACATTCATTAACAGATTCTTCATTTTTGTCGCTGAACGAGTAAGAAACAGAGCAGAAATCAATATTGAAAATACATTTAGAGATATTAATTTTTAAATTGCATTCACAATAAGACTAAAACAAAAAACACTATGAGAATATATAAGTTAACATCCGTTTTATTAATCACATTTTTAGTTTCTTCAGTTGCTTATGCCGGTGGAGATAAGGTAAAAGAAAAGTTTAGAGTTTTAGGAAATTGTGGCATGTGTAACACAAAGATTACTACCGCAGCCAAATCTGTGGACGGTGTAATTTCAGCTAAATGGAACTCTGAAAAAGAAATTATGATGGTCAAATTTCATTCTGAAAAAACCAATGTAGATGAAATTCAAAAAAAGATAGCTTCAGTTGGCTACGATACAGAAAAGTATAAAGCAGATGATGACACCTATAATAACTTACACCACTGTTGTAAATACGATAGAGATTAAACACTAAATTTAAACACTTTCCAAAAAATGAAAAAACTTATAATAGTACTAGCGCTAGCTTCTTCTGTTTTGTCTTACGGTCAAAGCACAGCCACAGACTTTACTGTTACTAATTGTGATGGAGAAAGTTATAATTTATTTCAAGACCTTGATGCTGGAAATGTCGTTGTCATTGCATGGGTTATGCCTTGTGTTTCCTGTATTGCCGACCCTGTTACGGCCTTTTCCGTTACTAAAGAATACGACCCAGAAAAAGTTAAGTTTTTTATAGCAGATGATTATGCCGATCATGAATGCTCTGTGATTCAAACTTGGTCTGAAAATTATCAAATGGGCGATGTGAAGAAGTTTTCAAGCGAACTAATTAGCATGAGCGATTACGGCGTTGATGGAATGCCAAAAATTGTTGTTTTAGGCTGTAAAACACGCAAAGTGTTTTATAATGAAAACAGCTCGTCCGAAGGAATTAAAGACGCTATTGATTTGGCCTTGGTTGAGTGTGCCACAAGCGGAATTATTTCTGACGACAAGAAAATTGAAGACATAAATCTAACGATATATCCTAATCCTGTAAGTCAAGATTTAACGATTGATAGCAAGTACAAAGAACCATTTTCAATGAGTATCGTAAACGCGCAAGGAAAGATAGTATATAAAACGGATAATTTTTTCTCAAAAGCATCAATAGACCTTTCTAATTTCTCTGAGGGGGTTTATTTTTTAAAGTACTTAAATCAATCAAAGTCGTTTATAGTTAACAAATAACAGAAATTAAAGCATGAAAAAAATAATACTAGCCAGCTGTTTATTGCTGTCGGCCAACTTAGTGTATTCTCAAGGGTGTTGTTCAGGAGGCTCTGGCAGCCCGATTTCTGGAGCCGCCGCATCAGGAGTGTTACTGGAAAATCAGATGGAAATTTCAACGAGTTATCAATTCATCAGTTCACACCTTTTCAAAACAAATAATAATAAAGACACTGTATCCATTTTAAGCGACACCCTAAGGTCCGACTATCTTTTTTTTAGAACGGACTATGGCTTAAGTGAAAAATTAACCATGTCAGTAGCATTAGGTTATTTTTTAGATAAATCGATAGTAAACCGAAACGAGTCTTATTCTGTTTCAGGCGTATCAGACTTGATATTGTTTCCGCGCTATAATGTTTTCAACTTTAAAAAAGAAAATCATAGAACAGAACTAACATTAGGGCTCGGCTTGAAGCTTCCAATAGGTAGCCATACGGACTCTAGCCTACTTGTCTCTAACCCAATATTTGGAGACATCTATGCCTATAACCCTCCAATTGCCCAATTAACCAATGGCTCCCAAGACGCGATGTTTTATGCCTTTATCTTTAGGACATATCCAAAAAAGAAGTTTAGTGTTTTTGCGAATTCCTTATTCATCAAAAAAGCATTTAATTCTCTTGGCGAAAAGTTTGGCGATTACTCAAGTATGAGCGTGTTTTTTTCTAAAAGTTTGCCAAAGAATTTTGGCCTTACTGCACAGCTAAAGTATGAACACGTTGGAGAAATAGAAGCCGCCCATGGAGTTGACCTAGTAAACTATAATGTAGAGTTAGAGTCAACAGGTTTAAGTAAAATGTTGTTCGTGCCTCAGCTCAGTTATTCAAAGAATGGGTTTACGTATTTTGCAACAGCAGACCTGCCATTATATGAAGATTTGAACGGCTCGCAGTTTTCTACTCAATACCAAGTTACCGTAGGCTTATCATACCGTTTTTTGCTTAAAGAAGCAGAAATAGGAGGCGTTTTACATTAAGAACCTTGGGTTATTAGTAACCGTTCCCCAGCTTAATTCATGGCGAATTAAACGGGAAAATGATTCGATTAATCGGGATTAATACAATAGTTTTCTCCTTTGTTCTGTATATTTTTTTTGGAACACATTACACTATTGAGAATGATATGCTCAAAATAAAATGCGGGATTTTTTCTTATAAACTAATAGAAATTTATCAGAAGAATAATAATTATATAGTGGAATAAAGGGTTTTTAAATCATATAATTAACCCAAAGTGACTTTAAATGGATGCCTTTGGGTCCACTTCTTTGGTTTAATTTTACTAAGAATAGGTCGCAATACCCATCTCAACAAAGGGTCGTGTAGGTGAATGTAAATGTGCGATTTTTCTGGAGTAGCACCAACATTACTTTTAAATTCAGCAGCAGTTCTTCCAAAAATCACCTCTTTAGCGCCGCATTCTATCCCGTGCTTAATGCTTTCGTTGAGTATTCGCTCATAGATTCTATATTCTTGATTGTAAGTGTAGTCGAGCCCTATAAAATAAGAATACAAATTATTGTTTGCGATTAGTTCTGATGAAAAACCAATGAGTTCTTTTTTTAGGAACAGACCGTAAACCTTACTCTTAGGGCATTCTAGTGTTATTAAATCTTTAAACACCTTAGAGTTAAAGGTAAGGGCGCCAAAGGAAGAGTTTTTCTTTACATTCTCAAAAAGCTCTTGAATTCTATCTTCATGTCTAATTAAATCGTCTTTTGACAGTAAACTTATCGTTACACTATCGCTTTTCGCCATCACTCCACGCAGTCTAGTTCGGTATTTTTTCTTTAAGCTATCGGTATAGTCTGCAAAGCTTTTCCAATCCTTAGAAAGGCGTAATTTCATGTCTTCTTCGATTTCTATTTTTATCAGTTTTGGAAATACCACTTCGGGATTTTCAATCTTTAAATGGGTGAAAAAATGATCAGGAATAATAAATTTACCTGCGTTTAACTTTAGTCGAATTTTATCCAGTAAAGCTGTTACGAACTCATCCTTATTTCGGATACTATTTGCTGTAATATTATTTACATTGGTGATTAAGCCGTTGCCGACCACTACGACATCTAGTTTCAACAAGCCTAACAAAAAGCTAACCAATCCTTTATTTACACTGTTTCTTTTTTGATACGCGCTTATTTTCCCTCCCCCTAAGCTAAATTTTTGAGCATAGCCTATGATGTTGTCGTCAGCCTCATCTACCATATAATACAAATGCTTTATGCCCTCGGTGTGGTTTTTTTCCAAAGCTTGCTTGAAAGGCATGTATAGAAAAGGGTTACGGTCTTTTCCAATACGTTTCCATTGTTCTATATCAACCGATTGTGATGAAGTATGTAGTTGGATGTTCAAACTCTGATTAGTTAGCGGGGTCTAAAATACAATTTATCCATATCAAACGCTTGCTGCTATCCTTCTGTTGTTAGAGCTGTACTACTAGCGACTCTTCTATTCGAGTGGAGTAGGACGGAGAGAGTTTCTCTCTTTTCATTTTCCATTTTCTGGACTGACCTTGTACTGCCAGACGTACTTTATCGCGCCCCATTTTTTCGTTAATCTTATCGAGGGTAGACATTACAGATTGTTGTTTCTGACGATCTATAGAGTCGAATAAGCTGAGTTGTTGTTGCTGTTGCGGAACGATATCGCCGACAATAACGCCCGCCTTTTTATAGTTGTATCCGGGGCGATATATTTTTTCTAAACCTTTTAGTGCGAAGCGAACAATCTCCATCGAGTCGTTAGTTGGCGAGTCCAGAATAAAAGAAGTAAAACCCTTGTACTGTTTGTCTGTTGGCTTGAAGGGGTTTGTATGTATAAATAAGCTAACTCTTGTCGCGCAGCTTTTTTGTTTACGCAGTTTGTAGGCGCAGTTAGAAGCATAATTACTTAGGCTTTCCTTGAGGTCCTTTATGTCGGTCACTTTTTTTCCAAAAGAGCGAGAGGTGCAAATGTTCTTTTTTCTACTAGAGTTTTCGTCTAATGGAAAACACGGAATGCCTTTGAGCTCTTTTACCATTCTTAACCCTACAACCGACAACCTACGCTTTACCCAGCTTTCTTCAGCCCGGCAAAGGTCATGAGCAGTGTTTATACCCATATTTTTCAGCATACGCCCATGCCGTCTTCCTACTCCCCAAAGATCTTCTACTGGCAGCCACTTCAAGGCTCTATTAATCAACTCAGGGCTATCCAATACAAAAACGCCTGTTTTGGTGTGTTTTTTGGCAATCAGACCCGCTACTTTACATAGCGTTTTGGTTGGTGCAATACCAATAGAAATTGGAATACCTGTGTGTTGTTTTACTTTTTGTTTGAGAGCAATGCCTTTGGAAAGAGGATCTCCTTCGCCTGTAAAGTCCATAAAAGCTTCGTCAATAGAATAGACCTCCATAGCTTTTACTTCTTGTCGCATTGTAGACATTACTCGTTTTGATAAATCTCCGTACAAGCTGAAATTTGATGAAAAAACATGAACGTTATGTTGTTGTATTATGCTTTTCACTTTAAATACAGGAACACCCATTTTTATTCCCAAAGCCTTGCTTTCATTGCTTCGCGCTATAACACAGCCGTCATTATTAGAGAGAACCAAGATAGGTTTTCCTTCTAATTTTGGTTGAAATACACGCTCACACGAAGCGTAAAAATTATTACAATCCGCTAGTGCTAGCATTGGCTTTGTGTATGATAAAGGTTACGACTCCCCATACTTGAAAGTTCATTTCTTCTGTAATCTTCATGGGTTTGTAGTTCTCATTGGCTGGCATAAGGTATAGCTCGTCTTCGCTTTTCTTTATTCGTTTTACTGTAAACTCGCCGTTAACGACAGCTAATATGATGTCGTTGTTTTTAGGCGTTAAAGCCCTGTCTATAACCATAACGTCAGAACTTTGGATGCCAGCATCTACCATTGAGTCGCCAATGGCTCGAACGCAGAAAGTTGCAGAGGGGTGTTGAACAAGGTAATCGTGTAAGTTTAAGTCCATATCGAGATAGTCGTCAGCGGGGGACGGAAAACCCGCAGGAACACTGTCTCCATAAAGCGTAATTTCATCAAATGAAGCCTCTTCAATAGCATAAAATTGAAGCTTTTTGCTTGTGTTTAGGTACTTAAATTTCACTTGTTAGGGTTAATTGGAGCATAAAATTAGCGTAAATAGGTCAAGAAAAATAGTTTTATATAGATTTTTTTAATAAGTCAATTACTAGAGTAAACACAAAAAAAAACATTAAAAAACAAAAAATGTATAGCTAATTTTTTAAAAAGCTATACAAAATTATTTATGTTTGTACCACTAACTAATTAAATTAACAAGTTATGCTATTAGACATTCAAGTAATGAGGCCAGACGATTATGTAGGCTTCACGTTTTTTATCGGGTACATGGCAATGTTTGCCGCATCTGTATTCTTTTTCTTCGAAAGAGGCAGTGTAGACGATAAGTGGAAGTTATCTCTTCTTATTTCAGGTTTAATCACAGGTATTGCAGCAGTACACTACTTCTACATGCGTGATTATTACATGGCAACAGGAGATAATCCAACTTTCTTTAGGTATGTAGACTGGACGTTAACAGTACCCCTAATGTGTGTAGAATTTTATCTACTTACTAGGGCTGCCGGCGCTACCAAGAGTTTATTGTGGAAATTAATTATTGCATCTGTATGGATGTTGGTTGCCGGTTATATCGGTGAATCATTCAACCCAGAAGGTGGCGATACAGCACATTCAGTAAAATGGGGTGTAATATCTACAATAGGTTACATATACATTTTATACGCAGCATGGTTTGGTGAAGTAGCACAATTGGCTGAAAAGAGTAATTCTGAAGTAGTCAAGAAAGGTGTTCGTACACTAGCATGGTTTGTATTAGTAGGATGGGCTATCTATCCAATCGGATACATGTGTATGGAAGGCGGATGGTTAAGCAGTGTTATGAGTCCAAGTGATGTAGACTTATGGTACAACATTGCAGATGCTATTAACAAAATCGGATTTGGTTTGGTAGTTTATAACATTGCCGTAACAGAATCAAAATAACAATCATCGTTTTTGGTTAATTTAAAGGCAGACTAGATATTTATTTAGTCTGCCTTTAATATTTATAGAGGGTTATGAATCGATTCACATTCATCTTTGTTGTTTGTATATATGCACTATTCTTAGTGTTTCAAGCCTTTGTAGAAATACCACTAAACAATCAACTCCTTGGAGCATCTTTTTTCATTTTACTTTTTGGCATTCCACATGGCGCAATAGATCATGTTTTGTTTTTTAGAAAACGAAAAATGTCACAACTCAAATTTTACACCATCTATTTGGGGCTTATTTTAGCATTTATTTTACTTTGGTTTTGGCAGCCTGTAATTAGTTTTGTCATCTTTTTATTGCTTTCCGCTTTTCACTTTGGTGAGTCTCAGTTAGTTGACATTAAACTAAAATTAAAGTGGAGGACACTATTATTCTTTAGCTGGGGATTGGCGTTATTAGCGAGTTTAGTCTATTACAACATACACGAACTAGCGGATATAACGGCCTTGTTTCAAGACACAAAAGATTTTTCTGTAGTGTATAATGAGCGTATTTTCTTTTGGTTTTATGCTCTAACCAATGCATTTACGGTTTTAGCCATAGGGTATTTGTTTTTTTCTGACTTACTATCGTTTAAACGCTTTTCATCGGAAATATTCCTGATAGGGCTTATTCATTTAACCTTTTATCTTTTTCCTTTTATAATTGGCTTTACGCTGTATTTTGTCATTCTTCACTCCATAATGGTAATGAATCAAGAGTTTCAATTTTTTAAGTCTGAACGTACTGATTTTAGTGTTTTGGACTTTTTGAAACTATTAATGCCTTATTCCTTTTTGAGTATTTTTTTCACAACAGTATTAGTGCTACTGGCATACCACGGAATATTAAACATATCTGTTCCGTTTTTGGCAATAATCATTATATCCGTCATCACTTTGCCACACGCCATAGTGATGAACATTTTTTATAATAAATAGGGCTTATTTATCTAGGTGACGCTTGAGAACTTTTTCAAGCTTTCTGTCGCTTGTTCCGCCCCAATGTTCAATAACTTCTCCTTCAGAATACAGGTAGAAATATGGAAAATAAGGTGGCCTTATTTCTTCTGGCATATCTTCTTGCATGATGTGTCTAAAACCTAGTGAATATTTTTCTGCTTCTGCTTTTACTATGGGTTCAAATGTCTTGCAAGGACCACAGCCCACTTTTTTTATCATTACAATTTCCATAAGTCTTGTTATTTAAGGTGTTTTAAATTTGGTACAAAAATAATCAATTTTGTAGTAATTATTTAAATTAGCTACATGACCATTCAACGAGTTCAAGCAGAAGATATTCGTCCGCTGAGGAGTTTAGTTTTACGACCAGGACAGCCCATAGAATCAACGGATTACGATAGAGATAATGATAAAAACACTTTTCATTATGCAGTATTAAAGGATTCGGAGGTGCTTTGTATAGCTACATTCTATCCTGAGTCGATGGTTGAAATAGCCTCTAAAAATGCCTTTAGGCTAAGAGGCATGGCAACTCACCCGGAATACAGAAGGCTTGGTTTAGCTACCGACCTAATGCGAAAAGCTATTGTTGATTTACAACAAGAGAGAGGCGATTTGATATGGTGTAAAGCCCGTTTAGTCGCGATAGAATTTTATGAGTCATTAGGGTTTGTTAAGATTGGCTCGTTGTATGAAATTAAAGGGATAGGTCCCCACTATACGATGTACTTACACATTTAAAGGTGTTACTAGCAGCAATTTTTACACAAGCCAAAGACATTGAGTTCAGCGGTTTGAACCTTAAAACCATCTAGTTTAACGGGGACAACCTTGGTGTTTATGCAGAATGTATTTTCACATTTAGAACAATGAAAGTGCAAATGCTCGTGATTATGTCCGTCCTCATCACAAGGCTCTTTACAAAGCGCATATCTTTTCTCGTTCGGATGAGTTATTTCGTGTAAGACGCCACTTTCTGTAAATAACTTTAGTGTTCTGTATAATGTTATTCTATCAAAGGATTCAAGTTGTAATTCGATTTCTTTGATAGTTAAAGCCGGATCGGAATTTTTAAATAGATCTAATACCTTTTGTCGAAATGGCGTAAGCCTAAAACTATTCTTTTTCATCAATTGATCTTAAAAAAACACTACTTTTGCAACATTGTTGCAAGATATGTTAAAACAAGTGGTTTTACTAATATTTCCTTTTTACTGCTTTGCTCAAATTAGCGGAACGGTTAAAAACAATGACAATCAGCCCCTTTCGGGTGTTGATGTTCTCATTACGTCAACGTCTGTTCTTATACAGACAGATAGTCAAGGAAATTTTACGCTAAATTATGATATTCCTTCCAATACGCTGATATATTTCAGCAAAGAAATGTACGAGGGGAAAAGCCTTATTTATAAGAAAGGCGATAATATTTCAGTCCAGCTTGAAAAACTTTACATTGATATTGATGAAGTGGTTGTTTCTTCACTTAATCAGAAGCTTTCTACTAATCAGACTGTTAACATACAGTCTGTAAATATGAACCAGTTAAACGCTTCTTCTTTTGATTTGGTTGAAGGGTTAGCTCAAATTAGTGGTGTAGAAGCAATCTCAACAGGAAATGGCATAAGGAAGATTGTAGTTCGAGGATTATCAGGTACGAGGGTTGTTACTTTAATGAATGGAGTTCGAGTAGAAAACCAACAGTGGGGCGGCGATCATGGTATTGGCTTTACCGACTTAGGAATTGGAAAAGTAGAACTCGTAAAAGGCCCAGCATCTATTATGTTTGGTGCTGATGCATTGGGCGGAGCATTGTATTTTTCAGACGAAAATTACACTAGCAAGAAGAAAATCCAAAGCAAGATAAATTCAACTTTTGAATCCTCATCCATGAGGTTTAACAATCAGCTTAGCTTAAAATGGACCCACAAAGAATTGAAATCAAATACATTTGTTGAATACGGCAATGCTGCAGACTATCAATTGCCAAACAAAAGATACTTATTCAATTCTCGCTATTCTAATTTAGCCCTCAAAACGGCTTTAGGCTACAACATGGAGAACTGGGTAATGAATTTACGCTATCAGTACAATTACAATATTTTAGGATTACCTGGACACTCTCATGACAAAGAGCCAAGTATTCAACAGTTAACCTCTAGCTCACAAAACAGATACCCTACACGTCCGACACAGTTCAACACTCAGCACTTAATTAAGCTAGAGAACAAATTTTATTTTGGAACGAAAACGCTTAAAGCCACTCTGTCTAATTCAACCAATCGACTAGAAGAATTTGAAGCCTGGACAGTAGCCGAAATAGACATGACATTAGGCTCTACTCAACTTAACCTTGATTATTCCATGCCGATAACTGAACGGTTTAAATGGACTTTGGGAACACAAGCCGCTTTAATGAATACTAAAAATAAGGCAGCGCGAACTCAGCTATTGCCTGATGCAACCACCACTGATTTTGGAGCGTTTTCGTTATTAGAATACAATAAGGGGTCGTTCTCCTCTCAGGCAGGATTGCGCTACGACACGCGTTCCATTGAGCTAACGAACAGTACTTTTTCTAAAGATTTCAATGCCTACAGTGCTACCTTAGGCGTTTCTAAAAAAGGTGAAAATCAGCATATCAGGCTAAGTTATTCTTCAGCATTTAGAACGCCTCATTTTTCAGAGCTATTAGCAAATGGTGTGCATCACGGGACACAACGTTATGAAATAGGAGAGGTTAATCTAACTTCAGAGAAAGGAAATCAGCTGGATCTATCGTACGAATGGGCCAATCAGCACTTAGGACTAATCATCAACCCTTATTACCACATTATTACTGATTTTATAGCACTTAATCCTCTAGATAGCACAATCAATAATTACCCCGTTTACCGCTATGAGCAAGAAGACAAAGTTTCAATAAAAGGAGTTGAAATGAACTTGCATTTCCACCCACATTTTGCACATCAGCTGCACATCGAAGAGTCCATTACTTTGCTAGAAGGAAAAAATGAAAATAATTTTCTACCCTTGATGCCGGCAAATAAGTTTCAAACGCTTGTAAAATATTACTTTGAAAAAAGACAAAAGAGGGTACAGTTACACCACCTTTTCTTTGATTATACCTACCACTCAGCTCAAAACAAGGTCGCTCAAAACGAAAGAGTATCTGAGCAATATGGACTGATAAATTTAGGTCTTAACATTGTGCTTAATAACCGTCCAGATTTTGCTCTAACACTAGGCGTAAAAAACATAACCAATAAAAGCTATATCTCACATTTATCGAGACTAAAAAATTATGGCATTCCTCATGAAGGAAGATCGTATTTTATTAAATTAAGTTCAACCATTTAAAATTAACAAAATGAAAAAAGTATTAATTGTATTGTCAGCAGGATTCTTATTCTCATGTACTAATAGTGACGACTGTCACGAATGTCATATCGCTTGGGAAAATGCACAAGGTCAAGAAATAGAAGTGGAACTGGGTGAGTTTTGTGGCGCGGAGCTATCCGATTTAGAAAGCAATGGCGACACTCTTCTTGAGCCAGTTGTGGTAGGAATGGATACCGTACCAGCAGCGTATTACCCTGGCTCTTCAATACATTGTGAAGAGCACGCTGACCATTAAAAAAAAGCAGCCAGTTACAGAAAAAAAGCACCGTAATTTTACGGTGCTTTTTTTTGTTTAAGGATGAACATATAAAGGCATTAATTATTCATGTTTGATGTGAATCAAAAACATTATTTTTGCCCCATGAAAACTAACCTAACACTTGCACTTTTTTTACTATCGTCATTTGTTTTTGCTCAACGTCCAGACATGGGTGGATTCAGCGGCAAAAATGCGGCGATGCATACTGGTCAAATTAGTGGTAAACTTGTAGATTCCAAATCTGGAGAGGAATTGCCTTTTGCGAATGTGCGTTTATTCCGAAAAAATGACATTCTTATGGAAGGCACCATAACCGATGAAAAAGGCGGCTTTCAATTCAATAGTTTAGGCTTGGCAGAGTATTATTTCCTAGTCAATTATTTGGGCTATGAAGAGAAGCGAGTGGAGGTAGCTCTAAATAAAAACAAAACATTCATCTATTTAAAGAAAGTAAAGGTTGAGCCTGGCGCAGTAAACCTGAAAGAAGTATCTATAAATGAAGATAGGCCCGTTTACGAAAGTAAGATGGAAAAAATTGTTTACAATGCTGAAAACGACCTCAACGAAGGCCTAGATGATGCTACCGATGTATTGCGTAAAACCCCTTTACTTTCAGTTGACTTAGAAGGTAATGTGAACCTAAGAGGTTCTTCTAACATCAAATTTTTAGTTAACGGTAAAGAGTCCACATTTTTTTCAGGATCAGCGGCTGATGCCTTACAGATGATACCCGCAGAACAAGTCAAAAGTGTTGAGGTGATTACCAGTCCAACCGCTAAATATGATGGCGAAGGTGGAGCCGGAATTATCAATATTATTACGCAACAAAAACAAATATCAGGCTTCAAGAGTACGATTAATGGTTCTGTGGGCACACGCGTCAACAAACAATCTTTTGACATTAATTATGGAAAAGGGAAATTTGGCTTTTCTGCTCGAGCTCGAATTAGATACGGATGGCCACTTGGAGGCGAACAGACCTATCACCGATTTAATTTTGCAGACACAACCACCCTCACTAAAAATGCCCAAACCAAGGGGCAATGGATAGGTTTTGGCGGAACTTCTGAAATGTATTACGACATAAATCCGTACAACAGCTTAGTGACCAGTGTGCAATTTAGAGGCAACAGGCAAACAAACATGGAATGGGCAAACGACAGCCTTTATGATTCGATTTTAGAAAATGACTTTTTAGATAATTTAGCCTATCAGATTAGCGACACCAGCCGCTACACCGACTCGAAAAACCTTATGTTAGGCTATGAATGGACCACAGACTATGTCAAAAAATTTAGCGACCACGAAGACCGTGAATTGCGCTTAGCCTTTCAGTTAGGTGGGGATGTTTCTGACCAAGACAATTACGTGTATCAACAGTATGTCAATGGAAGTCCTACCGATAGCATAATCAATAAAAATGATGGAAGCCCATTATCGTACACTTATCAGATAGACTACACTCACCCTCTAAAAGACAAACACACTATTGAAGTGGGAGCAAAGTATATCAATAGAAATTTAGTCAACGATTATTCAACTTTACAAGGCGCATCCTATTTACAACCTTTAGAACAGTTTGACTATACCCAAAATGTAGCGTCAATCTATCTGTCTACCAAGTGGGAACTCACAAAAAAATGGGGCGCAGTTGTAGGATTAAGAGCTGAAAACACACTTATTTTGGGGCAGTGGAATTCTCGAGTAAATGATTCTTGGGTGAAGAATAGCAAAGGCGAATTTGAAAACGAATATACCACCTTATTGCCAAGCTTTATTTTATCTAAAAAAATAGACATGACCAAGTCTATCAAAGCCAGCTACAGTAAACGAATTTCAAGACCTGGAATGAGATACATTAATCCCAATACATCTTATACCGATCTGTTTTCACAAGACGAAGGAAATCCTTTTTTAAAGCCAGAACTGACCCACCAGCTAGAGGTAGGGTACAACAGTTTTGCGCGAAAATACAAAGGCAGTTATTACCTTTTTGCCAAACAAACCTATGACTTAATAGAGTCTAACGTTAGACTTAATGGGGATACTGCCATTACTTCTTACCAAAACTTAGGCGATAACCTGTCAATAGGGCTGAATTATTACGGTTCTATAACGCTTGGTGATGCTAGTCTTAGAGCAGGCTTTAATCTATTTACCTACCAAACCACTTCAAACGATTTGGGACGAATATTGTTCAATTGGAACATGGGAGGGAATTATAATATAGGAAAAGGCTATAAGGCAGAAACCTTTGGTTTTTTCCGTCAACCTAACCAAACGGCACAAGGTTATGTACCAGGCTTTTCAATGTTTTCATTTGGATTCAAGAAAGAGTTTAACAACAACAAAGGTTCTGTTGGTTTGAGATTTGTTGAGCCGTTCAAAAAATACAAATCTTTTGAAACAGAGCTTCAAGGTGATGATTTCTACTTGTACAGCAATAGAAATACGGTCTTTCGTTCCATTGGTGTTAGCTTCAAATATACTTTTGGAGAGTTGAGGTTTGACGCCATTAAGAACAGAACCAACATTCGAAATGATGATATTAAAGAGGGCGGAAGTAGCGGCGAATTTTAGATTTTTAAGCAGACATTTTTTGGTTCTGTAAAAAACTCTAAGGATTTAAAACCGCCTTCTCGGCCTACGCCTGAGTCTTTCATGCCTCCAAAAGGGATGCGTAAGTCGCGCATCATCCATGTGTTTATCCAAACTATTCCTGAATCTATTTTGGCGGCCACGCGGTGGCCTTTGCTAATGTCTTTAGTAAATATGCTTGCGGCTAAACCGTAGCGCGTACTGTTTGCCATTTCAATAACTTCTTCCTCATTTTTAAACGGCATTATGCTGACAACAGGACCAAAAATTTCTTCCTGATTTGTACGACACATATGATTTAAGCCTTCAATAATGGTTGGCTCTATGTAATAACCCCCACTTAAATCGCCATCAAGCACAAGTCTATTTCCACCACATAAAACGTTACCGCCTTCTTTTTTTGCTAAATCTATTTTTCCTAAAACAGCGTTCATATGATCTTTAGAAACAACTGCGCCTAAGTCGTTATTCTCTTTTGGGTTTCCTACGGTTAAGGCTTTTGTTCGCTTTACAAAAGCCTCTTTGAAAGCTTCGTAAATGGACTCTTCCACAAATAGCCGTGAGCCACACAAACAGATTTGACCTTGGTTTCTAAATGAAGCCTTTAAGGCCATTTCCAAGGCATCGTCAAAGTCAGCGTCGGCAAAAATTATATTAGGGTTTTTTCCCCCTAATTCAAGCGACAATTTCTTGAACATAGGAGCTGCAGTTTCTGCAATTTTGGCACCAGTTACCGTACCGCCTGTGAAGGATATAACGGGCGTATCTGGGTGGCTAGTTATAGCAGCACCTACTTTGTGGCCGTAGCCGTGAACGATATTCAACACGCCTTTTGGGAAACCAATTTCTTGACACACTTCGGACAGAAGATAAGCCGTGTAAGGCGTTACTTCAGAAGGCTTTGCTACCACCGTATTTCCTGCAGCAAGTGCCGGCGCAATCTTCCAAGTGAATAGATAAATAGGCAAGTTCCACGGCGAAATGCAACCCACCACTCCAATAGCTTGCCTTTGGGTATAGTTTATGGCTTTGCCGTCCATATCGTGCATTTGGGAGGCAAAGTGTAAAGAAGCTGTTGCAAAAAACCGAAGATTTTCAGAGGCTCTTGGAATATCCACTTGTTTGGCTAGCCATTCTGGCTTTCCATTGTCTTTACTTTCAGCGATTACCATTTCGTCGAATCGCTTTTCAATACCATCGGCTAATTGCATCATGTAGTCATGACGTTCTTTTTTACTGAGGCCACTCCAATATGGAAAAGCAGATTTAGCCGCTTCAACAGCCTTTTCAACATCTTTCTCATCGCTGTCAGGCACTAAAGAAAATACCTTTCCATCAACGGGACTTTCATTGTCGATGTATGTTTTAGAACAGGGTTCAAGGAGTTCGCCGTTAATGTAGTTCAGTATTTTTTTCATTGGATTATAATTTAAAGCGTTCCTGTTCGTCCACCATCCACTGGCACATTGATGCCATTTATATAGCTTGCTGCTGGCGAGCATAAAAAGGCGATGGCATTTGCTACTTCTTCAGCCTCACCAAATCGATTAGCGGGGACTGAGGCCAACATACCATTGGCAATAGTTTCCTCAGAAGTATTTTGAGCTTTAGCTTTTTTGCTTATCAGTGTTTTAAGCCTGTTGGTGTTGGTAAATCCTGGCAATACATTGTTAACGGTGATGCCGAATTGTCCCATTTCATTGGCCATTGTTTTTGCCCAACTAGCCACTGCACCACGAATAGTATTCGAAACCCCTAAGCCATTAATCGGGACTTTTACAGAAGTAGAAATAACATTGACAATTCTTCCATAACATGCGGATTTCATGCTCGGCAAAACGGCCTGACTAAGTATTTGATTACACACCAAGTGCATTCTAAAAGCGGCTTCAAAGTCATCTGTTTTAGCATCAGAAATAGGGCCGCCTGCTGGTCCTCCTGTATTATTGATGAGTATATGTATGTCGTAGCTGTCTAGCTTGCTGGCCACTGATTTCACGCTTTCAACATCCGAAAAATCAGCACAGAAATAAGCGTGCTTTTGCCCCTTTGAAGTATCCAGCTCGTTCAGAACACTCTGAAGAGAGGACTCGTTTCTTGACATAAGAAAAACCGTTGCGCCCATTTTGGCTAAAGCCAAAGCTGAAGATTTACCAATTCCTTGGGTGCTTCCACAAACCAGAGCATTTTTATTAGATAAGTCTAAATTCATAAAGCCAAAAATAGCCAAATTTGTGTAAATTGCTTGACTAATCAATTTCAATACCTATGTCATTCAAACAACCGTTTAATTTACACCAATGGATTGAAGACAACAGAGATTTGCTCAAACCACCCGTTGGAAATAAAAACCTGTATGTAGAGGCAGGCGATTTCATTGTCATGATTGTTGGCGGCCCCAATGCTCGAAAAGACTATCATTTTAATGAAAGTGAAGAACTCTTTTATCAGCTTGAGGGCGATATAAATGTTCGCATTCAGCAAGACGGCAAAGCAGTTGATATACCGATTAAAGAAGGCGAAATATTTTTGTTGCCATCTAATATTCCGCACTCGCCAATGCGTGGAGAGAACACGGTTGGTCTGGTAATAGAACTGGTTAGAAAAGACGCCATGTCAGACGGGCTGATGTGGTTTTGTGATGAATGCAACCATAAGCTGCATGAGTATCGCTTTCCTTTAACAAACATTGAAAAAGATTTTTTAGGGCGTTTTAAAGAGTTTTATTCGTCCGAAGAATTGCGTACCTGTGACAATTGCGGTCATGTGATGGAGGCAGATAAAAAGTATATTTAAATATGCGAATAAATGGACATGGGCATATATTGCCAGAGCCCTCACAGATTCCTAAATTTCTGAAGGAAAAGAAACTTTTTTGGATTGATGATGACAAAAAGTTTATGCGACAAGGCGATTGGTTTAGACCAATCAGTGAACCCAGTTTTTTTATTAAAGAAAAAATAGAATGGATGCAAAAATATAACATCGATCATGGTGTCATGTTATGTTTATCACAGCTTTACTGCAACGGTTGGGAAGAACAAGATTGTATCGATGCTATCCGTTTTCAAAATGACTTTAATGCGTCTATTCAACACGAACATCCGGATAAATTTACTTGTGGTTTTGTGGTTCAGCCTTTGTACATGGATCATGCACTAAAAGAGATTGACCGCTGTGTAAACACACTCGGCTTAAAAGTACTTTGCTTGCCCACTCATTTTTTAAATAAAAATGGAGAATGGCTATCTACCGCCGAAGCAGATGTAGACCCGATTTACGAATTAGCAAATGAATATGGATTAGCCTTACAAATTCACCCTTATGATGGGGAGAAAATGATTGCATTAAAAAACCAATACTGGCGGTTTCATTTGATATGGATGATGGCCCAATGTGCTGACACCTTACACCTTTATACACTCCGAAACCTACCAAATAAATACCACAACATACGTGCCAGTTTTGCCCATGGCGGGATGTTGGGCATTGCCAATTACGGCAGAAGAATACAAGGGTTTGATGGCCGTCCGGACATATTCGAAAAATTAGAAGACCCTAGAAAAACCTTAGGGCACAAAAACCTATATTTTGATACTTTAGTACACGATACCCACACATTAGAGTTGCTTAAAAAGCGGGTCGGAGCAAGCCAAATAATGATGGGCTTAGACGACCCATATCCCTTAGGGGAAATGGAAGGCGTAGGAACGTCATACCCTGGAAGAGTTTTGGATTATGCCATAGAAACGGGTGTTCTTAGCCAACAGGAGGGAAAAGATATTTGGCACAAAAACGTATTGGATTGGTTGGGCATGAAAAAGTCTGACTTTTTACTATAAATGAATTACATTTGCCTTCTCAACTAATACAACACTATGAGTGACGCCATAAAACACGAATGTGGAATTGCTTTTTTAAGACTACGCAAACCTTTGGAGTTTTATGCCGAAAAATACGGCTCACCCCTTTACGGAATAAATAAAATGTGCTTGCTAATGGAAAAGCAACACAACAGAGGACAAGATGGTGCTGGTTTAGCCACTATCAAACTAGATGTTCCTGTAGGAAGCCGATACATTAGTCGTCACCGTTCTAACGCTAGCAAGCCGATTCAAGATTTATTCGATTACGTCAATCAGCGCTTTGTGAATTTACAGCAAAACGACCCCGAAAAGTTTAAAGACATTCAATGGCTTCAAGAAAATTTAGCCTTTACTGGAGAAGTACTTTTAGGGCATTTACGATACGGCACCTATGGTGGCAACAGCATAGAACACTGCCATCCTTTTTTACGTCAAAACAATTGGCGGACACGTAGTTTGGTGCTGGCTGGAAACTTCAACATGACGAACGTAGATGAGCTATTTAATCAGTTGGTAGAGCTGGGGCAGCACCCCAAAGAAAAAGCCGATACCGTAACCATCTTGGAAAGAATAGGGCATTTCTTAGATGTAGAAAATGACCGCATCTATTACGACCAAAGAGAACAGTATAGCAAAAAAGAGATTTCATCAGTTATTGCCGATGAAATGGATATGAAAGAAGTTCTTGTAAACTCCTCTAAACATTGGGATGGCGGTTATGTGATGAGTGGCATTGTTGGACATGGAGATGCTTTTGTGCTTCGTGACCCTGCTGGAATACGTCCGGCCTATTATTATGCAGACGATGAGGTGGTAGTGGCTACTTCCGAACGCCCAGTGATACAAACGGCTTTTAATGTGCCTGTTGAAAGCATTAAGGAATTAAAACCTGGCCATGCGCTAATTATTAAAAAAGACGGCAGTTTTGAAGAGGTATCAATTATCCCTGAGTTGGAACGAAAAGCCTGTTCTTTTGAGCGCATATACTTTTCAAGGGGCAACGACCAAGATATTTATAAAGAACGAATGCGTTTGGGACTTAAACTGTGCCCAACCATTCTCGATTGCATAAATTACGATTTAAAAAACACGGTATTTTCGTTTATACCCAATACTGCAGAAGTATCTTTTTATGGTATGATGAAGGGCATGAATAGCGCCTTAAATGAAGAAAAAACCAAAGCCATATTAGCATTGGAAAGCCCTACGCAAGAGGCCATTAAAGACATTATGTCGGCAAACATTCGCGCTGAAAAGATTGCCATCAAAGACGCTAAACTAAGGACCTTTATTACCCAAGACGATAGCCGAGACGATTTAGTGGCACACGTTTACGACGTTACCTATGGTACCGTAAAGCCAACGGACAATTTGGTGATGATAGACGATAGCATTGTTAGAGGAACAACCTTAAAGCAAAGTATTCTGCGTATTCTCGATAGGCTAAACCCTAAGAAGATTGTTATTGTGTCCTCAGCGCCTCAGATTCGTTACCCCGACTGTTATGGTATAGATATGGCTAAGCTGGGCGATTTTATTGCCTTTCAGGCTGCCATTGCATTGTTAAAAGAAAGCGGACAAGAAGGACTTATAGATGAGGTTTACCAAAAGTGTTTGGCGGACTTAGCACTGCCAACTAGCGAATCTGTCAATCATGTTCAGGCCATATACAAACCCTTCAGTGCCGATCAGATTTCTGAAAAAATAGCCCACTTGCTACGTCCACAAGACATTAATGCTGAGGTAAACATCATTTACCAAACTATTGAAGATTTGCACGACTCTTGCCCTAATAATACAGGCGATTGGTACTTCACAGGCGATTACCCAACAGTAGGGGGCAACAGAGTAGTTAACAAATCTTTTGTCTATTACGTGGAAGGACGAAACCAAAGGGCTTATTAGAAAGACTTTTTTTGATAAACTCCGAAAATGAAATCTGATGTGTTGGATTTCAAATAATCATCTTCAAACTCGAATAAGTCATAAAGTATTTTTTCTTTTTCATCGTTCATTTCGACAAAATGATGAGAAATATCTTTCAATACATTCATAAGTATATTTCCACCATAAGGTTTTTCTACAAGGGGATTAAAACTCTTGTAAATGCTAGGCATTATATTAATAGAATCAATGCATTCAGAAGGGTCAGCCTGAATCATTCGGATTAGTCCAGAGCCATAAAACTTGTTTTTATACAAGGCTGTTTTAAACCGTTTTCTATGTTTTTTAGGTATGATTTTCAAAGCGTCATTAATGGCCTTAACTTGATTTTTGGGAAATTGGAGTCGCGTTGACCCTACAAACTCATTAATAATTAGTTTTCCATTTGGAGTTAAGGAATTACAAATAGAATCAGAGATAAACTCCGAAATAGAATCAAAGTGATGTAGGGATTGATGAAAAAATATGATGTCATATTTAATCCCTTTTTTTAAATGGTTATAAATATTTGCACATTCAAACTGAATGTTTTTCAACCCATTTTTATCGGCTATTTTTTTAGCTTCATTTAACCTGTTTTGTGCTAAATCAACACATGTGATTTCTTTAAATTGAGGACTTTTTGCAAGTACCAGTTCATGACTACAAACGCCACTGCCAACAGACAGCATCTTAATTTTTTTGTCGTTTGAAAGAACTTCGTTTACTAGAAATTCTTCATAAATTATATTTTCATTTCCACTGATTAACCGATTCCATCTTTTTCTAACCAAAGGTACAATCCACCAATTTGAATGTATTATTTCATCTTGGTTAAACGCACTTTTTGTTCTAGATAATTTATTAAAGGAAAGCTTCGACATTAGATAATCAAATCCCCTTTGCCTACTTTTAGAATATAAGTCTATAAAATCGTCTATGGTAAAAAGCCTCATAAAAACACAACTAATTATTATGCAAAATAAACCTAAATTAAAAGAAAAAAAGTAAGTTTGATGGACTTTAACCCAAGTTTATTTATAGATTAACTGAATAAACTTAAAATAATGAAAAAACTACTTCTTCTTTTACTGTTGCCCGCTTGTCTTTTGGGGCATGAGGAAAAACCCCGAAAGCTATATTTTGAGATTAAGCAAGGCGTAGGTTTGCCTTCTATTGGTATTAAATACAAAAACCAAAAAGGCAATTATTGGAATGTGGGGGTGAATACTTATGACTCAAATATTGCAAAAACAATTGTTGGAGAGAAAATAGCGTACACTATTGATGGGGCCGCACACTCTCTGCATTATTGGGTGTATGTTTCTTTCGACCAAAAAATACATGAAAGACTCTTTTTAGAGCATGGGGGTAATTTTACAACTCTAGCCATTCGTGAAGATTTCTATTTCCCTGCTTTTGGTGTTTATTCAGGCATTTATTACGGTAATCGAATTTCGGTAGGTGTTAAGTTAGGACTTGCCTTCAAAAATAGCAATCCAGTAAATGAATATACTATGGCGGTGTACTTTTCTCCTAAAATTAAAATTAGAATATGATGAAAAAACTTCTTCTTCTTTTATTGTTGCCAGTATGTGTGTTGGGGCAAGAAGAACAAGCCGATAACTTGGATTTAGATTACTACCTTATCTTATCTGGAAATGGATGGTGCAGTTTACAAGCTAATGGAAATCCTGGCTATA
>ENA-OUOG01000376-OUOG01000376.1-marine-metagenome-genome-assembly--contig:-NODE-376-length-59014-cov-6.271324_pt1 | contig 59014 bp, 30 predicted proteins | sample MGYA00248635_ERZ508505 | MGnify/ENA primary metagenome ERZ508505 (study PRJEB26176, sample SAMN06267871) | marine metagenome | isolation source: Saanich Inlet, British Columbia, Canada | place: Pacific...
AAGAGGAGCCCAAACCCGAACCCGAACCCGAACCCGAACCCGAGCCCGAGGAGGAGGAGGAGGAGGAGGAGGAGGAAGAGGAGCCCGAACCCGAGCCCGAGCCCGAGGAGGAGGAGGAGGAAGAGGAGGAAGAGGAGGAGGAGGCGCCGCCCCCCCCTCCCAAGAAGAAGTCTGCCGAGAAGGATGATTCCAAGCAGAACCCCAAGGTTATCGCGGCGAAGCTCAAGCGCATGAGCGACGAGAAGGTTCTTAAGCTGTGGCGTAAGAAGGTCCCGGAGCTTCGCGAGCTGTGGGACCTGAGCGAGACCGTGGACACGTGGGAGGGCATCACCTTCGACGAAGACGGCGTGAAGGGCAAGGTGATTTCCATCGAGCTTGATGACATGGACATCTCCGGCGAGCTCCCGATGGAGATTGGCGGGTTCACCTCGCTCCGAGTGCTGGCGCTCGACGGAAACGAGATCACCGCGGTGCCGTCGTCCATCGGCATGCTCAAGTCGCTGGAGGAGTGCTACTTGTCCAACAACCTGCTCAAGTCCGTTCCCAAGGAGATCGGTGACCTGGACAACCTCGAGACGCTGTGGCTGAACAACAACCGCCTGAAGAAACTGCCCAAGGAGATTGGGAACCTCGTCGCGCTGCAGACGCTCGACGTCAGCGAAAACGAGCTCACCACGTTGCCGAAGGAGCTGGCGGATTGCGAGCTCCTGGAGCAGCTCGACATCTACAACAACCCGTTCAAGAGCCTCCCGGAGGAGCTGGAGGAGGAGGGCTTATTGGAAGCGCAGGGGTGCAACATCGTGCGCGAGCCCATCGGCTGATGAGACTTCTCTCTTGTCGTTTCTTGACGTCGAGCAAGTCAGCTCGACGCTTGTGAATATCTTACACCGGGCCGTATCGTACCGTCGCGCGTCTTCGGGCCCGACGCGACCTTTTTGTGTCATGCGACTACGTCTCCGGCGCGAACGTCCAATAGTCTAACATCCCCCACCCCGCGCGTCTAGTTCGCTTCTTCGCCACCGCCGCTTGTTCCGCGCTGCTCATCCTCCCACTCCGGGAAGGTCTCCCCGCTCAGCGCGCTGGCGCGTTTCTTCGCCTTGGCCACCCTCTGCGCTATCGATGCCATGTCGGCGACGATCTTTTTCGCCCGCTCGCGGTACTCGGGCACCAGCACCAGCTGCTGCTCCAGCACCTCCAGTTTCTGCAGCCAGAGCACCGCGTCCCTGGTCTCGCCCAGCGAGCGGCGCACAGAAGACTGGGTCTTCCTCAGCTCGGCGACGGTCTGCTGCACCTCCACCACCTTCACGCCGCGCGTGTCCATCAGCTGCGTCGCCGCGCGTCGCGCCCACCGGGGATCGAACTTGGCGTTCGAGGGGGGCTTCGGGACGGATTCGGCCGCGTCCCCACCGCCGGAGGACGAGGCGTCCGCCGGGGGAAGACCCGCGGGGAGGAGCTCGTACGCCGCCCCGGGGGGAGGCTCGCTCGCGGGCGAGTCCGACATCGCGACGGGGCGCCGTCGGTATCGGCGACGCGCCGGTCGGAGTGACGAAGCCGGGGACGAGAGACGGTGCATCCCGCGGCCCAGTCTCCCGGTCCGAGAAATTTTCGCGCGAACGCGCGTGACTGTCTGCGTCGTGCCTCGCCCAAGCGAACAAGTTAACACCGCTGCCGCCCTGTGCCGCAATCGACCGGCGCGTCGAGCCGCGGACGGCACCCGCGACCCCACGTCCGCGCGTCGCGAAGGCCGAGGGTTCGCGGGAAGGCGAGGAGGCGTCGCCCGAACCCCCGCGCGTGGCACACGCCTCCCCGGCGAGGTCTCCCACCCCGAGGCGCGGATCCGACCGCGAGAGCGCGAGCGCGCCCTTTTGAAAGCGGCCGGGAGGCGGGGTCCGGGTCAGGACTCCCCGGGTGAGGCCCCCTCGACTTTTTGACTCGCGGGCATCGCGTACGGCGTCGTGTGCCCTCCTCGCGCGCCGCCATGTCTCATTCGGAGGACCCCTCCCCCACGCTGGCGCGCGCGGTGCTTCCCACGTACCTGCACCACGTGATGGATGCGTCCGAGACTCTCGCGGATTTCGCGCTCCGGCGTCTCGCCGGGAACGAAACCGCGCGTCGCGAGCTCGCGGCTCAGATCGACGCGCAGAGGGAGGTGTGCGCCGCGCCTGTCTCGATATTCAAAGGACACACCGATTCTGCCGATGGGTCATCGAACGTTGGACCGTTCGCGCGGTCGGAGGTGCTTTCTCCCGGCGCGCGCGCCGCGAAACGCGCCGCCGACGACGCCAAGCTCGCCGACTTGGAGCGCGCGCTGCGGGCGGCAAACGCCGAGGCCGGGGAGATCGAGGTGCGACTCAGAGTCGCCGAGGACGCCGCCGCGAGCCTCCGAGGCGCGCCCAGGGAGCTCAGGGCCATCACGAGGCTCCTGAGCGACGTCATCGCCGACCTCGAGGCGTTCGAGGACGACGACGACGACGACGGCGGCGCGTTTTCGCCGCGCGCGCCGCGCTCGGCGGGGTCGGCGTCTTCGGGTCGGTCCGGCGCGTCCGCGAGCCTCTCCCCCGGGAAGCAGGAGGCCATCGCGACGGCCGCCGCCATTCTGGCGGACGCCGAGCGCGTGGACCCGAGTATGCCTCTGGTGACGGGCGCGCGGGTCACGGCGGTGGCTCGCGCCGCCGCCGACGCCGCCGACGCGCTGCTCAGCCGCGCGCAGCAGTGCCTGGAGGAGGAGGCCAAGCTGCGCGGGCTGCTCGCGCGCGCCCGCGAGGCGAGGCGCGTCAACGCGGACCCCGCGAAACCGGCGCGGAGCCCGTCGTTTCTCCCCGAAGAAGAGCTGGAGCGGAAAAACGGTTCGCCTCTCTCGGGACGCGCTTTATCGTTCGGAGCGCGATCGCCTCTCTCGCCGACAAGAGAGAGCTCGTCGGCGTCGGCGCGCGTCGGCCCGGCGTGGTCCCCCGGGGGGCGGTTCCTGGGGAGCGCGGCGGCGGCGCGTCAGTCGGACGCCACGCTCAAAGCGCAGGCGCGCCGCGCGACGCAGAGAAGAAGCCTGAAGGACGCGCGCACGCAGAAGCGCGTGCAGCGCAACCTGGACTACCACATCCAAAGACTGGAGGAGGAGACAAAACGCATGTCCACCGAGGCGGACACGCTCGAGCAACACCTCAAGCGCGTCGAGGCGAACCACCGAAACGCCGCGGGCGCGCTGGACACGCTCGCGTGGCTCCTGGAGCACGCGGAGGCGTTCCGGAAGGAGGCGGCGAGGAGGGAGGCTGAGCGCAGGAGAAGGCGGGAAAGGAGGTTCGCGCCGAGTGGCGCGAGCGTGCGTCAACCGACGCGTGTCAGCGTCTCCGCCGGGTCGGATGCGTTTTCCGAAACGTCTTTGTCGTCGCGCGGCGCGCTGGGTTTGCCCATGCGCGCCGGCGGCGGCGGCGGCGGCGGCTCCGACGCCGACTCGAGGCCCTCGTCGTCGCGCCCCGCGTCGCGCGCGAGCGCGATCGAGCGGTGGCAGGCTCGCGCGCGCGCCGAGTCGAGCCTCAGCGCGCGCGCGACTCCGCACGCCCTCGACTCCGCCGGGGAGGAGCACTGGCGGGACAAGTACGCTCGCCAGAGGGACGAAATCGTTTCGCGCGAATCGGCGCGGAGCGCGACGCTTCATATTTCGCGCGATGAAGAACGATCAGGCGGTCGCCTGCCTCCTTCGCCTCCCTTCGAGACTCGATCCGACCTCGGTCGATCGGACGCCGGAGAACCGGTGGACCGGGTTTCGCTCTCGTCGTCTCGCGACCGACGTCCCGAACGCGTCTCGCCGCTGCGCAGGCGTCACGATCGCCTGATGGCGCAGGGGAAAATAAAAAAAGAGGCGGAGGCGGAGGGGAAGACGACGCCCGCGGCGCGAGACGTCGACGACGACGACGTGACTGAACGACCCGACGGGTCACCCGACGGGTCACCCGACGGGTCACCCGACGGGTCACGGACGGAAGAAACGCGTCTCGGGGATTTCTCGACGGATCCGACCTCCGTCGGCGTCGCGACCATCCCGATGATGCGCCTCGAGGATTTAGATTTGCCGGTGGCGGTTCCGGTGCCGATGGCGACCCCCCCCGTGAACCGCGTGCTGGATCTGGAGGCGCCGCCATCCGATCTCGTGAACGACGTCAATGACGTCATTAGGCCGCCACCGCCGCGACCGGAGACGTCGCTGGAGTTGATCGAGGCGGAACTCGCCGAGCTGCGCCGGCTGGAGTTTGAGGCGACGGGTTCGATTCCGCGCGAGTTCGAGACGCTCGCTTCGGCGACGTCGCTCGACTCGGCGCCTCTCGATTTCCGGGACGCTCGGCTGGACCCGCGAAGGACCCTCTCCCTTCCCGTCGAACAAAAGTTCGCCGAGAAGAAGAAGAAGCCCAAACCCCTGCCGGTGGTCGATCTGCGGCCCAAGCCGCGCGCGAAGCCGCGCGAGCCGTGGGGACCCCCCCCCGCGCCTCCGAAGACCAAGTGGAAGCGGAACAGCCTGGACCGCGAGGCGGTGGCGGCGCTGCGCGAGGAGAAAGCCAGGGAAAAGGCGCGCGCCTCGTCGCCCTCATCGCCCGGGCCCGGGCCTGAGCCGTCGGTCTCGATGGACGCGAACGTTTTAACCCAGACCTCTCCGCGTTCGGGGAAGAAGAAGAAGAAGGAGGCGTCGTCTTCCGCGGACGCGAACAAAAGCGCGCCGTCATCGCCGCGCCGCGCGGCGGCGGAGGGCGATTTCGTCGAGGCGGCGCCGGCGAGAGCTCCGGGGAAAGAAAAAAAGCGGTCGGTGTTCAAGAGCGCGTACAAGTCGCTGAAGCGCGCGGCGGGGATCCCGAGCAAGAAGGAGAAAGCCGCGGCGAAACAGGCGGCGAAACAGGCGGCGAGAGAGAGAGAGAAAGCCGCGGCGGGACCGGGCGGACGCTGAGACGTGAAGCGCGGAGACGTACGACGTCTTTTTTTCGCGCGCGCCGTTTTCAATCGTCGTATCCTCATGTACAAGCCACCGCCGCGTTCGCCCTCGAGCTCGCTCTTTTCGTCGCGCGGCGTTCGTTCGTCCTCCGTCGCTCACTTGCTGCCGGGCGCGTGCGCCACCGGGGCGGAGTACGTCGAGGGAGCCGCGGGCTGGCCGTACACGGGCTGCGGCGCGTACTGGGGCTGCTGCCCGTACTGCGGCTGCATCGCCACCGGCGCGGGGGCCTGCATGGCGTACTGGGGCTGCGCACCGCCCTGGATGGCGTAGAACTCCTGTTTTCGGTCGCACGGGCAGCAGCACACGAAGGGGAAGATGAAGAACGCGATCAGGCACGTGATGGGGCCGCAGTACGCCTCGTCCACGAGGTAGCCGGGCTGGCCGTTGATCTAGAGAAGGAGGAGGGAGGAGGAGGCGACGTCAGCGACGACGCGGCTGGATTCCGGATCTCGTGAAACATGTCCGTCGCCCACTGGGCGACGGTGTCGGACGCGCGGGAACGGCGGGACACGCACCACGACGTACTGCGCCCCGGGCGGCATGGCGACCGCCACATGTTGTTGCCCCGGATGCATCGCGGCAGGTGCGGAGGGCGAGTGGCGTCGAGCGTCGGCGTTCGTCGTGTTGACGTCAGCGCTAGAATATCAACACCAAGACGCGGATCAATTTTCTACGAGTGGAAGGGCCATGCCGAGCTGGCAGTGGTATCGGCCGCTGCGAGCGGGAATCATCTCGTGCGTTTTTTTTGTTCTTTTTTTTTAGAGAAGCGAGTCGTCTCCGCGGCGCGCGCGAGTCCATCTCCTATCCGCATACGAATACATCACAAAAAAAAGCGAAAGAAGTCTATCTTACTGCACGGTCCACTGCGCGAAGTGCTCGCGATCGTCCGGGAGGGTCTCGTCTGCGTCTCGCGCTTTCCGTCTCGCGTTTTCCGCCGTCACCACGTCGTAGTTGGCGTAGACGTTGAGCTGCCGCTTCGCCCCCGGGTCGCTCCCCGGTTCGAGCTCGACATTGGCCACCAGAGCGTCGCCCGCGCGCATGGCGTGCGGCGCCTCGAACATCAGCACGGTCTGGTACCAGTGCGTCTTCGTGGACGAGGGGGACGTGCTGAGGAACGCGCGACCGTAGAAGTCGACGTCGAACCACAGACACAGCCCGTGCGCGACGCAGTCTTTTTCCGCGACGAGCTCGACGGTTCCCGCCATCGGCTCGTACAGATCCCCTAAAGGCACGGACGCGCAGTCCACGCGAACGACTAAAGCCCCTTCTTTGTCCGACACGATGCAGTTCGGGTCCACCGTCGCCACCGGCGGGTCCGAGCTCCAGTCTCTTTTCGTCTGCGACGCGAGCGACGAAAAGTCAAAGCCGTACACGTCGTCCCAAAACGAAACCCCGTCGTCGTATCGATTCTGGTCTTCCAGAAGCGCGACGCGCACGTCGGCGACGTTCGGAAGGACCAAGCCCCCTGGTCTCATGAATTTGTCTCTGGCGTGCACCACGGAAGGCAACATGCTCTCGAAAAAAAGCGCGTAGCCCATCCACTCGGAGACGACGCAATCTACGGGCTCAGGGATGTCTTTCGCCGTGACGTCTTCCATCCGCGCGGTGATGACTTCGATGACGTCCTCGAACCCATTCTCCTTCACCAAACGCCTGGTGTGCCTCGTGATCCCGGAAGCGTCCACGGCGTACACCTTCCGGGCGCCCGCGCGAGCGGCGAACATGCTCAAAATACCGGTACCGCACCCGACGTCGAGCACGACTTTGCCTTTCAACGCATCGGCGTGACCCTCTAGCGCTTTCAAATACGCGCCCGTGCGCGCGGCGTCGCCAATCATCTCGCGATGGATGCCGATGTGCGAGTACGAGTCGAAGTACGTCCCGTCCGCGTTCGCGTCGCTGCGCGCGTCGTTGATGGCGTTCAGCTCCTCCACAGATAACTCGCCGTCCACGCTCCAACCGCCGTCCTCGTCATCGAAAAACTCCGAGTCCTCGTACTCGTAGTCGTCCGAGTCGGCGAGCTCAGCGCCAGACGCGCCATCGCGACCCGACGCGGCGGCGGCGGCGGAGCGCCGAAATCGCCGGTCCGCAGGGCGAGCCGCGCGCGCGGCGAGGACCGCCGCGCGACGGCGCGCGGGCGCGAGAGAAGCCCGGCGGGAGGGGGCGGAGGTGCCGCGCGACGCGGCGGCCCGAGAGGCGAGCGCACCGGTGTGGGCTGCCTGGGACGCCATGAGCGCGCAGGTTTTAGTGAAAACGCGTGCGTCGTTGCGCGGTTCTTGAGAGGAACCGCGGGTGGATTTATTCTCGTCGGTGCCGACAAGCATGACAAGCACGTGTTTGCTGTTTTCGGTGCGGTCCTCCCCAGAGCTCGGGGGCGCACGTTCGGTTTTCCGGACGCGCCCGCCCCCTGCATGGGCATACGCGCGCGGCGCTTGCGGCGCCGCAAAGCCGGCGGGTTACACGGCGCGCCGGGCTTCGAGGGCGCGTTCGAGGACGATGACGATTTCGTGTCGTCCAAACCGACGAGTCGGTACGCCGAGCACCGCGCGTTCGTGGAACGAGAGAGCGCGCGACGGAGACGCAAGGGCGCGGCGATGGACTGGCTGATCGTCCTCGTCGGGTTCCTGATTTCTTCGCTCGCGACGTGCGTCGCGTTCATCGTGCACCTGGCGTTCCCGGTGCAGGACGACGGGACAGGGATGCGCTCCGAGGAGCGTCCAGGTCACGATTCGGGCAAAAAAGGGACCCGGCGGGGAAAGGGACCCGGCAAGGGACCGGAGCGATTCGCGGCGGATACCGATGACGAAACCCGCGACGCGTTCGCGGCGTTGCGTCTGGACCCTGACGCGTCACTCACCTTGGAAGACGTCGCCGCGGCGTACCGGCGAATGGCGAGAAAGCTCCACCCGGACAAAAACGGCGGCTCGCGGGCTTCGTCGGCGGCGATGCAAAACGTCAACGCCGCGCGACAAAAGTGCGTCGCGGAGGTTTCCAGGAGGCTCGAGGCGAAGCGTCGCGAAGACGAAGACGAAAACGAAAACGAAAACGAAAACGAAAACGACGGCGACGGCGGCGGCGTTCGCGACGCGTCGTGTGCGTCTCGTTCCCCTGACTCGAACGAACGGCGCGACGGTGCGCGTCGTCGCGATCGTCGCGATTGGAACGCGACCGAACACGAATACGGCGCGGAGAAAGAGGCGCGCGACGACGACGCGTACGCGGAGGAGGAGGGGGAGAACGACGCGGACGAACAGTTTTTTCGAACGCGCGAGGCGGCGGATGGACCTTTCGACGACGCTCGGCGGCTCGAGCGGCTTCGCGCGCGTCGGGCGTTCATACAGCGGTTCTTGGAGATCTCGACGCGCCGCGACCGACGCGCGCGGCACCGAAGGCGAGCCACTTTCGGCGCGGCGGTCGTTTTCGTCGCCGTGGCGGTTGTCGCGGCGCTTTACCGCCGCGGCGCGGAGGCGAGATCGGACGCCGCCGAGTGGCTCGCGTCGGGAATCGTCGTCGCGCTCGGCGCGCTCGCCGCGGCGACGCACTAGCGGCGTATACGTAGACTAGCTTTCATTTCGTTTTCGTCCGCGGATGGATGACGTACCCTTGTATTAACACGTAGACTACCTAACGTAGAAGACACGCGTGGCAGCGTACCGTACGGTACGGTACGTCAGAAGACAAGTCATCATAAGGACGGTATCACATCCGCGCCCAAAAAGCTTTTCGTGGTCACCTGAGCTCCAACTCGGACTCGAGGTGCCCCGCGGATCCGGCAAAGCCTTCGCCTCCGCGCAGCGAAAACCCGTGCTCGACGCCGCGCGCGAGCATACCCTCCCTGTTCCCCACGTCCGTTCCGAACCCCGCGCCCGCCTTGGTGCGCTCCGCGGCGGCGGACATCCCGCACTTGTCCCAGTCCTCGCAGCGGCACCGCGGACACGGCGTCGGCGGGAACGGCTTCCCGAGCGTCGTGGTTCGGAACGGACACGCGCCGCACTTGAAGAAGCGTTTCTTGGTCTCGTGTAAACGCGCGCGGTGTCCGGCGCGCGCGCACGACTCCTTCTGCCTGCCCTCGAACAGAGACCCGCACTCGCACATCGAGCACTTCACCTGCAGGATGTGCGTCTCGGAAACCTGCGTGTGCAGCCGGTCCCGCTCTTCCAGCGCGCTCAACCGCGCCATCAGACGGTCGCGCTCGAGAGCCTCCGCCGACGCCGCGTACCGCGACGCGCCGAGATTCTCGTGCGCCTCCGCGACGTCCCCGAACGCCGCGCCGAGCGCCGTGGGGACGGGGACCGGAACGCGCGGCGACGGCGCGGGGACGTTCGTCCCCGGGACGGGCCACGGCTTGGATGCCGTCTTCGCCGGCGCCTTGGTCGCCGCGGGCGCCAGGCCGGGGAGCGGCGGCGGCGCCACGCGCTTGGCGGCGGCGTTCGGGTCGACGCGGATCTCCTTGGTGGCCCGCCTGAATTTGTTGGGGTCGTGCGGCTTGATGCTCTTCGCAACCGCGCGCGCGCGCGCCACCGCGCTCAGCGCGTCCAGGTCGGTGTCGAAGTCATCGTCCTCCTCCATCGCGACGAACGCGTCCGACAGGTTCGGCGCGTCGGTAATAGAGGACCCGGCAAGGACCCGTTTGTTTTCCTTCTCCGCGGCTTCTCCGCGTCGTTCGTCGAAGCCGCCGAACCCGCCGCCGAACCCGCTGTCCGCGGTGACGTTTCCTTTCCCTTTCCCTTTCAAGGACGCATCCGCGAAAGTCGCGGTCTCCACCCTGGCCTTTTTGTTCGCCAGCACGTGCGTTCTGGAGACGAGCGCGTTTCTCGGGTCGGACCCGAACCGGGGCGGACCGCCGCCGCGGGAACCGACACTTTGAACGCCGGGGGGACCCGCGAGCGCGTTCGCGGCGGCGCGGCCGGTTCGGTCGTCGCCGTCCCGGTCACGGACGCGCCCCCCTAACCCGGGGTTTGACCGTTTGCCCCCCACCGCGCCGCCAGTCACGAGCGCGGCGCCTCGGCCGGTCATGCTGCTGTGCTGATTCTTCACTGCGAGCTTCTGAAGAGCTTCCGCGGTGTACGCGCGCGGCGCGGGTTCGACGCGCCGGATCCCGTTCCGGTTTCCGTCCGTCGCGAGCGCCGCCGTCGTCGGCGGGACGTTCACGCGTCCCCCCAGGCCGCGCGTGCCCACGACGGTCTTCCCGTTGTGTACGAACTTCGCCGCGCGCCCCGGTCCGAGCGCCATGCGCGTCGTGGCGAGCGACTTGAGCGCGGCGTTCGCGTGGAACGCGCAGTAGTTGGACACGGAGGTGTTCACGTGCATGGTGCAGTCGTTGCCGTCGCGGCGCGTCCCCTTGCACCGGCCAAACACGGGCGATGTGCCGAGCTTGCACAGCTGGTGCGGCTCGTTGCACGCCGCGGTGGGGCGCCCCGCGGGGCCCGCCTTGCTGTCCTCGCGCAGCTCGCCGTCGACAACGGCCCAGACCGTCCCGGGGTCCTCGCGGTGCCAGTCGAGATGCGCCTGCCCGAAGAGGAACACCGTGAACACGTAGTCCGTGGGGGACATGTCAGAGAGTTTCCAGATGCTGTACGAGGAGCCTGTGCTCCCCTGCTTCATGGTCTTCTCCACCAGCACGCCCGCGGTGGCCCAGCGGCCGCGCATGTCGAGCTTGACGTCGGGGATGCGCGCGAACCGCAGGTCCGCGAACTTGTCCTCCAGCACCGCCGACGCCACGAGACGATTCTTGATGCGCAGGCCCGAAAACTTCTCGGTCGTCTCGACGCGCTGCTGCTGCCTCCGAAGCTCCTCGCGCGCCTTCGTCTCGCGCGCGCGCTCGCTCGCGACGGTACTGAACGCGTGGCTCATCGCGAGAGGTGACCACGCCCCGCGTCCGCCCAACGCGCGCGTGGGTGTGGGGCGATCTCTCTCGTCTGCTGCTGATATTCAAACATCGTGGTTTTTGCCGTGGGATCTCGGATGCGACAAAACAGTCAGTGTAGTGCCTCGCGCGAGTCCGCGTCAGCGTCATTCGCGCAGGCGCGGGGCGGTTCCCGGAGGTGGGTTCGCGTCTCGAACCGGAAGCCATGAGCGCCGCGAGCCTCCTGTGCTGTCTGACCGGCTCCGGGCCGTCGGCGCGAAGGCCGGACGCCCGCGGCGCCTCGGCGGACGCTCAGGCGACGCGGCACGTGCAGTGCAGGGACATCATCGTGCACCCCCAGTTCGTCCAGACGCTGTCGTTCCCTCCAGTCGAGTTCTGCCCCATGGACTGGCTCCCCGACGAGGTCATCACCAACGTCCTCGTGCACGTGGTGCGTGGTCTCGCGACGACGAGACGAGCGAGCGCTCGCGCGACGCGACGCGACGGGGCGGGAGTTGGGAGACCGTGTCGAATCCTCGCACCGAAGGCACTCACACCGCACGCGTCTTCTCTTGTTCCGTTCCACTCGCTGACCGACGTCTTCGCGTCCTCTCATTTCTCCCCGCAGACTGGCGTCGACGCGGCGCGTTTCGCCGCCGTCAGTCGTCGCGCGCGGCGTCTGGCGTCGGACGACTCGCTGTGGCGCGAGCTTTTCGAGCGCCGGTTCAGGTTCGAGGTCCCGCCGGACGTCTCGCCTCCCGCGTGCGCGGGCGGGTGGCGGGGCGTGTACCGGCACCACCAGACGACGCTGGATCGAATCGTGCGGGGCGAAGCGCGCGACGCGCGAGACGCGTTTTCTTCGTTTGGATTCGCAAACGTCGGCGCGGGACGCGTCGGGGCGGTGCACGTGTTCCACGGCGGCTCGTTACTCGTCAGCTCGTGAGCATGCTCCGAGTGAACGTTCGATGTATGTAGAGTGTAGAGTATTTGTATTTGTTGTAACATGGTAGTCTACTGTTGCTACGCGCGGCGACGGCGCGTTCGCCGTCTCCGTCCTAATACTAAAGTCGTTCCGGAACGACGTCCCATCCTTTTATTACTCGAACTCGGCTTCGTCCTCCCCCGGGTCGTCGAGTTCGTCGTCCTCGGACGCCATGGTATCGTCGTGGTCGTGGATCATGTCGTTCGTGAGCGAGCCGCGGACGGTTTTCTGGCCGATGGGCTGGACGTCCGCCAGGGCCTTGCGGATGCGCGCGCGCTGAGAAGGGAGGGGGGGTCAGGGGGGGACGATGCGCGTTTTCGCGGGCGGAACGGCCGGACGTGTCGACATGGGGGCGTACCTGCCGCTCGAGCTCGTTCTCCAGGCGAGCCAGCGCGGTGGCCTGGTCCGGCGCCACGGACGCGCCGCCGAGACCCCGCGGGCGCACCGCGGGGCACGTCAGCGGGAACGCCACCGGCGCGAGCGGCAACATGGTCGCGCGCGGTCGGGTCTGATGGTCGAAACTGGAAAAACGGCACGCGGTCTGGCAATCTCTCGTTTCATGCATCCTGGGCAGCTGGGTGGTTTCATAATTTATCCGCCTGTCACTGGGACCCGCGCGTTGCCGCGATGGCGTACCAGCAGATGCGCGATGCGGGCGCGCAGTACCGAAAAGGCGGCGACCCTTTCGCGAGACCCGCGTTCGACTCGTACGAGACGCAGTACGACCCGGGGTACGACACCCCCGGGTACCAGCAAGGCGGGATGAGACCTCCGCAGAGCCAACAAGTACGTCGTAGTTCCGAGACTTCTCGTCGCTGCCGTGGTACCGGGTGTCGATCCTGACGCGCGGTCGTCACGAGCCGCGTTCGACGTCTTTCGCGAGCGACGCCTCCGAGACGACCCACCGAGACGAGGCGAGCGCCGCCCCGCGGTATCGCCGGTCTCCCTCGCTGACCTCGGCGCTTTCTCCCGACGATGACACCGAAAAAAAAAACCACCTCGCAGATGCTCAACGATCCCACCGCCGGGCTCGGGTTCCTCCAGGACATCGACGGTCTTTTCATCCAGGAGCGCGTCGAGTTCCTGGAAGCCTTCACCGGGTGCGACACGAAGAACGTGTACCACATCACGCCCATCCAGAGAGGCGCGCTTCCCGACCCCACCGGCCAGATGCCTCCCGAGTGGATCGAGCGGTTCACGCGGCAGGCCAACTTCTACCCCCTGCTCAAAGCCAAGGAGGAGAGCGAATGTGCCGAGCGCGTGTGCTGTCCTCTGTTCCGGTCGTTCGAGATGGACTTTAAGGATGGCACGGGCGCGGTGTTTTTTTCCCTGAAAAGACCGTACAAGTGCACGGTGCACACGCCGTGCTTCATGTGCGCGCCGCAGGAGTTGAAACTTCACGACGCACACGGCGCAGTCGCCAGCACAGCGCGGGAGGAGTTCCGGTTCGGGTGGTGCTGCGCGCGCTCGTTCGTGGCGGCGGGGGGGGATACGAATACTTCCGGATACGATGACGTACCCATCAAAACCAGTAGTTCTAAGTACGACAGCGAGGATTACTACCGCGTGCGCACGTCGGAGTGCGGGACGAGCTCGGGGAACAACTGCTGCGCGCCTTCGTGTTTCAACGCGTCGTACGACATCGACGTCTTCGACGAACGCGAGCGAAACGTCGTGGCGCGCGCGGCGAACGTGTGGCCCGGATGCAACTGCGCGGGCGCGACGGACCGCTCGAACATCATCCTGCGGTTCCCCCGGGACGCGGACCCGAAACGACGCGCGGCGCTCGTCGCGGCGACCATGCTGGTGGAATTCGCGCACTTCGAGTGGCGCAAGGGGGACAACGAGGGTGGGGGGCTCATGTTGATCTGACGTCGTAGCGGCCGCGGTGTTCGTGAGTATTAATACAACGGTGTAGCTAGCTAGTCTATCGTGATAGAGGTCAAGGCGCGTACGCGCACGCGCTCGATGGTCCATCGAGTCTAACGTAAGGAGGTCACGCGAAGAGAGGGGTTCTTGAGTACCGCGCGTCGCGCCGGTACTCGTCACACTCGCAGATGACCGGGGATGGCGTTTCCTCCAGACTGCGCCGCCGCCCCCGCGGCGGCGCGCTCGGAAGCCGCCAGCAGCACGTTCAGCGCGTAGATTTCCCGTCGCCGGCGCTCCTTGGCGTGCGACGCCGCCTCGCGAGACGCGCGGCCGCGGTTCTGCTTCTCCGCCTCTGCCGCGCGGCGCGCCGCGCGGCTCGCCTCCTCCTGCTCCCGCGCTCTCTGCACGCGCCGCGACGCCTCCGCCGCCGCCGCCTCGCGGGCTCGGCGCGTTTCCTCCAGGATCGCCGACGCCGCGGCGGCGAGCGAAGGCACGTCCGTTTGCCTTAAACTGCCGCCGAACTGCGCTTCCCTGGACTTGCGCACGCGCGCCGCCGCCGCGGCAGCCGCGGCGTTCGCGCGCGCCTCGCGCGCCGCCGCCTCCGCCGACGCGTCGGGATCCGGGGATGCCGCGGCTTTCGCCGCCGCCGCCGCGGCGCGGACACGCGCGGCGGCGGCGGTCGCCGCGAGCGCCACCGCCGGAGACACGCTCCCGGGAGCCTTCGGGAGGGGAGGCGCTTCCGGTTTCGTCGGCGATTTCATCCCCGGGGACACCAGCGGGGACTTCGGCGACCGAGGCGGCGCATCTACCTTTGTCTCACGCTTCTTGGGGGACGTCAGTGGCGTGGTCGCGTTGGACCCGACGGCTCTTCCCGTGCCGTCGGGCGTGCTCGAGCCGGGCGAGTAGTCCAGCAGCCGCCGCGCGCGCGCGGCCGCGGAAGTGGACTCGCGCGCGGACGCCAGAGCCTCCTTCCGCGCGGCTTCTGCCTTCGCGCCTCCGTCCCCACCCCCGAACGCGCGCCTCGCGTTCGTCACCCTCTTCCCCCTCTCCACGAATGATTTCGCGCTCACCGGTCGCGCCAACACCGCGGACGTCCCGACGACGCCCATCAGGTCCAGTTCCGCGACCGCGCTCCGCGGCTGCGTCGCCGCGGTCATCGCGGCAAGCACCCGCCGCGAGTCCCACGGGACGCGCGACGCGCGCCTCGAGGTGTCGTTGATGTCTCGGAAGTTCCGCTTTTGGGAATTGACACTTTCGCGGTGTGGAACGAACCGCTTGGAATATTTTCACCAGACAAAATGGCGTTGTCATCGTAGTCACTCTTCTTCGCGCGCGTCTCCCCCGGTCGACTCCAGGATGGTGTCGACTGGGTCCCTGCTCCGGCTGTCGGCGAGCGCGGCGGTGATGAACGCGATCGTCCCCTTGGCCGTCATGGCGCAGCTCGCCATGCTCGGCCGCAGGGCGACCGCCCTGCAGGCATCTTTCGGCTTGGTGGTCACCGCCACTTCGTTCGGGAGCGTCGTGTTCAACTTCCTCGTGGACGGGGTGACCGCGAAGGTGGGCAAGAGCGTGGGCGCCGGGCGGTACCGCGAGGCCGCCGGCGAGGTCAAAATGGCGTTCCTCGCCGCGGCGGTGTGCGGCGGCGTCGCCGCGGCGACGCTCCTCGCGCTGCGGGACCCCCTTTTTTCGCTGTTCCGCGCCACGCCCGAGATCGCGAGGCACGCAAGACCGTACTTCTTCGTGCGGAGCGCGGCGGCGCCTGCGCAGTGCGCGGCGAACGCCGCGAGCGGCTGCCTGGGCGGGTACGGGCGCGTGCATGCCGCCACGGCACTGAGCGTGGGACGAGCGCTGTTGGAGGCGGCGGCGGTGGCCACCGCGGTGGCGCTCGCGAAGACGGACAAAGAGTGCTTCGCGTGGATCGGGTTTGCGTACGCCGCGTGCGCTTTCGCAAACGCCGCGTTCGGGGTCGCGCTGGTGGTGGCGCTGCCGCCCAAGGGCTCGGCAAACAGGGTTCCCGTGCTTGCCTCGTTCTCTCGCCGCGTGAGTCTCAGTGCGTCTTTCGATGAAGCCGACGATGGAGCCGCCGAGAGAAGGCGACGAGAAGGCGACGAGCTCGAGACGAGCGGGAGCTCCGACGGAAACGCCGAAAACGAAAACGAAACCTCTCCGTCGTCTCTCCCTTTTTTGTCGTTTCTGGCGGACGGCGCGTCCATGTTCGCGCGGTCGTTCCTGCTGCAGGGCACGTTCTTCGGCGCGATGGTGGTGGCGAGCCGCGAGCTCGGGCCCGCGGGCCTCGCCGCGCACAACGTGGTGTGCCAGCTCTGGATGCTCTCGTCGTACGTCGTGGACGGCTTCGCCACCGCGGGAACGGTGTGCGGCGCGCGCCTCGTCGGCGAGGCGGCTGGGAAAAACGCGGACGACGAAGAAAACGAAAACGAAAACGAAAACGAAAACGAAAACGAAAACGAATCTTCCGCGTCTCTCCCGACGTCGGCTCACTCCGGGTCTCACTCCGTTTTGTTTTCCGAGACTCGGGAGGTCCTCCCGAGACTCCGGTCGGTGTGCTACCGGGTTTTGGCGTTCGGGTTGGTCGCCGGTGCGTGTTTCCTGGCGCTTTTTTTTCTCACAGAGGCAAAGCTGGTGGCGCTCTTCACGTCGGACGAACAAGTCGCGGCGTTTTTGCGCGAGCGAAGCGCGTGGCGCATTTTAGCGCTCGCGCAGCCGCTCAACGCGCTCGTTTTCGTGTACGACGGTCTTCTGTACGCGTTCCAGGACTTCGCGTACGCCAGGGAGCTCATGAGCACGGGCGTCGGGTACGTGTTTTTGCCGTCGCTCATCTACGTGACACTCGCGCGCGACACGTCGCTCGCCGACGTGTGGCGGTGCAAGGTGGCGCTCAACGCGTGGCGGCTCGCGCTGCTGGCCGCCAGGACGCACGGCTGGTCGCTCACCGCGAGGGGCTTCGAAAGGCAGGTGCGCAAGAACGGAAACGGGATCGTCGCGACACGTTTGTCCGCGAAGAAAACGAAGAGGGCGACGCGGAGAGAAAGAGCTCCTCCGGGGGGAGCGGATGATTTCGTCGCGGGAGCCATGGAGCGCCAAAACGCGCCCGCGCGCGCGGCGCGCGCGGACCGCAACCGCGCGGACGCGGTCGGGGTGGAGAGCCCGACGTCGCACTGGCGGCAGCTCGGGTCGGCCGCGCGCGAGGACGGGGACGGCAGCGGGGACGACGTGGAGGCGCCTTTGCTTTCCCGGGGATCCCCGCGATGACAGTAGAAGTAGGCGCTTGGAAACGAGGCTGTTTGTCTTGCGAGACAAAGAAACACGCGGACGCCAATGTGCTCCACGACGCTCCGCCAATAATCACCACGACGCGTTGTCCCGCGCGCACACCTCGACGCGCAGGGTCACCGCCGCGGGTCACCCGAGGTTGTCCGAGGTTTTCCGAGCGCGTTCCTGTTCGGCGCGGCGGAGATGGAGCACCCCCCCGAGGTGCACGCCGAGCTCGCGCGTCTGCAGGCCGTGGCCGAGGCGCGCGAGGCTGCCGCCGCCGCCGCCGAGCCCGAGGGGAGGCCGTACTTCGAGGAGGTGTCGACGCGCGCGCGCGCCGCGCACGCCGCGGCGTGCGCTCTGGTGGCGGACCCTCCGGCTGGCGGCCCGCCTCCGCCCCTCCCCGTGCCCCGCGTGCACTGCTCCGAGCTCCCGCTCGCGCGGTTCCGCCGCGAGTTCTGCTCGCGGTCCGCGCCGGTGGTCATCACCGGCCTCGGTCCGCATCTCACCGAGGATGGCGAGAAGGGCGCCGAGTTGGCGTGGCTGCGGAAGCACGGCGGGACGAAAAAAGTCGCCGTGAGCCTGGATAACGCGCACGTCAGCTCCACTCTGGCGTGTAAAGACACCGACGTGTTGAACCTCGGCGAGCATCTCGACCGCGTGTTGAAGCTGGACCATCCAAACTTGGAACCGACCGATCCGTTGTTCAACGCTCGCGACGGCGACGGCACGTACCTGTACGACTGCGCCATGCCTTTAAAGTTGCCGAGCGTTTTGGGTTCGGTGCGCATCCCGCGGTACTTCGCGCACGACTTTTTGCAGCGCACGCGGTACGCGCACGCGTTCACGGCGTCGTGGCCTTCGCTGTTCGTGGCGGCGCCGCACACCAAATCATCGCTGCACGTCGACCAGTGGAGTGGGAACTTCTGGATGGCGATGGTGAAGGGCACCAAACGCTGGACGCTGTTCCACAAAGACGACGTCGCGTTTTGCGCGCCCGACTATTCCAGAGGGACGCTGGACCCGGCGTTCCCAAGAATGCACGAGATGGACGAGGCACGTAGTCGGGAGAAAACAAAAACAAGGGAGGGAGAAAGCGACGTGAGCGGAGAAGGACATCCTGGTAACACGTCCCCCTTCTTTGGCGCGTTTCCTTTTTTGCCCTACGCGCGGCGTTGGGACGTCGACCTCGGCCCGGGCGAGGTGCTCTTCGTGCCCGGCGGGTTCCCGCACGTCGTGCACAACCTGGACGTCACCGTGTCCTTCGCGGGCAACTACGTGGACGAGAGCAATTTAGACGAAGCGCTGCGGGACATGGCGTTGCTGGGCGCCAAGTACGGCGACGCGATGCGCGCGAGTCACGCCGCGATCGACGAGGTGTGGTTTGACGAGAACGACGAGGTTTGGGTGGAGGAGCGTCTGACGCCGGCGCAGCTGGTGGTGCGGTACGAGGATTACCGCGGGGGGGCGGCGGGGTTCTGGGGCGCGGAGGACTGGCAGGGCGTCGAGAGCGCGGAGGGCAAAGCTTTGACGGCGGCGTAGGGAGGCGCGATCGAAGGAGGGCTCTGTGCGTTTCGTTCCGAGACGAGAGGGAAGGTTGTGAAACAGAATGTCGAAAGGGCTCGACAGACGGTCGGGGATCGCGTCTTCACGGCTCCCGTGAAAAACACGCGTCCGCCCGGTACGAAACGCGTTTCGACAGATGAAACGCGCGCGCGCCCAAAAAACTTCTAGGCGCGACTCGCGCCGGGCGGGAAAACCGATTTCAAGTTTTAGCCTTTTGGGAGGTTCGTGGGCCGGTCAACGACCCAAGCGCGATTTCCGAGGTTTGCGCTCGTGACGGTCTGGGACTCAGAAAACCTTTCCGTAAACCGCGACCCTTTCAACCGCGCCGGTCAACGGAAAGCGCACCGGTCAACGCGCGTTCGTTTCGCATCCTTTCGCGCGCGCGTGACTGAATGCCCATACGGAATGTCACCCCCGATTTTTGGGTACGCTCGGCGGGGGGGGAAGCGAAACTTGGGCGTCTCCGCGCGCGGCTCGACCCAAAAACGCACGCGCGCGCCGAGTCTCGTGCCTGACTTTACGCGTTGTTACATCCGGTGTGAGCGCGAGCGGGAGACGAGGCGAGTTTCGTGATCGCGCTCCGCACTTCACACGCCGCGCGGCTGGTTTCGCGCGACATTGAAGGAGCACGAGGAATCGTCGTCTCCAGCACCCTAAGCGTTCGTTCGATACCCCGCCCGCGCGCGCCTCGCACAGTCGCGCACGCCACGCCAGCGGACCGCCGGTGACGGAGAGGAGGTTTCGCGCTTTTTTCTCCATCGAGGCTCGGGTCGCACTTCGCGCCTCCCGCCTTCGTCCGGAACGCGGCCTCGCGCGCGCGCGTGAACGCACATCGCGCCGCGGCACGCCCCGCCGACCTCGATATGGACAACAACCAGCTTCCGCCGGGGATGTTCACCCCCGAAAGGCCGCGGAACGCCAACGGCGACAGCACCATCGACCAGGTACGCCACGCGTTTCCCTCGCCGGCAGCGCTTTCCCGCCTGAAGTTTTTATCCCGCATGCTTCGCGCCCCGCGCGCGCGCCGCGAAAGCCGGCGCGACCCGCGCGCGCCTCGCCCGATGATCCACTCGGACACATTCCTCAATCGACCTTCCCTCCCGCTGACCCGTCACGCCCATCCCGAACCGCAGGTGGCCTCGTTGTCGCCCTTCTTCGACTTCGCCAGCACCCTGTCTCCCATCGCGCCTTCTCGCGCGCTTGGAGGTCAGGGCATGGGTGACGCGGGAAGCGCGCACCTCACCGCGCTGGCCGGCGCGCGCTCGCCCACGCCGCTGTGCTTCAACTCCCCGAACGCGCACAAGAGGTACGTCCGCTCCCGCCCTATTCTGAATCTCGACCGCCCGCCCCGCGCACGCCTCCGGACGTCGAGGACGCGAGGTTTCCACGCTCACACGATCTCCCGCCCTCCCGCCTCGCGCGCGCAGCGCTGCGCTTGCCGGCAAGTCCGGTGGCGACCGTAAGCGGAGCAACCTGAGCAAGGGCGAGCAGCCCGCCGCGCTCGAAGAGGTGGCGCTGAGCGCCAGCGCGGATGTGCTTCACTCCGTGTCCGCGTTCGCGCAGTCTCCCCTTCGCCCCGGCGTCCTCGACGACATCACCGACGTCGCCAGCGTCGCGGCGCTCCGCAAGCAGGTACGCGCGCGCGCGCAATCTTTCGATACCACGTCCGCATCGCGCGACGCGATCGCGACCGCCCGAGCGCGTTCCCGGCGGATCTCCGGCTCGACGCATCTCGCGCACCTCGCCGCGACGCGTGAGGTATCGCAAACCTCGCGTCCCGCGTCGAGGCGCGCGCGGACCGCGCGGCGAGCCGCGCGTCGAGCCGACGCCCCGATCGCGCGATCGCGAAGAAAAAAACGCGCGTCGCGTTCGTCTCTTTTTTTAGTCCGTCGATGGATCGATTCGTCTCGCCGCGCGGCGCGCGTCATACGGCGCGTCTTGAAGCACACTCTATATCGCCTTCCGCTGACACGCCGCTTCTTTGAAAACCGCCTAACTCTTTGACTCCTCGCGCAGCTCGAGAGCGACTTCAACGTGGACCTGACGGAGCCCGAGGCGGGCGGCGCGCGTTCGATGAGCACCCTGGAGAAGGAGCTGCTCCAGCTCGACGCCGACCTCGGTTTGGACGGCGGGCTCATGCCGCGTCTGCGCTCCCCCGGGCACATCACGCAGCGCGCGGGTTCGCGCCCGGGCGTGCGCGGCGCGGCTGCGCGCGGGGGCGCGCCCGCGGGCGTGGGCGCGGTGGCGGACATGGCTGCCGCGATCGCGGGCGAGGCGAACAAGCGCTCGAGCGCGACGGGTGCGTCGACGGAGTTCCCGCACGGCCTCTCCAAGATCAACAAGAAGGGGGGCGAGGATTCGCCGCGCGCCGGCGCACACCTCGTGGGCGCGCGGAGTGACCGCGGGAAGCGCTCGAAGAAGTCCGCCGCCGCCGCGCTCCTGGAGGAGGAGCTGCAGCGCGCGGGGCGGCCCTCCTCCGCGCCCGCGTCCGGACGGGGCGGCGCGCGCGGCGCGGCGCAGGCGTCGAAGGGACACGCCAAGACGACGGATCGGCGCCTCTCCGTGCAGCCGAGCGCGACGCCTCTGGCGAAGGGCGAGCGTCCGCCGCGTCACTCGCTGGACTCGCTGGGCGGCGACGCGCTGTGCGGCGTGGCGGACGACGCCGAAGGCTTGGGGGGGCTGCCCCCCGCGACGTGCGGCTCGAAGAAGTGCAACTGCAAGAAGAGCAAGTGCCTGAAGCTGTACTGCGAGTGCTTCGCCGCCGGCGCTTTTTGCGACGAGTGCAACTGCCAGAACTGCTGCAACACCTCCGCGGACGCGAACCTGGTGGCGGCGACGCGGCACCAGATTGAGCTGCGCAACCCGCAGGCGTTCGCGGACAAGATCACGGAGGATGGCGGCGACGGCGAGGCGCGGCACAAGAAGGGGTGCCACTGCAAGAAGTCGGCGTGCCTCAAGAAGTACTGCGAGTGCTTCCAAGCCGGCGTGCCCTGCCAGGAGTACTGCAAGTGCGAGGGGTGCAAGAACACCGCCGGCGCCGGGCCGCACGCGGGGAACGGCGGCGCCGCGCGCGGGGACGGCGCGAAGAGCGCTGTGAGAGCGCCGTCTCACGCGAAACGGACAAACGGCGTTTCCGTGATGACCGCCGCGCCGGCGCTCGGCGGTCTGCTCGCGACCCCCACGCGCATGGCGCAGCAGGCGGCGGCGGTGGCGGCGGCGGAGCGCGCGGCGCTGTTCATGACGGATGACTTGATGATTGAGGATTTCGCGCGCGACTTTGACGGCGACGGGCTGGACGGGATGAAGAGCCCGGGTAGGGCGGGGAGCGCCGTGCTCGCCGCCGCCGCGGACATCGGTTTAGACCTGCTGCAGAGCCCCCCCAAGCTGATGGGCGCCATCACCGGTCACGGAGGACGGCTCAGTGAGGGCGCCGCCGAGGCGGCGGGCGCGAGCGGCGGCGCGGAGGCGAACGACGAATACGCTCGCGGCGAACACGGCGTCGCGAGCCTCGCGTCGAGCGCGATGGCGACGCCGATGAAGCGCGGAGAGATGAGCCCCATCACGCCGGGCTCTCGGAGCAAGGTGCAGGGCACGCCCGGGTCGACCATCCTGCGCGCCGGGCCGGGCCGCCTCACGCTGAACGGCGCGCCGAACACGCGCAGCAAGCAGGCGGCGCCGCCGCCGCGCTTCAGCGACGCCGCCTCGGCGAGAACCGCCAAGGCGACCCCGGTCAAGACCCCGGCGGCGGGGACGGGCGCGGCGGCGCGCTTCGAGGTGACGCCGAAGCTGACGCGCTCCGCCAAGACGCGCTCGCAGTTCGGGTCTCTGCCCGGGTCGCACGACGCGCTGACCGGCGGGATGATCGCGACGCTGGGCTCGCCCACGCCGCTCAGCACGCCGGAGGGATTCGAGTGAGATTGGCGACGGTTTTTCGGGGTGAAAAAAGCGTTTGGGAGGGACGCGCGACGCACGCCGCGAGTATCGTTCGCGACGGGGAGGGACGCCGACGGGTGGAGAAGCGCGCGGCGCCGGAGAGCGCGCATTTAGGGAAGGGGTGACGCGCGTTTCCGCCGGCCGTATCGGTCGGCGGCCGCGTATCGGGGGGTCTTAGCGGAATTTTTGGTCTGTGCCTCGCGATATCATCGAGAGCCGGCCGCGTGTACGTACATAGCAGACCCTCCGCGTTTGCGACGGATTATTCGAGACGCGCCCGAGAGACGCCTTTTTTCTTTTTCCTCCCCGCTCTCGCGAGCGAAACGTTTTTGTCTTTCGCGCGCGCCGCGAAAGCCGCCGGTCACATCTGCAGCAGTTTCCACCTCCGGCACAGGACGACGACTGTGACGAAGAGCGCGAGGCACGCGACGGCGGATACGAAGAGCACCTCGGAGAAGGCTTCCCTGGAGGTTTCCAATCCCGTGGGGAGGTTCATCCCGAACACGCCGACCACCATGGAGAAGGCGCCCACCGCCAGCGCGCCGTTGCTGAGCATGAGGTCCACCTTGATGAGCTGGTTTCGCTGCGAGTCGAGCTTGATTTCGGCCAGGTCCTCGGTGTCCTCGACGGAGCCCCGGAGCTCGTTCAGCCGCTTGAACGAGTAGTCGCAGTGCATGTAGTACGCCTCCAGAAGCGCCTCGACGCCCTCGTGCGCCTCGGGTCCCTCCGCGCCCGACGCGACGGACGCGCCCGAGCGCGAGGCGGACGACGCCGACGAGCGCGTTCGTTTAAGCGAATCGAGCGAATCGTCTTTGTCTTCGCGTCGTTCCTGAGAGGTGGACGTTCCCGAGTGGACGTCGCGTCTCTCCGCGTCGCGTCTCGAGTCTCCAGACGCCGGGACGTCGTCGTCCTCCGTCGTCTTCTCGGCGTCGTCCCCCTCGCTCCTGTCCTTCCCGTCCGCGCTCGACAGGCACATGGCCGCCATGTCGTCGTCGTCCTGGAGCAGTTTCTCGAGCGCCTCGCGCACCGCCCCGACGCGCGCGGCGAGTTTGTTCATAGCCGCCTTTATGCCGCGCGTCTTCTCGAGCGACGCCGCGCTGACGCGGTCGGCGAGCGTCTCCAGCGCGGGCGCCGCGTCGCGCTCGAGCGCGACTGTTTCATCGAGCAGGCGCATGCAGACGTCGTGCAGCGCCGCCTCCACGACTCTTAACTCGAACGGGAGCAGCAAAACGCGCAGCTCGCAGGGCGTCTGACGCAGACCGAGCAGACCAGTGGTGGGCTCGACGGACGGTTTCGAAACGCTCTCGCTCTCTTCTTTCGGGTGTGCAGGGTCATTCGCGTCTTTTCGGAGAGTCGCGTCTTTTTTTTTCGCGTTTTTTTTCAGGAACGCCGGAGAGGTCTCGTCGAAGAAAGCCCCCTCATCGGGCAAGGACAGGTCCTCCTCGCACGCCTCTTCGCTGTGAAACTGAAAGTCGTCCGTCGTTTCTTGCGCGCCGAAATGCGCGAGCTGACGCTTCAGGCGCCGCGTGAAGGCGCGCGCGAACGCCGCGGAGTTCTCGCCGCTTCTTTGTTTGTCGAGCGGCGGAAGCGGCGAGACGACGAGACCGGAGGTGACCACCAGCTTGACGTGCTCCATGTTCACGACGATGGCTCTCGGTCTTATGAAGATGGAGCCCGGGTACGCCGTGGGCAACGCCGGGTCCAGGATCATCAGGTCCCGAAACGGCACGCCCAGCTCGCGCTGCATCTCCATCTTCGTCGCCTCCAAGATGGCGGTTTCGCCCGCGGCGTTCATCATCAGCCACGCGCGTCTCAGCGAGTACAGCTTCGCGGGCGGCGGCGGATGCGTCTCTGTGCCCATCGGGGGGGCGCTGATGCGTGACGCGCCGTTCGCGGCGCTTCCTCTGTCGGGCTCTCGAGGCTCTTCGTCCAGGTCGGGCTCGTCCCGCGACCAGATGATCGCGTTCGGACCGGAGGTATACGCGCCGCGCGCGCCGAGGCTTCGGCGCGAGTCCACCTGCGGCGGAGGGAAACGAGCCGCGCCCGCGCCGTCCGTCGTCCCGGGCGTCCCCGCGGGCGTCCCCGGGGTCGCGGGTCTACCCGATCGAGGGGACGACACTGAGGCCATGGCGACGCCGAGAGAGTTTCCCCGCCGGAGCAGGAGCGGCGCCGCGAGGTCTTCCTCCGCGAGTTCCTCGAGCGTCTCGCCACCGCGTCGTCCCTGGGGGAGAAAGTGACGCGCGCGGCGCTCGAGAGCCTCGTGGAGCGGCGTAGTGCTGGTCGGCTTGTTCGTCGTGTCTCGCGGCGCGGCGTTCGGAGGTGATGCGCGGAGCACGCGTCCCGAACGGAGCGCGGTGCGCGTGCGTGTGGTCGTGGCTTCGCCTCTGGGTTCTCGGAAGCGTCCGGAGACCCGCGCGTCCTCGGACACGCCGAGGCGTTTTCTTTCTCTCTGGCCGAGAAAACGCGGCGACAGCTTTTTTCAAAGACATTCTCAAGGACGCGAGGATGGAGAGCGCCGAGGCTGCGCGTCGGCGGTCGTCCGACGCCGCGTCCGCGGCGTGCGTCGAGTCTGCGGCGACCGCCGCCGGCGCGTTTGATGCGAGCGGCTTGACCGTGTACTTGAAAGACGTCGTGACGCTGTGCCTGGAGAACCGACCCGAGGATCCCGTGGCGTTCGTCGCCGAGTACCTGCGACGCGTCACGCGCGGCGCCTCGCCCGTGTCGCGCGCGTGCCAGTACCTGAGGCTGGCCCCCCACCACCGCCGCGCGTTCGTGGACAACGCCGTCGTCGCGCACGCGGTGCTGTGCGGAGACGCGACGGGGGGGCCGGCGAAACGCCTGGGGGTCCACCCGGAGGACCACCGGGCGGTGTTGAGGGAGATCTGCGCGCGTCTTCCGCCGCGCGTCGCGCGGACGGCGGCGCGCGGAGACGGCGCTCGAAGACATCGTGGGGCGAAACCGAACGCGGAAGGCGACGGACCCTTCGACAGTACTGACGCACCTGCGGGTGTCGACTTTTTTGAGTTCGCGGGGAGCGTTCGCGCGTGCTTGGCGTTCGAAGAGCTGCTCGGCGAGCTGGAGGAGACGCTGCGACGTCAAACGACGGAGTCGTCTGATTTCGACGCGGCGCGCCCGGTGGCGCGCGAGGCGCTTCTGAGAGCGGCGGAGACCGCGGCCGGCGGCTCGGAGGGCGGAGGCGGTCGAGACGCGCGCGCGGAGGCGTTCCTGGAGGCTGTGGACGTGGCACTCGAGGCGATTCCGGAAGCCGCCGTGACGTTCGAGAGGTTCGCGAGCGAGCTGTTCGTAGCCATGACGCCGGATGCGGAGTTTTGAAGGAGTCTCACGTGTTTCACTCGTGTTTTTCATCCTCGACGTCGAGACTCACGGGTGGAGCACGTGTTCAGGACAGGCTGGCGCGATTTCCCGGGTGGTTTTCGCGCGAGCGCGTCTTTTCAAGGGCGGACGCTGACGTCTCAGATCGAGACGCGCAACCGCCGCATCCGTCGCGCGAAGCGCCCGGGTTAGGTTCGGCCCCCACACCCGCACGACGCGAGGTCGCGCGCGAGGCTACGCCGCTCGCGGGCCCCCCGGGACGTCCCCGCGTGCCCGAGTCGAGTCGCGCCCCGAATCAGCCAAGTGGACAATTCTCATCTTTTCTTCCGAGGCAACAAAGACCGCGTCGCGAGTACGCCGACGATGTCGCAGCAGTACGGGTACGCGTACCCCCCCGCGGGCGCCGAGCCCTACCCCCCCCCGGAGGACCCCGCGTACGCGCAGGGGTACTACGGCGCGCAGTCCGCGGCGGCGCCGCCCGCGGGGGGCGCGCCTCCCGGGGATCAGGCGCAGCTGATTCCGGGGTTCCCCACGCCCTACGCGCCCGCGCCGGGCGCGGCGGCGCCGCAGGCTCCGCCCGGCGCCGCGGGCACCCTCCCGCCCTACGCGAGCGCGCAGTACGTCCCACAAGAGTACGCTCCGCCGATTTCTTCGCATCCGCAAACGACTGCTTTCCCGAACGACCCGTACGGCGGGTACGATGCGGTGAATTACCCCTCCATCCCGGCACTCGTCGAGCACGCGCGTTTGGGTGGCTTTTCTTCCACCAACGCCGATCGCTCTGCCTCGTACGGCGGGGTTTCGCCTTCCGACACGGCATCTCGAGCCGGAGCCGCTCGACCCGCGGAGGAGCCCGGCGCGCCGCACGGCAACGCGCGGTACCGCGTGATGCTTCTTCCGACGCGCGACGGCGGCGACATCGAAAACGTCGTCGCGCAAGTCGGTTTGGACGGCGTCGCGTTTTTAAAGCCGGAGTGGCAAGGCGGCGGCGTGCTCGACGGGCGCTCGTACGCGATGGAGAAGATCACCAAGTGGACCTTGAGCGATCCCACCATTTTAATGGTCACCGTCGTGGACGAAAATAACGGCGACGGTTCAAGGACGACGTCGTTGGGGATCAGCGCGGACGCCGCGACGTGCGGCGCCGTCGCCGACGCGCTCGTCACGGCGGCGTTCCAGTGGTGCGAGCTGCGCGGGTTCGACCCCGCGACCGCCGTCGCGGAGGGCTCGCGTGCGGGCGAGTGGGTCAACCACAAAGCCAACACCGGAGGCGACGGGAGCGGTGTAAACGGCGACGCGTCATCGGCGGCGCGACGAGACGCGACGAATGCGCCGTCCGTCGCGTACCACGAGAGACCCGAACACTGCGGTTGGCTCGCTAAGAAGGGCGAGCGCCTGCAAACCTGGCGCCGGCGGTGGTTCGTGCTGAAGAGCGGTAAACTCGGGTGGTTCAAGGCGCCCGCGGACGTGCGCGCGGGCGCCAAGCCCCGGGGAGAGCTGGACATGGCCTCCGTCGCGTCCGCGTGCACCGCCACCGTCGCGGACGCCGGCCGCGCGCACGGCGTCGAGCTCATCGGGAGCGCGGCGGCGGAGAAGGCCGGGTGCAAGTTTCTCCTCGCCGACTCCGAGCGCGAGTGCGACCAGTGGGCGGCGGCGCTCGACGCCGTCATCAACGGCGCGCCGGCGAGTGCCAGCGAGGGGGGTGCCAATGAGCGTACATCATCCTCCTATGCGCCCGCGCCCGCGTCGGCGTTTGCGTCGCAGCTGCGCGACGGATTCGAGCGCGCCGCCGCCGGTCGCGGCGCGGGTTCCGGCGCCGCTTTGTCAAACGACATCGAGGTTTCGGTGGCGGGGTACACGTCCGGCGCGCAAACGCCTGGGTTTGGGAACCCGTACGGCGGAGGTTCGAGCCCCGCCGGGGGGCCTTTTGTTGGCGTTTCCGCGCCGTCCAACTGGGAGACCTTCTACACCAACGAGGGCACGCCCTACTTCGTGAACAGCGCCACGGGCGTGACGCAGTGGGAGACGCCGCCCGGCGTGCGCGTGGACATGTGATGGGGTTCGTTTTGAAAGGAGAGCGAGCCGCGACGATTCGCTAAAAAGCGTTTTGTTTTTTAGTCCACGAAGAAACGCGCTGTGACCAATACAATGTACACGACGCCGTGAAACGCTTCGCGACGCACTCAAGAAAAACGAGCGTTCATAGACTACAGGAGTCACCTACCCACCCGCCAGGACGCCGAACATGTCCGTCTTTTCCGGTTCGGCGCGCTTGGGCGACGGCGGCCGCGCGCGCGCCGCGCGTTCGCGCGCCGCCGCGTCCTCGGCGGCGGCGGTTGCCTCCTCCCCCCTCGCCTCGTACAGGAAGTGCCCCAGGACGCGCCCCGCGCCGCCCGCCTCGCACCGCGTGCGGTTCGCCGCGAGCTCCTCCAAGACGGAGTCGTCGAAGCGCGCCGCCGTGGATGCGTACAGAGCCTTTTCGTGCGCCGCCTTCTCGGAGGCGCGCGGGTCCGTGAACTTCGCCGCGGCGCCGAACGACTCGGCGCCCGCGTCCTTCTCCGCGCCGGCGTATTTGCTGTACACGCCCGCCCCGAGCTGGATGGCGCCGACGCTCTCCGGGTTCACGCCCCAGGGGTCGTTCTTGACCTTAACGGGCGACCCGAGCCTCTGGCGCCTCTCACGCTCGGTCGGCTGAACAGGCGCGCTTCCCCACTCGACGCCCACGACGCGAGCCTCGCGCTCCGCCTCGAGCGACGCCGCGTCGCGGCGCGGGCCGAGCGAGCGCCCGCCTTTCCCCTTCCCTCCGTCGCCGTCGCCCGAATCGCCGCGGGATCCCGATCCCCACAGCGCGTTGGGGTCCGAGACCGCGGCGTCGCGGCGCACCCAGGCGTACTCGGGCCCGCGCGCCTTGAGCGTGCGGAACCGCTCCTCCTCCTGCGCGCGCGCGTCCAGCGAAGCGGTCCGCTCCAGGTTTCTCGCTTTTTCTAATTCGTCTCGACGCCCGAAAACGTTTTCATTCGCGCGGGTCCCTTCGTCCGCGAAGGAGAAGTGCGACTCGTGCTGCCAGTGGGGGCGGTGTCGCCTCGGCGAGGGCGCGCGGCCGAAGCAGTCCGCCTCGTCCAGGCCGAACCCGCGCACGTTGCGATCCTCGCGCTCGTAGGAGACGGCGCCCGCGTCGTCGTCGTCGTCAAAGGGGTACGGGTAGCCGGAGGAGGCTCTGTGCACGCGCGCGCCCCCGCGGGGGCTCGAGCCCCCGGATTGTCTCCGGGGCGAGTTGGGCGCCTTCTCTTCTCGCTCGTCGTGGCCGTACGGCACGCGATCGACGTGCAGCAAGTGCGAGCGTTTGGTGAAGGACCGCCCGCGCGGAGGCGACGCTTCGCGGCCATCCGCCGGGCGCGAGCGCGAAGGCAAGAGCTGCGCGCCCATCGCTCTTCCGGCGATCTCCGCGCGGCGCGCGTCCGTCATGCCGGCGGCGTTCGCGCTCACGGGCTGCATCTGGCGCACGCTGGGTCGCCACTCGGGCATGCCGCTCTGCATTAACGCCGTCGCCGGCGTGGCGCGCTTCACCGGCACGTGTAACGCCGGAGCGTCGCCCTCCAGGAACGGGTGCCGATGTTCGTCCGTGGGGGTCGGCAGAGACTTACGCCGCGTGGGCACGGCGAACTCCATGCTCTCGCCGCGCACGGGGACCGCGGTCTTCAGAGAGGTCGGATCGCCGGCGGACACGGCGGCTGCGGGGTGTGGGAGATCGCGCTTCGGTCAGCGCGCGTTCGGGGCGTTCCGGTGGGCGTGTCGAATCGCCGTGAACCGGCAATTTTCAATAATTCGGGTCCGAATCGACCGCGGGGGAAGGGGGCGAGGCTGGAGGACGTACTCGCGCCTTCGCCCGTGGCGAGCGACAGGATGCTGGCGGCGACATGCGGAGCCGTCTGGTGTGCGGGGTTCACGCCGCGGGGGATTCCCATCTGGCGAGTCGCGGGGAGCCTCGCGCGGATCGGAGTGCGCGCCAAATCGTGCTGTCTGCGTGGAAGTCAGGTCGAGGATCTTTTTGGATTCCGATTTCCGACTGGCATGCTCGATGCTCCCCAGGTCCGCTGCGAGCCGCGAAACCCGAAGGCCGGTGTTCACACCCACTCGCGCCGAGATGTCCGCTCGTGCGGTCGGGTTACTCCCCCGCGGGGGGCTCGTTTCGCGCCCCACTTCGAGTTTCGAGCGCGATGAGACGTCCGGTCGATGCGCGCGCGCCCGTCCGCTCCGGACGCGGGCGTGCGTGTCCCCCTCCGCGAGCGGCGAGTGCAGGTCGGGAAATCGGCACGCGAAACTCGACCGCCGCCCCGTGTCGTTGCGGCGGGTGACCGCGTGGTCCCCCCCGGGGATCCCCGGCGATACGGTCGCGAGGAAAGCGTTCGACTCGGCGGCTCCCACGGACGCGGCGCCCGCCGCGATCGACCCGAGCGCCGTGACGGTCCGCGTGACGACCGATAAGGCGGAACTGCGCGGCGCGGCGGCGGCCCGCGCTCTGGCGTTTTACACCTACCCCTCCGACCGCAGCGAGTTTTCCATCCGCTCGCACCGGAACATGCGCATCGACGCGGAGTGGGACGCGATCGCCGACAAAATCAACGGCAAGGACGTGGCGTTCCGTGATACCAGGGTGGCGTGCCTGGTGGCGGCGCTGGAGCTCGAACGGGACGGCGCGCTCCCTCCCGGCTTTGCGTTTGACGGAAAAGGGCTGGACCCCGCGGCGTTGATCCCCGGAGACGAGAAGAACGGCGTTCCGCCCCGCCTGATCCTGGGGACGCTGGACGTGAACCAGGGCTCAAAACTCCCCGCGGAGGAGCTCGCGGGGACGTTCCCCGGTCCCGAGGACCCCGTCCCCCCGGGGACGGACACGGGCGAGGACGGCAAGGGCACCAACGCGGGCGAGTCGACCCTCGCCGAGGAGGATTCCGGATCCCTCGTCGAGGGCGCGCGTCCGATTCGGTACCGACGCGCCTACCTGAGTAACGTGTGCGTTTTAGCGAGCGCGCGGCGTCTCGGGCTGGGCAAGAAGCTGATCGAGGCTTCTTTCGACGTGGCTCGCGCCTGGGGCGTCGAGCACATGTACGTGCACGTCGAGGCGGAGAACGTGGGCGCGAAACGGTTCTACGAGGCGGAAGGGTTCGTCGTCGTCGCGGAGGAGAGCGAGGCGTTCGCGTTGTCGCTGTCGCGGCCGAGGCGGTTTCTCCTCAGCCAGCCCGTGGTGACGCGCGACGTCGTCGAGGCATAGAGACACGTACCGGGTGGTTCGGTCGTACGGGCTCACACCCCGCGTATAAAATTTTATACACGGGCGCACACCCGCGTATAAAATTTTATACATGACCGCGGCTCAAACGAGGTTCTTAGCTAAATACTTTCGTATATCCCGCTACTTACGTCTATCGTGTCTATGACCTCTCTTGCTGCTTCCTTGTCACGAATAGGTTTGCGTCTCATTCCCTCGGCGGGAGGAGCGTTTCCCGCACGGACGCGACGGAGACGCGCGGCGTGTTCCCGCGGCTGCGCATCGACGACGAGAGCGCCGCCGCGTTTTCCCGCGCGAGCTCGGAGAGATTCGTGTACGCGAAATCCGTCAGAAGCGCCGCCTCTTTCCTCACAGCCTCCGGGTCCGCGGCGGAAGACCCCGAGCCGGAGCCGCTCGTGGACGCGGTATCGGCGTTTTTGTCTTCGTCGGAGTCACTCTCGCTCACGTTCCCGCGGTCGACCGAGCGCGCGTCGCTGTCGCTCTCGCTCGCCGAGAGCTGGCCGACGATGATGTCCGCCTCGGACCGCCCCGAGTCCACGGAGCCCGTGCCCCCGAAGGGCGAGGGCGACCGGTTCGGGGACCGGCGATCCGGAGATCCAGGCGTCGGCGAGGTCGACCGCGCGAACGAAAGCGTGTGCGAGAGTGACACGGACGAAGAAGAGACGTTCCCCGAGGACCCGAACCCGGGACGGTCCGGGACGGTCGCCGGGTCGCCGACCCGCGCTCCGTGCGCTCCGCCGCCGCGGTGCAGCGACGAACGCGGGATCCCCATCCCCGCGCGCCACGTCGGGGATCCCGACGCGTCCCGAGTCCAGGGACCCCCACCCGGGGACCCCAGCGAGCCGTGCGAGGAAGACGCGTGCCTGTTCGGGCGCGTCGGGCTCACCGCCAAGCCGGGCGGCGGCGACCGCCATGCGCCGGCGGGCGCGCCGCCGTGTTGCCCCCCGGGCGACCCGTACCCGCTCGAAGGGCCGAGCATGGAGCGCACGCTGCGCCGCAGCGACGCCGCCGCGCCCGCCTCGTCGTCCGAGGAGGCCGCCTCGGAGGCGGCGCGCGAGGACGGATGCTCGGAGCTCGCGTAGTTCTCGCGGTTCCCGAGCGACGAGTTCCCGAGCGACGAGCGACGAGGACGACGCGGCGGCGCGCCGAAGCGGCGCGCGGCGCCCTGAGGCTCCCTGAGGCTGAGGCTCGGCTCGCCGGCGTCTCTGAGCGCGATATCCGCGACGGCGGCGACGGGCGAGACGACGCCCTCTCGGTGCCGCGCGTCGATTGCAAAACCCGCCAAACCCGGCCTGTCGATGAAGCCCCGCCGCGGTTTCGGCCTCTGGGTCTTTTCTTTGGCGTGTTTTTCCCGCTCTTTTCCCGCTCTCGGCTTTTCGGCGAAGTACGACGTGTCGAGCGCGTCGTCCGGCTTGGGGACAAACGCGGGGACAAACGCGTTTTCGTCGCCGTCCCCGTTCCCCTCGTCGTCGTCGTCGTGCTCGCGCTCGCACGCCCTCTGGATCCCCTCCCAGTCCACCCCGTGAAAGAACGCGTGCGCCTTGACCTCGGCGGCGCCCAGCCGCGTCCCGAGTCGATCGTCCACCTCCGGCTTTAAGAGCGCGGAGATGAAATCGCGCGCCGTCGACGATAAACCGGCGTCGTCGTCCTCCGCGTCGGATTCGTCTTCGTCGTTTGTGACGTTCGCGCCTTGTTCGTCTGCCTTGTCGCGAAAACGTTTGTCGCTTCGCTCGGGCGGCCACGCGATGTCGTTACTCAGGATGTTCTCGAAGATCTTCACCGGCGAGGACGCGTGGAAGGGGGGTGCGCCCACCAGCAGCTCGAAAACCACCACGCCCAGCGCCCACCAGTCCACCTCCGGGCCGTACGGCTCGCACAGCAGAACCTCGGGGGCGAGGTAATCGGGCGTACCTTTCGCGACGCCGGGTTGCACCGCGGAGGACGATCGATCGATACCGCCGGTCGCGTTAGTGTTTCGAAACACGCTCCCGCTCCCCAGACTCGAACGCGGTTGCATGGCGGAGTGGCTGTAGTCGTACACAGAGGAGGCGCGCGAGTGGGACCCGCCGTCGCCGCGTTCGCTGCGCGCGGCGGTGTCGCTGCCGTATCCGCTCGTCGCGTACTGCGACGAGGCGCCCGGCGCTGCGCCGGCGCCGAGCGGTCTTCCGCTCGGCAGATCCTTCGCGTGGACGTTTCCGGAGCCCACGCTGAGTCGCGAACCGCCGAGCCCGCTCGAACCCGCCGAATTAACGCCCGCGCGTTCGTTGGAATTGGGACCCGCGCGTTCGCCGGCGTCGCGCGGACGCGCGTCGCGCGCGATGCCGATGTTGGAGAGCCCAAAGTCGGTGAGCTTTACGTGCCCCCTGGCCGTGACCAGCAGGTTGTCCGGCTTGAGGTCGCGGTGGATGATCCCGCGCGCGTGGCAGTACTCCAGCGCGAGCACGATCTCCGCCGCGTACTGCCGGCAGTGGTCCTCGCCCAGCCGCCCGAGCTGCTTCAGCAGCGAATACAAATCGCCGCCCACGGCGTACTCGGTGACGATGTACAAGTGCCGCGCCGAGGCGAACGTGTAAAACAGCTTCACGATGAAAGGGTTGTCCGTCTGAATCAGCGCGTCGCGCTCCGCCATCGCCTGCGAGATCATGTTCTTGTACACCAGGTCTTTTTTCCGAATCACCTTCACCGCGTACACATCCCCCGTGGTGTGCTTGCGGCACAGGTACACTTTGCCGTACGCGCCGCTCGAAACGCGCTTAAGCACCTCGAAGTCCTCGATGGAAGGCGCGGCGCCGCCGCCGCGCGCGCTTTTGCCGTCGAATCGAACAGACGCGCCGCCGCCGTAGTGCGCGGGCGAGCCGGGAACGGAGTAAACGCCCCACGGGCCTTTGCCGCGTCTGGGAGTAGGGGAGGTATCCTCGGGATACTCGTCGTTGAGCCTTGTCGAAAGCGTTTGATCGTCCAAAAGACCGTGGCGCGACCGCGGCGATTGGGACCCGTCATCGGAGCCGCCGCCGGAGGTGCCCGAAGTGACGTTCGTCCCCACCGACGCGCGAGACACCGATACGCGGCGCGACGAAGCGTACCGAACGGAGGTGTTCCTCCCCGAAGCGTCCAGAAGCGCGTCGCGCACGTGCGCCGCCGCGGTTTCCGCGGCGACGTGGCCCGTTAAGCGCGCCGAATCGGCGGCGTCACCGAAGAAACGCGCCTCTTCGTCCATCTCCGTTCGGGCTCCAGGGTCGTGGAGGGCTCCAGAAAAGCGTCGCAACTTTTCAGACGCGCGCAGAGACGCGTCGCGGATGCGTTTCATGGCGGCTTTCCTCGCGGAGGCCTCCGCGTCGCTCGTATCGTCGCTCTCCTCGGAAGGCTCTCTCTCTGAGACGTCCGCCATCGCCGCGGCGGCCGCGGCGACGCGCCCGGCGATGTCAGCGCCGGCGGCGAGCGCTCTTAGGTCGGCGTCGCGCATCGCCGCGCAGCACCGCGAGTGCTCGTGAACCGCCGCCTCTGCCACCGGCTTCTCGCACATGCGGCACACGATGTGCCCCTCGGGAACCGGATTCGGCTGGAGCGACGAAGTTCCCGCGAAGTCCGCGTTCGCGAGCACGTTCGCGAGCGCTTCGCGCGCGCCGAAGAGAGCGCCTGCGGAGTGCCTCGGGGACGTGCTCCGCGAAGAAGAGGGCGCGGAAGAGTCCGGGAACGCCGAGCCCGCGAACGAGTGGTTTAAAAGTAAACCGCTCGCGTTCTTGCCGGCGGCGTACGGGTGCGAGACGGAAAACCCGCGAAGGCTGGTGGGGGGCGTCGACCCCGGCGAGAGCGAAACCGCCGCCGCCGCCGCGTTCTTCGCCAGCACCTGCGCGAGCATGGGGCGTCCCCCCGGAGGGAGAAGCGCGTCGCGGTACGGACGGAGCTTCTCGCCTCCGCGCGGGTGCGGATCCCGGTGGGACGTAGGCGGGCCGGGCGCGAGGGTGTCCGGGAAGTCGTCCGAAAGGCGCCGGCGGTGCCGGGGCTGCGCGCCGCGCGGCTGCCGCCCCGGCGGCGCCGCGGGCGGCGCGGCGGCGGCGTCCAGGTACTGACCGAGCTTCGCGCTCGACCGAGCCACCTCGCGGACCTCGGGGGACGCCCCGGAAGCGACGGAAAGGTACGGCGGGCGTTTCCGAGGTTGCTCCGAGAGGTGACGAGAGGAAGCGCCCTTCGCGTCCGGGGGCGCCTCCGGCGGACGCGGCGCCGCGCTTTTTTCTTTGGTCACGCCCAGCGCGCCCGCGTAACTCAGAGGCCGCGAGCCCCCGGGCGCGCCCTCGAGGTCTTCTCCTTCGGCTTCTGCCCGCGCCGCGTCGCGGCTGTCGCCTTCGGGCGCGTCGCGCGCCGCGTGCCCGTCGGGCACGAGGAGCGGAGCGTGTCCCCCCGCGCTCGAGGGACTCTCTGGCTCCTCCGCGAAACTCTCCAGGTCGTGTTCGCGATCGTCATCGTCGGCACCGCTCACGGATGCGCGCCGCCGCGCGCGCGGCGCGGCGCGCTCGAGGGCGATGGCGCCCTGCAGCGCGCGCGGGTACTGGCCCAGGTACTTGCCCATCACGCCCATGGACATCGTGCGCGGCATGTGCGCCGGAGGGGCGGGGCGCCGCGGGACGGGGCGCGTCGCGAACGGAGGCGACCCCGCGCCGTCGAACGCGGCGTCCGCGCCGGCGGGGTCGAGGAACGGCTTGCCCTGGGCGACGGCGCCCAGGCCCAGCGCGGCGTCCGCGCGGAGCTCGTCCTCCACGAGCGCGGTCTGCCACTCGCTCACGGCGGCGGCGTAGCCCCGCAGGGAGGCGAGCACGCGCGCGGCGGCGCGCGCGGACTCGCCGGGGGTCGTGCCCTCCGGCGGCGGCGCGCGCGGCGACTGGTCCGCGGGCGCCGCCGCCGCGGGGTCCGCCGGCTCCGCTGGCGGCCCCGCCGACGCGACCGCCTCCTCCACCAGCGCGACCGTCTTGGCGTGCTCGCGCATCGCCGCGGCGTGGGCCGCCTTGGAGGCGGAGACGTGGTGGCGTCCTGTTTCGGTAGGCGCCCCCGCCCCCGCCCCCGCCCCCGCCCCCGCGCCCGCCGCCGCCTCGCCCGCCTCGACGGAGACCACCAGCGGGAGAAACCGCGAGAGCGAAAAGAGCAGCGTGGCGAGTTGCGTGCGTTCGGATGACCTCTTCCCCGTGACCGCGAGGAGTTTCCGCACGGCGTCCACCACCTGCTTGCAGCACGCGCGCAGAGCCTCGGCGTCCATCTCCATCAGCTGCGACGCGAGCGCGCGGAGCTGCGCGGCGAACGCCGCCGACTCGAACGAAACAAACCGCTCGACGAAATCGCTCCCGCCGGTCTCGGCGGGAGCGATGGGGACCGCTCGCGCGCTGGAGCCCTCGGCGTGCGCGGCGCAGGCATCGCGGAGCTGACGCAGGGCCGCGCGGACCTGCGGCAACGCCAGGCGGAGGTGCACCGCGGTGGTGTCCAGCCGCGCGTCGCGGGAAGGCACGGGCGGGGGGGTGTCCGCCCTCGGCTGCGCCTCCCCCGGCGGGTCTCCCGAGAAGGATGCCGAGCGGAGGTCCCCGCTCGGGGGCGGCCGGTCGCGGTGCGAACCCCGACGCTCGCGGGGCTGGTCCCCGGCCGCGGCGTCGCCGCGCGCCACGGCGACGTACGTGTTCGGCGGCGTCGACGTGGGGCGCTGCAGAGGGTCTTCGAGGTTCATCATCGACGCCGACTGCGGAGGCCGGAACGCAGGCCGACCGCGCTCGGGGCGCGTGTCTCGGTCCTCCGGATGACTCATCGGAGAATTCGGCGTCACGCGCGGTCCCGAGCGGTCAACCTCGCTTCGCTGGCGTTCCCCGCTACCGCGCGACTCGCGGGAAGGTAGCGTCGGTCATCGTCGTGCGCGTCTCGCCTCGAGCGTCGCGCGACGGGCGTGTGCCGCTCTCGACGGACCCGCGTCGAAGATACCGACACGTCGGAACTGTCTGTAACGTCGTTCGGTCCTTCTGCTTCCGAGAAGTCGACCGACACTTCGATGGAAGGGGGGCTCACCAGAAAAGCGCGCTTTTGGAAAAAAGCGCAAAGTTTCCGGAAACTCGGGCGGCGGAGCGCGAACGCGGGCGGAGCGCGGCTTTGTCGTTCAAACGTCCACGCACTTTCTCTCATCGCGTTCGAATCGCGTCTCTGGTCGTGTCTTCTCTCCCGCGCGCTAAGAAGGCGTCCCACGCGCGCGCGAAAAACGAAAGCGCTCCTCTTTCGGCGGCGGCGACGTTTCCGAAAAAACGAAAAGGAACGCTCGTCACGATCCGACCCCGCCTCGAGCGCACTTCACGCGAACGGGCTTTGGCGGTTTCTCTTCGCGGCGGCGCTCGAGACGGTGCGCGTTCGTTCCTCGTTTTTAGACGCCGTCGTGGTGCGCGTTCCTGGAGATGTCCAGGAGCGGCTTGCGGCGCTTCCGGGAAGGCGGCCGCAGAGAGGAGGATGTCCCTTTCTCGGTCTCTCGCGGCTGAACGCGTTTTTCGTTTTGTTTTTCGAAAAACACAGCCTCCGGCGCGAAGCGCACCGTCTTCTTCTTCGGCGGAACCCGCGCGTCTGGCGGTCTGGCAGGTTCGATGACGGAGCGTTCGTTCGTTCGCGTCAGATGCGGAGTCTTGAGCGCCTTTCCTTTGTCGTGAGTGCCGTCGTGTTTCGGATTCGTTCGCCCGAGGTTTTGTTTTTCGCCCGAGGTGGACCCGCCGAGTAAGCCACTTATCGGCGCTCCCGCGTTTGACCGAGTGCCCGTACCGGCGCCCTTTTTTTTCGGGCGCGACGCGATCGCCGAGGGGACGGCGGAGGAGGGCAAAGACGCGCGCGGGCGCTCGTCTTCCTCGCGAAACGGACGTTTTCCGACAGTCGCGTCCTTCGCGTCTCTCGGCGCGGTCGAGTGGTCATCCGCGAGACCCGCCCTGACCCCTAAGCGACGCGAACTCGCCGCGCTCGCGAGCCCTTCCACGAAGCGCGCCAGGGCGGACGCGCCCCCAAACGCGTTTACGTCAAGCACTTCGCCGTGCCAGGTGGCGACGCCGTCCGCCACGGGGCCGAGAGGCTCGGCACCGCTCGCGGCGCGCGCGCGCGCGCGAGAGAGATGCCACATCCACCCGCGTCCATCGCGGGTCGAACCGGTGGTTTTCTTTCGGTTTTGGTGCGCGTTCCGCAGCGGGCTCTGCGCCTCGCCGGAGGCGTCGGAGTCGGAGACGCCGCCGTCCTCCGCGAGTCCTCCGCGGTCGAAAAAATCGGCGCCGGCGCGCGCCGCGTCCAGCGTCTCCGCCGCGTAGCGCTCGGCGTCGGCTTCGCGGACGCCCAGCCTGTCCAGCGGCCAGAGGAGCGCGAGCGCGGGTCCCCGCGGGTCGCTCACCATCCGCTCCAGGGTTCGATTCCGGCGAAACGCGCGCTCGAGCGCGGCGTTCGGGCCGGGCGCGCCGTCGGAGACGACGACGTAAACGTCGACGATGTTTTTTGTTTTTTTGTTTCGGACGTCTTGGTCGAAGAGCGTCGCGTCTGCGAGCCGGTTTCGTTTTTCGTCCAACCCCGGGGTATCGACGAGGACGACCGGGCGTTTCAGAGGCACCTCGATCGTGATCGGGTTCTTCAGCGCGAGGCACCCCGCTCGGCTCGCGCTCGAGCCCGCGACGCGCGCCAGCCACAGCCGCGCGGCGGCGAGCGACGAGCGAAAGTCGGGACCGCGGAAGTCGACCGCGCGCGCGCTTCCCAGAAAGTCGCGGAACCGAGCGGGGAGGTACGGCCGGTCGCGGTTCACGAGCGCCGCGCGCAGAGTGGCGTCGTCGGTGGCTAGACATCCCAGGACGGACGCGACACGCGCGCGTTCGAACACCGAGAGGTTCGTTTTCGAGACTCCGGCGACGCTCGCGTTTTCGTTTTCGTTTTCGTTTTCGTTTTCGTCTCGTCTCTTCGCGGAAGATTTCGAACGTCTCTTCTCCTTTTCGCGCCTGGAGGAGGACGAAGACGCGTCGTCCTCGAGGTCGTCCTCGCGATCGCGCGCGGCGCGCGCGCGCCTCGCGGGGCCGGCGCTCAGGCCGAACGCGAGTCGGGCCTTGGACACGAGCGCCTCGAGCTCGCGTTCGTCCGCGTACGTCGCCGTGATGCGCACGTGGAAGTCCGCGTCGCGGGGCGCGTCGCGCACCTCCGCGCTCGCGAGGGTCGGGAGCCGGGGGAGCACGAAGTCCGGGAAGGAGTCGGCCTGCGCCTCGACCGCCGCGAGCGCGCGCCGTCCGTCGGGGGACAGGCACGCGTCGCTGAACTCCTCGCGCACGCGCGCCTCCATCGTCGAGGTCTCCGCGCGGGGCCTCGAGCGCGTCAGCGTCTCGCGCTCCACCACGCCCGGGAGGAGGCTCGCGCGAGCCGACGCGCGCGTCGCGTCGAGCCACGACGCCACGACGCTGTTCACGACCGTGGACTTACCCGACCCGGGGGCGCCGATGAACACGAGGCGCGCGGGCTGATCCATCGCGCGCGTCGGTGACGCGGAGCCCGCGTCGCCCGGAACGCAGCGTCGCGCCCGCGCGAGCGCAGGAGGGTGTGCGTCGCCTCGCGCGCGCCCACGACTTTCAAACCGCCCTCCTCGCTTTCTTTCCGCGACTTTTCACCGGCTGACGTGGATCTCGTGCCCGAAAGAAAAGCTGCACGCAATAAAAAGCAGCCTTCTCGATGCGCCCCGTCACTCGTGCGCCGCGCGCCCCATCCCGACGCCCCCCGCCTTCTCGAGACCGCTCGGCCCCATGAGTGTCTCTCCGAGCACGCAGACCGAGCTCGAGGCGTACGCGTTCCGGCAGCTGGTGGCGCACCTCCAGGCCCGCCCGGATGTGCAGAACATCGACCAGATGAATCTGGCGGGGTTTTGTCGGAACTGCCTGTCCAAGTGGTACCTGCGCGGCGCGCGCGAGCGCGGTTTGCGCATGAACTACGACGAGGCGCTCGAGGTTGTGTACGGCGAGCCGTACGCGGACTGGAAGAAGAAACACCAGAGCAAAGCCTCGCCGGAGCAGATGGCTCTGTTCGAGTCCAACGCGCACCTACACGCGCAGCACCCGAAGATGGAGGACTTCCCGCCGTCGCCGGCGCCGGAAGAGCGGGAGAAGCGCGAGACGAGACCCGCGCCGCCCGCGAAGGGTGCCGCGTCCGATGTCTGCTGCACCCCCGCGGACGAAATCGGGGTCGTCGCACACTCGGTCGCCGACGCGACGCCGTCCTCCGACCGAACGGTTCCTCGATCCGCGTCATCGTCAAAAAAAATCTCCCTTCGCCTGGGGGTCTTGACTGTGAGCGACCGCGCGCACGCCGGCGCGTACGCCGACCTGAGCGGCCCCGCCGTTATAGAAACGGTGGAGAAGCACTTCCCGGGCCTTCTTTTCAGCACTCTGCGCTACGTCGTGCCCGACGAAGAACACGAAATCGCCGCGCGCCTGAAACAACTCACCGCGTCGGGATGTAACTTGGTCTTCACCGCCGGAGGCACGGGCGTCGCGCCGAGAGACGTCACGCCCGAGGCGACGCGCTCGGTGTTGCGACGGGAGATTCCCGGAATCGCGCAGATGCTGGTCTCGAAGAGCCTGCTGACTGAACCTCACGCGGCGTTATCAAGAGGAACAGCCGGGGTACGAGACCGAGCTCTGATCGTGAACCTGCCCGGAAGACCGGAAGCGTGTCGCGAGCTCGTCGCCGCCGTCGCGCCCATCGTGCCGCACGCGCTACGACAAATCGGCGCCGAGGACGAGTAGTAAGCTATTGACGCTTTACTAGCTAGTAGTCCACGACGAGCCGCCACTACGGTGTTCAATGTTCAATATCAATACTAGCTAGTTATCTTTACACGTTCGAACGGTCGTGAGACTACGGCGCCGAGAGATACGTCGAGGACCGGAAGAACCGGAAGAACGGGAAGAAAACGTCAACGTCACCTCGTGTGCGGCCTTGTAAGCGCCTCGTCGGCGTCCTTCCCGCCGAAGCGCTCCATGCGCTTCTTGAACGAATCGGTGAGGAACATCTTTATCCTCTGCCCAAAGGTGGGCTGGTTCGCCTCGGACGCGTGGCTCGGGTCGCCGTCGTCCACGGACGCGTCCAGGGCCTCGCCCGCGGGTCCCGCGGGCGACCCCGCGCTCATCGCCGCGGCGTACGACGGATCCGCCGACCCCGCGGGCGCGTCGTCGTCCCCGAAGCCGGACAAATCCTGATCCGCCTCCATCTCCTCTCTCGGCAACCCGCTGGCGTCCGCGTCCGCGGACCTGTCCGCCGTCTGCTTGGCCATCAGCTCCGCCACCGCCTCGGACATCCCCGGCCTGTACTTCCCGGAGACCATCCAGCGCACGGAGTTGGCGAGCGTCTTGAAGTGCACTTTGCGGCGCAGCCAGAAGTGGTCCACGATCCACGCCATCGTGGACGCGCGTTGCCGCTCCGCCTCCGCCGCCGCGTCTTCGCGCACCTTCACGTTGAGCTCCTCCAGGTCGCGTTTTTCCCTCCTGAGCTGCGCCACCTGCGCCTTGAGCTTGTCCAGCTCGTTCTGCCTCTCCTTCGCCTTGGCGCGGAACCGCGCGCTGGCCATGCGGTTCTGTATCCGGCGCTTGTGTTTCGGGTCGGAGGGGTCGAGGTCGTCAAACGTGAACGACGGGTCGTCGGAGGAGTTCCCTCCGTGGTCCGAGCCCGTGGAGCCCATGGTGAACCCCGCGCTTGTGCCGCGGCCGGAGGGGCCGGGGCGCGCCGCGGAGATGGGCTGGATGCCGACGTCCGCGAGACCCTCGCCGACGGGGGGAATCGACACCCCGGGGGGGGCGAACGCGAGCGCCTCGTCCACCTCGAAGTTCAGCGCGTCGTCGAGCTGCATGAGGTCGTCCGCGTCCAGCAGCGCGTCCGTGGGTATGCTCGGCATGCGGTCGAGGCCGGAGGGACCCGCGAAGCCAGACATCGCGCCAGCAGGCGAGAGGAACTTCAACGCCCCCCGATGTCTGCTCGTACCCGAGCCGCCTTCCTGGGGGATGGGGAAGAAGGAGCGCGATGTCAGCTCAGTCGGGGGGTGTTCGCGCGAAAAGACGCGGGTATCGGGTTGCACGAATTTCACGTCCGACTCGAGTACCCCAGGCGTCGCGCATCGCATCGCACCGCACGCGGTGTGCGGGGTTCGGATCGGTCGGCACGCACGTTTCTCGGGGAGGAAGTGGCGTCACCCTCGCGGGGGTTCACCCGGAGCGTCGCGCGCGCTGGGCAGTGCCGGCACGGCGACGGTCGCCGAGGGGTTCGACTTTTTCACTCGTCGGACACTGTTGAAGTTGTTGAAGTCGCGTGATCCGCGTCCATGAGAGAAGGACTTGAGAAGGAAATGTGTTGTTGCTCGCACAGCCAGGAACTTCGCGCGAGAGTCCCCGGGTGTCGCGCCAGAGGTTCGCGCGCGGGGGCGGTTCGTCCGCGGGAGGCCTGGATGGCGCGGCGGCGTCTGAGCAAGCGTCGGCTCGCGCTTTTCGCGGCGGGCCTCCTGTGTGCCGCGTTCGGTGCGCGCTGGGTGGCGATCCAGTTTTCCTCGCCGACTTCCGTCGCTTCGGGCGATCCGGCACCCTCGAGGGGCTCGGCCGGTGCCGCGCACGGTCTCGGCGCGCACGCCAGGCTCGACGCGCTGCTGCACGGTTCGCACGGCCGCGACGAGCGACGCGCGGATGCGACGCGTGCGACGCGCGAGGAGAGCCACGTCGTCGCGGAGAAGACGCGGTCGGACGCGACCGCGTCGTCGCGAGACGACGCGTTCGCCCAAAACAAAGCCGTCTCGAGTGTCTCGTCGTCGGCGGCCATACCGTCGGCGCAAACTGTACCGCCGACGCGCCTCGCCGTCTCCGCGCTTCCCGAGGTGGACAGCTCCACGCACGTCGCGGACGCCGAGGCAGCCTTGAAAATCGCCAACGCGGGGACGCGCGTGGCGGGCACCGCGGACGCGTTATCGACCGACCGACCGGTCCTCGCGACGTTTGTCAGTAACGGGTTCCACGAGTTTATGTTGAACTGGTACGGCCACGTCGTCGGTACGTTGCAGATGGACAACGTCATCGTCGCCGCGCTGGACGAGCAGACGGAACAATTGTGCGCGTCGAGAGGCATTCCGTTCCACTCGGACGCCGATTTGCGATACACCTTCGACGTGATGGCCACCGGGGGCCAGCCTTTACATGACCAAAACGCGAAGGTGACCATGCAGGGTAAGGCGTTTCAGCAAATCGGCGCGCTCAAGGCGGCTTTTCTTCTGTACCTGTTGGAGAGGGGACACGAGGTTCTCGTCTCGGACGTCGACACGGTGTGGCTGCGCGACCCTACTTCGTTCTTCAAGACCGAGCGCGTCGCCACCGAGGCGGACCTCGCGGTGAGCACGGATTGCCTGTCCCACACGCACGAGCGTTTGAGCAACGGCTGCTGGCACATGCAGTTCAACACGGGCGTGTTATTTTTGCGGCCGACGCGGACGACGAGAAAATTCGTCGGCGAGTGGCGCGACGCGCTTCTGGAGACGGAGCACGCGTTCGAGCACGACCAGGACATATTCAACCGCTTACTGCGCGTGGAGCGAGACGGCTCGAAACCGCAGTTTCGAGTTCCTCCAGTGATTAGTTCGACTGGTTCGGTTCCGAACGCCTTAGATGGTTCGGAACCCGCGCCGACGCGCGTCGCGGCGCGTGAAGTGACGGTGGGCGCGTTGCCTCTTTCGCTGTTTTGCGGTGGGCAGACTTTCTTCGTGCAGCGTCTTCACGAGACGCTGGGAGTGAAGCCGCTGGTGGTGCACACGACGTACCAGTTCTCGCAGGCCAGGGGCAAGAGGCAAAGGCTGCGCGAGCACGGGCTCTGGCTGTTAGACGACGCGGCGTACTACGGGGGTATTGCGAACGAAGCGGGGGAGGGCGACGCGGAGCTCAAAAGCGGTTCGCCGGAATCGGCTGGACCGGGCGCGCGATTTAAGTTCGTGGCGATGGACGTTAACGACGGTCCCCCAAAACGTTTGATCGCCTCCGCGTCGGTTTCCAACCACCTCGACGCCGCGGCGTGGTACCGCCTCGCCGTCCGCAACCTGCTCGCGGTCGCGCGCGCGACGAACCGCATCGCCATCCTGCCCGAAATCACCTGCGCGTGCGACCGGTACTGGGGAAACGTCCTGCCGGAGTGTGCCATCGGCGGCGCGGACGTGAAACCGCCGTACAAATCGTGCCCGCAGGACCACGTGTTTAATTTACCGAACATGGAACGCGCCGGCGTGCGTTGGCGCGAGCACTCGTTTTTGGAAAACGAGAACGTTAAAAAGCACAACCCCGCGATCTTAACACCGAGCGGGCGCGTGTATCTGGAGCTTTCCCTGAACGACGATTCCGGCGTTAAGGACGACGTTAAGGAGGCGGGGGGCGGCGTCGAAAACGGTGACGAAGCGACGAAACCAAACGCGGCGACGCGTTTGTCCTCTGGGCGAACCGTCGTTTTGCCCGCGTTCCCGACCGACGCCGATTTAGTGCGTTCGGTGGGGGATGCAGAAGAAGGGTTGCTGATCGTCTCGAGCGGTATTACATCGTTTTGCGGGTTCGAGAATTCGGAAACCGCGCGTTTATTTGACGAGCAGATGCGCGTCGCGCTGGAGGCGGAGTCGCACTTCTGCGGCGCCGGCGCCGGCGGCGTCGGGCGCTCGTGCGACATCGGGTTCGACATTCCCAGGAACGTCGCGGAGGACCGCGACTGCGCGGCCATGCGCGCGGCGGCTTCGCGCGACCCGGAGGCGTTCAGGCAGAGGTACGAGAGGATAGGCAGGCACCAGGACACGCGATGAGGTTTCCAACGCGAACGACGCGATTCAGGACAAGAAATACAAGAAGAAGCGTCTTTCATTATTACTTTCTCTCGGGCAGCCCTCGGCGGGGTGCCGTCACTCGTTCGGCCGTCGTTCGGAACTTCGGATTTTCACGTCTAAAACCTTGTCGGGTTCCCGCGAATGTTGAACGATCCTACCGAACGGTCGGTCGCGCGCGCCGCCGCGCCGCGCCCCTCAATCGTACATCCCGTCCTCCTCCCACACCTCCACCAGGAAGTCCACCATCTCCGCCAGCGGCACGGGCTTCGTGAACGGCCGGCTGCTCGTCAGCAGGTCGTCGTAGGTCGCGTCCGGACTCAGCACCGGTCGACGCAAGGGGGGCCGCTCGCCTTCGCCCGCTTTTCGCCTCCCCGCGGGCCCCGCGGCTATCCACGCCGCGCGCTGGCGCTCCCACTCCGCCAGCCGGTGGTTCGTGAAGGGCGCGCTTCCCCCGGGCCCGTCCGGGACGCCCACCGGGTCTCTCCGCATCACGCGAGCCTCCTTCTCCCCGGTCTTCGAGGGCGAAGAGAAGATGCGCTTCAGCATCACACGAACGCGCGGGTTTTACACGGGATGAGCAATCACCGACCGACGCGGCCCTCGTCCCCCTCCACCGGCGGGACGCGCGCGTTCGACGACGAGCTCAACGCCGCGACGCGACGATCTCGGATAAACCGAGGCAGACGCCCCCGGGTCCGCCCCCTCCTCTCTCCGCGTGCGGCGCGTGCCGGTACAGAGTGGACGCCGCCGAGGTAGTTGGTTACAGACAGGGAAGTCGTTCGGCGGGGACGTTCGGCGTTCGGCAGATTGTCTGCGCGATCGACGCGTTCCCATCGAGTCTTTCAGAGAAAAGTAACAAAACCTTCGAGACGAACGTCGTTCGGCGCGTCGAAGTCGTCGTTCTCGAACGTCGCGTCGTCACTACCTCTGTACCTCTGGATGACGAACCAAAAAGAAGCTTCTCTTGGCTTCACTACCGCTCAGTCGCCCTCGTTCACCACCAGCACCACCTTCCCGGTGGTCTCGCCGCTTTGGAACCGCCGCAGCGCGCGCGGCGCGTCCTCGAAGTCGAACGTCTCGCCCACCGGGGGCGGCGGCAAGTTCAGGTTCGTTAAGTCGCGCAGGAGCTCCCCCAGCGCCACCACCTTGTGGAACATCCAGATCAGGTTGAAGCCCATCACGCTTCGGTTCGAGCCGGGCAGGTTGGTGGGGTCCACGAACGGGCGCCGCAGGTACTTCCATAAAAGCTTAGCCCAGCCTAAAACGTCAAACGCCGATAAATCCCCGGCGGGGGTAAGATCCGCCGCGCCGTAAACCACGTACCTCCCGCCCGCGGTGTTTAAGTTGTCCCACCCGCCTTGGAAGTAGTCGCCCATCGTGGCGTCCATCACGATATCGCACGAAGCGTTGGTTTCAAGGTCGGGCTCGTTTTTACGGACGCAGACGGCCGCGCACGCGGCGCGCACCGCGGCGCCGAATTTTTTTCCCTTTTTGGGACGAACGACAATCTCGTTCGGGGCGATACTCGGGAAGCGCTCCATGAGCGTTTTCTTCTTCTTCTCGCTCCCGACCACCGGAATAGGCTCCGCGCCGACCGCGAGGCATATCCCCACGCCGAACGTCCCGCACCCGCCCGCGGCGGAGTGTACCAAAACCTTCTGGTCGCGTTTTAAGTCGCCCAATCCTTTTAGCGCGTAAAACGCCGTCAAGCCCTGCACCAAGAATCCGGCGCCTTGCGAGTGTGACCATTGAACCGGCAGAGGCCTGGTTTGGTGCGCGGGCGCGTTTACCGCCGTGGCGTAGGCGCCGAAGCGCACCACCGCCATGCACGTATCGCCCGGCTCGTACGAAGGCACCACGGTGCCGGTCGGTAGGTCATCGCGTTTTGGGCCGACGGATTCCACGACGCCGCACAGTTCGAGGCCGGGCACGAACGGCGTTTGGGGCGTGGCTTGGTACAGCCCGAGCACGGAGAAGACGTCCGCGAAGTTCAGGCCGACGGCTTTTACTCGCACGCGCACCTCGCCGGGACCGGGGGGGGGGAGCAAATCCTCGTCCAGCCGTAACCCGGAGAGGGCGCCGGTCTTGGTCACCGTCCACTTCTTCCGCTGGATGGACTTCCCGGTCGGCATGGCGGACGACGAATCGGGCGCGTCGAGGACCGGGAGGGATCCGGGAGGCGCGTCCGATCGCGGGACGACCGAGGCTCCGCGCGCGGGGACGCGGGCTCGCGTGCGGATTGACGGCGCGACCGGCGCGGCTGGACGCGCCAGGGGGGTCGCGAAAGACGCCGCCGCCGGGAGCATCGGCGCTCGCGTTGTGCGTCGTCCGAGGTTTTCGGGACGACTGAAAACGCGACGTCGAGAAAAACGCTTGCGAAATTTGCCTCGCGCCAAACGCGCGCGCGTCCTACGCGTGATACACTCCCTACTCCTACCCTACGATGGTAATACCTATGTTCGCGATCCGAGCCGCAGCGCGCAGGAGGCCCATCCCGCCTCGTCCTCGAAGTGCGCCGGCTGCGCCACCCCCGCGCGCCGTCTGTCCCGCGGGCCCACCAGCGCCGCGCCCGCGCCGCCGCAGCCCAGCGCGCAGCGGAGCGGCGCCCGCGTCCGCGTCCGCCCGACTTCGGCGACGCCGCCTGCACCGGCATTCGGCGAAACCACCTCCGGTTCCGGTTCCGCCGCCCACTTCGCCGCGTTCGAGCACATCCAGACCCCGTCGAGCTTCGCGAGCACGGCGGCGAGCACGCCGCGCGCAGCAGCATCCTTCGCCGCGCGTTTCGAGCGCCCGCGGCCTTCGAAAAGCACAGTCGCGCGCTCCGCGCGCGCGCCGTCCTCCGCGGCGAAGTGCGCGGCGTCGGGGTCGGGGTCCGCCCCGTCCGGGACGCTTCCGGAAGCGTCCGCCGGGAGGAGCAGTTCCGCCGTCGCCGCGCACGCGAACGTCGAGTCCGCGATGGGTCCCACCGGACCCACGGTCTCGCGATGGACGGAGTGCTCGTAACGCACGCGCATGGGCGACGGTACCGCGCTCGTCGCGTCCTCAGTCATCAGCGGCGCCGGTGACTTCGCCGCCGCCGCGCACAGCACCTCCAGCGTGGACACCGCCGATTTGAACCCCGGCGCGTTCGACGCGTGCTTCGCGACGGCGAGGGTCATCGCGCGCCAGCGCGCCGCGTTCGCGCGCAGGTTCCTCAGCCGGGTGACGGCGCTGTGGTGCTTCCTGAACGCGGCGAGCATGGCTTCCGGAATTCCGCATTCATCAGCGGCGCTCGTTCCGTTTTTTTTTGTTTGTTTCAAGACTTGTGCCTTTTTCAAAACTTGCGCGACGCGCGCATCCATCGCCGCCGGCGTGTCGACGCCGAGGAAACACTCCGCCCATTGTTCGAAGGTGGCGCCCGTAGGATTGCCGTACCGCTCGAACTGCCTTTTCGCGATGCGGAAAGAAAGAGAGGCATCCTCCGCGGCGTACGCGATCTGCCGGGAAGACAGAGGCGCCAGCGACCAGTCGCTCATGGTGATACTTTTGCTCTGCGCGGTTGCGGCGACGCCGTGCAAAGACGCGAGCGCCGCGACGGATGCGCCGGCGGCTGACGGGTGGTAAAACAGATGCACAGCCTGCGAGTCCAACGACTTTACGGACGTTTCTTTTTGAGACGAGTCCGTGGATTCGAACGTCTCGAACAAACTCGCGTGGCTGCTCCGCAGTCTGTCGAGGTCGCCGCGCACGCCCACGCCGGCGACGACGACGCGTTTGTCGTTTAGGAGCTTTACTAAATGGGGCACCGATCGCATCGCGCGTCGCGGGGTCATGGTGCTCAGACCCGCAGCAGCGACGTGCAGGAGCAAGCACTCGTCCCCGCCGGGGCTGGTGATCTGCACCAGGTGCACGCTCGGTTTAGAGCCCTTCTTTGTCTCGGGCTTGTGCTCGACGTCGAACCCGACGAGCCGGAGCGACGACGGCGCGGAGACGAGATTCGCGTCGGAGGAGTCTCTGCCGCTGAAAAAAACACGACGAACCTCTTGGTCGATCGCCTTTGAAGTGTACGCCACCGTGACCCGAGGTGTGGCGGGGAAAGGCTTTCCGCCTTGCTCCGACGTCGCGAGCGTACAAAAGCGGTTCGTCGCGCGCGCGGCAGCGCGCAGTGCGCGCCGCATCGCCGCCGACATGACGCCCCAGCGCGCCCCCCGCTGTGATTTCAGTTTTCCGGATCGAACGCTCCGGAGTTGATTCGGAGCGCGCCGAAAACAGAAAGCGTTTCGAAAAAACTTTCCGCGGAAGGCCGTTTTCGGTTTCGTCCGCTTCCGTTTTAGTCCGAGGGCGCGCACACACCTCCGGAGCACGGCGGTCTTGTGCGCTCGCGTGTCAAACTCTCGCGCGGCATGATACGCGCCGGCGCGAGCGCGCTGGACGACGCGCTGCTCCTCGGTGCGCCCCCGTTTCGCGATCGTCCTCGTCCGCTCATCTTTCGCCATGACGGTTTCGGCCATTCTCGGACGCTTTCGTCGCTTTTGGCAAATCCGGAAACGCATCTTCCTCGCGGACCGAGACCTGCGCCTTCGACGCGCATCCGCTCCCTACACGCCATCTCTTTGGTGACCTGACCATCCACGTTTTCTTTTCACGCGTTCCGACGCAGACGATGCCATGTGCGACGAGCGCGGTGGCGTCAGCGACCCCGAGTTCCCTTTCGCGCTCCCCGAGCTCGGCGCCCTGATCGCCGCGTCTCCCCGCATCGTCGCCTCGGGACCGACGCGCGCCGACGCCTCGAGGGCCAACACGCCGACGGGCGCTTCGCAACACGACGTCGACCGGTACCGATCGAGCGCCGATCAAGGTGTTTGGCCGCCGGTCGACTTCGACGGCGAGTTCGACGCGCTCGGCGTGGACGTGCGCGCGCTCGCGCCCGCCTCGGCGGAGGACGAAACGCCGTTCCCGGAAGTGCCCGACTGGCTCGCCGCGGAGGACCGCGACGTCTTCGAGGCTTTCCGCGGCGAGTTCGCGGAGCAGCGCCACGGGCCGTTCGGCGACCTCTGCGACTTCGGGACCGCAAACGCGATTGACAGCCACCGCGCGCCGCCGAGATCGCCGCGATCGCCGGCGGCTCGCGTGCCGTCCTCCTCCATCACTCGCGAACGGAAGAGACCGTCCGCGGCGAGTGAAGACCTTCCGCGGGGCGGTCGAGCGGAGGAGGACGCGCTCTTCGCGGATGACGAGATAGACGACGTTTCGGACGACGAAGCGGCGGACGACGAGACCGCGATGCGCCGCGCGATGCGCCGATCGCCCCGGTACCCGGCGCTGCTCGACGCGTACTTCGAGTGCGCCACGGTCGGCGCGAGCGCGACGCGCGTCGCCGCGGCGGAGCGCCGGAAAAGAAAACTGCTCGAACGCGCCGCGCGCGCGCGAGCCGACGGTATCGGCGACCGACCGATCGGTCACGCGTTCGAGTCGGATCCGATTCTCGGCGGGGGCGACCACCCCTCCGGGTCCGGGTCGGGGTCCTCCTCCTCCTCCTCCTCGAAGTGCTCGCGGTGGCGCGCGGGCGAGATCGGCGAGCCCGGTCCCACCGCGGAGGCGTTTCCCCTCGATCCGTTTCGCGGTCCCGTCTTCGAAAGAAACGGTCCGCGCGCCGCGCGGGCGGATGCGCGATCCGTGGACGAGTTCATGGCCAAGTGCGTTTCCGAGATGGAGGCCTACGCGGAGGACCTGCGCGCGACGTACCGCGAGGCGGAGGACGCGTGCGCGGCGTTCGAGGCGCGCGTCGCGAAGCTAGGCCGGCTCACACTCCGCGACGACGACGAGGAAAAAAACGCACGCGCGACGCGCTTCCCCGTCGCCGGCGCGGCGCCGGCGCCGGCGCCGGCGCCGGCGACTCGCCCTCGTTCCGAAAAATGTCCGCTTCCTTTGGGTCCTTCCGCCCGCGGCGCCCATTCCTCCGACACGCTGCGCGAGACTCTGAAGCGCAAGTACGCGGCTTCCATTCTGACGCTGAAGGATGAGTTTTTGAAGAAGCGCAAGAAGGGCAAGCTGCCCTCCGCGGCGACGGATTTCCTCAAAACGTGGTGGCGCGAAAAAGTGGTGTGGCCGTACCCGACCGAGGAGGAGAAAAGGTGTTTGGGTTCGGAAACCGGGCTGGACCCGACGCAGATCAACAACTGGTTCATCAACCAGCGGAAACGACACTGGCACAAGCTCTTCGAGAACGGTGTCCCGCCGAACGACGAACACGAAGCGCGCGCCGCGCTCGCTAAACGGTTCGGGTCGATCCAAGCCGCCGTCGACGTCGCGCGAGACGCGTGACGGAGCGTTCGGAGTCTCGGAAGCGATGATAGTCTATCGTAGACTACCCTTTGTCCGAATCGTCGCGTGATGAGATAGTCCACTACAAAGAGAGCTCTAAACGTGTCTGTCGTCGTCATCGAAAGGAGCTTTCCACTCCTACCCTACCTTTCCTTCTCGAACCACGGCTCGCGAAACAAAATGCCCGTCTCCACGCAGCCGCGAAACAAAGCGAAGACGAAGTACGCGCCCAAAAAGCCGCACGCGCCGGCGCGGCCGACGCGCCACTCGTGCGCCCACGGAACCGCGAAGGTCATGTACGTCGCCGCCACGATCGTAAACGCGGTCGAGACCACGACTTCGTTGCTGAACAAAGTTGCGTCTCGCGTATCGTCTCTGTCGTTCCCAGAAACCAGTCCCGGGTTCGACTCCTCTAAGTCTCCGAACCGGAACGCCACCAGCGCCGGCGCCGCGACACTGACCGAGACCAAAAGCGCGCTCATAGAGAAGCACGCCGCCGCCGCCGCCGCGGGTTTCCCGACGCGCGCGCACGCCACCGTGGAGAACAGCGCGCCGCCGTATTTGCACCACGACACTAAAACGTGGAACGTCGCGACTGATGCCAATTTGCTTTTTAACGGGAAAGAAGAAGAAGAAGAAGTACTTCTCACCTCATCGGTACTGTCCCAGTACTCGTCGCCGAGCGCGTCGGCGGCGGCGGCGCGAACCAGGGACTCTAACTCGCCGCTCGCGGCGTACATCCACGTCGCGGACACGACGTACGCCGTGACGGTGAGCGCGGCGTCCATCACGGCGACTGAGGTTTTAGACAGACCGGCGTGTTCGCCTCGCACGAGCGCGGGCCACGCGCACCACACGGCGATAGAACCGAGTGCGCCGACGCCCAGGCCGTAGACCATCGCGTTTTCGTCCAGACCGCCGTTAGGAAACGCGCGCGTCGCGAGTACCAGAAACGCCGGCGCCGTCATCGGCGTCGCGGCGGCGAGAAGCCGGCTGCGACGCGCCGGGTCGCCGGCGAGGTCGGGCATGGTCACGCGCATGGCGAACAGGAAAGGCGCCTCGAGCGCGACCAAAAACAGGCGCGCGCACGTCCGGGCGAGACGCCGGAACTGGAACGGAACCGTTCGCCGTTGCGTTAACCGTTGAGACATCGGGTCGGCGTCGTCGGCGTCGGCGTCGTCGACGGAGCCTCCGTCGGCGTCCCTCCGCCGTTCGTCGTCGCGCGCGTCCCGCGCGGAGGACACCGAGCCGGCGCCTCCCCCCCCCCACCGCATCCCCGGCGCGCCGTTTCGGGGCCCCAGCCCCAGCCTCTTCTCTTCTTCCTCTTCTCGGGAGCTCGGGAGCTCGGTCACCAAGCCGAGCGATCCGAGCGATCCGCCTTCTTCGCCGGTTGGGTCGCCGACGAGCGCCGCGTACGCGTCGTCGAAGGGTTCGTCGAAGGCTTCGCCGTCCGCTCCGACGCCGCGGAAACGCCGCGCGCCTGCGTTTCGCGTGAAAGAAGTCGCGACCGATCGCGTCTCCCACCCGTGATCGATCGCGCCGCCTTGACTCGTGTGTCGCAGCGCCTTGAGCCACCCGGGAAGGACGACGACGCAGACGTACGCGGCGTACAGACCGATGAGCGTCCAGGCTTTCGGTTCGGTCGTCGCGCCGTTCCCGTAAACGGAGACCAGGACGATTGTCAAAGTCAACGTCGCGACGGCGTCGCGCGCGAAGGGTAAACGTTCGAGTTCGACGCCCCCTTTTTGAAACAACGCGTACACGACGTGTCGTTTCCAGAACGCGCGGAGTGTCCGCGAGCGCGAGTCGCGAGTGAGGCGCAAGAGCTCGCGCGTACCTCGCTCCGGAGCGGAGGCGGAGGGTACGCGCGTATCGAGAGTCGCGTCGAGAGTCGAAGAGGCGTTTTCGCTCCGGGAGTCGCGACTCCCGTCCAGGAGCGGCGCGCGCAAATCATCCGTAGCGGCAAGCGCGGGGTCTCCACTCGTGCGCTGCTCAACAGAAGCACCTTCTTGCGAAGAAGAAGGAGACGCAATAACCGTGCGTGTCGTCGTTTCGTTCGTGTCCCCGTTCTCGGTCTCGTCCTCGAGCTCCGGACCCGAAACGAGCACGGGCGTGTACTCGGTCGGATTCGGCCCATTACGACGTCCCTCTACATCCAAACGCGGAAGAGTGCTCTCGCCGTGAGTCTCGTTAACGCCCTCGTGACTCGGTTCGTCGTCACGTTCGTCGTCCTCGTTCCTCAACACGCGCCCGCCCATGCCGTGCGGCGTCGCGAGCACGCAGAGTGGGAACACCAGCGCCACTAGAATCGCCGCGCCGCGTAACGCTTCGTCGGCGTTTTCCCTAAGCCCGTCACCTCGCCGCGGGTCGTCTTCGAAGCCGCCCACGCACCCGTCACGCGCGCACCGCCGCGCGACGTGTACCCCCTTCGCGACCAGCCATGGCGTTGCGTTCGCGAGCGCGAGCAGCGTCGCGCCCGCGGCGTCGTCCGGGAGGCGGCACGCGCGCGCGAGGTTCTCCAGCGCGGGCAGGAAGAACCTCTGCGACGAGACGAACAAAATCGCCACGCACGCGACCGCGACGGCGACGCGGAAAACGTTCGTGAGACGAACGCCGCCGCCGAACGCGCAGTACTGCACGCGCAAGTAAGGCACGAGCTTGTCGTGCTCGCCGCACGTCGCCAGCGAGCGCACGTACGCGCACCGCGCCGCGGGCGCGACGTCGCGCGGCGCGCACCGCGGGAGCGGCGGCGGCGGCGACGGCGGCGGGGGGGGCGGCGGCGGCGACGGCGGGGGGGGGGGCGACGGGCGCGGCGGCCGCGGCGGCGGCGGCGACGGCGGGGGAGGGGGCGGCGGCGACGGGCGCGGCGGCGGCGGCGGGTCGGCGGGTGCCGGCGGCGGCGACGGGCTCGGCGGGGGCGGCGCCGCCGGCGGGACGGGCGGCGCCGGAGGCGTCGGCGGCGCAGGCGGCGCCGGAGACGTCGGCGGCGTCGGCTCCGGCGGTGGCGGAGAAAACACCAACGCGCCCGGTTCCGGGGGGCTCGGGGGAGCGGGCACACCCGGTTCGGGCGATTCGGGAGCCGGCGGTCGCTCGGGAGTCTCGGGTGTGCTTGGCGCGTCCGGTGCGTCCGGAGGAGGCGGCCAGTCACCCGGGGCGCCGGGGGACTCGGGCGCGGGCGGTTCGGTGCCATTCCTCCGGAATCGCCCGAGACTGGATCTCGGATTGTCCGTCAGCGCGCGCCTCGCGGTGCGCGTCGCGTCCTCATGTCCCGTCCCCGACGCGACCGCGCACGCGCCGAGGACGAGCACCGCCAGCAGGGCCCACCGCGGCGTCCCCGCTCGAGGCGACATGACCCGATGGCGACCCTCCGCGGGCGGTCGCTCAAGTGACGCGACGCTTCGTCGTTGCGTCGAACTGTTTCTTTTCGAGCCGGAGCTGCGGAGGAATATTCCGAACGTTGTGGTCGAAACGTGCCGTGAGATCGCGACGCGCGGTCGGGTGCACCCCCTCCGAACCCGATGTCCTCCTCGGACGGCGCCGCCGCGAGCGCCGCCGCGGACGGCGCGGCTCCCGCCCGCCCCGGGCTGGGCGCGCGCCTCGCGACCCTGGCGGAGCGGTTCCGGACCCCCCCCGCGACGCGTCTGTCGTTGGTGATCCTGCTCACCGTGTTTTTCCTCGTGCGCGCCTCCCCCGACGTATTCTTGGAGCACCTCGCGCTCGTCCCCGGGCACACCGTGCCCCGCTTCTGGAACGTGGTCACGTCGTCGTGGGTGGAGAAGAGTTTCTTCGGCGTCGCGGTCGCGGCGGTTTCGCTCGTGGTGTTGGGCCGCGTCGTGGAGCCCGGCATGGGCGCGAAGGAACTTGTTCGGTTTTTGATCTTCGTCTCGTTCTTCGTCGGGTCGTGCGCGTTCGTGTTCGAACTCGTTCGGTTCCACTTTTTCGGAAAGGACGACAAAGCTTTGTTCGAACACCACTGCGGGTTCCAGGGCATCGTGGCCGGATTGTTAGTCGTCGTGAAGCGGGACAACCCGGACGCGCCCGTGAACGTCCGCGGCTTGCGGTGGGCGCGACGCGAGCAACTCTGCGGGTTTCACGTCCTTCTTTTGTTCCTCGTCGGCGTCGCGACGGGCGCGGATTTGTTGAGCACGTTCGGGTTCGCGTGTTTCGGTCTGTACGGCGGGTGGGTGTACCTGCGACACATCCAATTAAGGCCGGAGGGCGAACTCGGCGTGGGCGACCCATCCGAAAAAATGGACCTGGTGTCGTTTTTCCCGAGAAGCGCGGCGCCGCTCTTGGCGCCGGCGCTGGATTTGGCGCACGAGTTTCTTTGCGGGCGGAGGCAACGGCGTTTGGCGGCGTCGTACGGCGTCGGGAGTCTGCACGCGGGGCTAGGGAAACACGCAGTCTCCACAAAACCGGGCGTCACGACGGACGACGCCGCGGAGGCGCAGCGGCGGCGCGAGCGCGGAGCCAAGGCGCTCGCGGAGAGACTGGCGCTCAAGGCGAAAAAGAACTCGGCCTCGTCTTTGCGCGCGACGGATGTCGCGACGATGAGCGCGAGCGCGCCGGGGGCGAGCGCGAGCGGTTCGGTCGCGGCGGGCGCGCCTCCGACGACGCTCGGTGAGGAAACGGCGGTGGCTGTGTGATAAAAGGCCTTTTGAAGTGCAGTGTTTCTTCTATAGACTACTTTATTATACAACCTTCGAAAAGGTACTACGGTAGTACGCGCGGTTGCGTCGTCGGACTCCTTCCACGCCTCTCCTCGACTCTTCCCGACTCTTCCCGGACGCGCAAATTGTCGGCTCCTGGGAACGCACCGTCGGCTCCTCCGCCCTTTACGCGCGCTTTTTGTTGTCACGGGAAGTGCCTCTTCGCGCTCTCCCGCACGCGCGCGTCGAAGGTTTCGTCGACGATGGGCGCGCGCGGCGAGTGGAACGGGTTCAGAAGTATCTTTAGGTACAGCTCGTGCACGTCGTGAAAGAAGTTTCGCACGTTCTCTTCGTTGCGCTGGTCGTGCAGGAGCAGGAAACGCGACCCGCCCGCGGTGACGAACGCGTACACCAGCAGGTCGTTGAACCTGTCCACCAGCTTGAGGTTCATCGTGTTCGTCTCCCACTGGCGCTCGTCCACGAAATCAAGCGCCGCGTGCATCACAAACTGATGCAGATGCGCGGCGTCGTCTTTTTTGCCGCCGGGCGCATACCCCGCGGCCTGCGCGCCGGACGCGCCAAAGTCGCACTCGTACTGAGGCACGTCCTCCTTCGAGACGATCATGAACGTCGCGAGACCCACCATCGCGCCGTGGGCCAAACGCGGCCTCCGCGCCGACGGGAGTGAGGGGATGCGTCGGCCGCATCGGTTTCCGTTCGACGAGATGATGATGAACTCAGGTGACTCGCATGACTCGCCACCTGGCGCGATTTGACGGAATATGCTCGCGCGTGCCTTTCGGTTCGGTGCACGTCTTGGCACCCCGAGGCGCTCAGAGCGCGCCGCGCGTCGGTTCCGGCACGAGGCGCGTCCATCTCGGCGTCACCCAGGTTTAGACACGCGTTGGATGGCGTCTGTTTGAGCGGAGCTCTGTCCGTGAGAGGCGAAGCGGGTCGCGACGGGGAGTCGGGCGCGCGCGTGAAACACGGATCCCAACGAATCTCGAGCGACCCAACGGCGAGGCGAGATGGCGACGATGGACGTGAAGGACGTGATCGGGGATAACCTGACGAAGATCCTGGAGGCTACCGCGGGGAAGAAACGACACGCCGAGCTCGCGGAGGCGGTCAACAAGCTCGTCGCGTCGCTGCAGACGGGCGCGTTCGTCGTCTCGCCGACGTCAGATCTCGACAAGAGAAAACCAGAAGAGAGATCCGCCGGCGGCGGCGGCGGCCTCCCCGATGACCGAGTGGCGGACCTCCTGGTGCCTATTCGGCTCGCCATGGCGAGCAGGTCGCCGAAGATCATCGAGGCGACGCTGGCGAGCGTCCAGAAGCTCATCGCGCACGGGCTCCTGCGCGGCGACGCGGACCTGCCGCCGCCGGCGCGAGCGGATGCGGCGGGCGAAGAAAAAGCGGCGCCTTCGGTCACGGACTCGGAACCGAGCGCGAGCCCGCCGGAGCCCGAGCCGATGTCCACGCCAGAGCGGCGTTCTTCCGGCGATGACCTCGCTCGCGCTTCGACGAGCGTCTCGCGCGAGAACACACGGAGAGTCAAAGCGGACGCGCACGCCGCCGAGCTCGTGGAGTTGGTCTGCGCCGCCTCGGACGTCCCTGACGAGACCGTGGAGTTGCAGATGCTCAAGTGCCTGCTCACCGCGGTGAGCTCGTCGACGTTCCGCGTGCGCGCGCGCGCGCTCCTGCGCGTCGTGCGCGCGTGCGTCAACGCGTACCTCGGCTCGGCGTCCGAGGTGAACCAGACAACCGCCAAGGCGAGCCTGACGCAGATGCTGGCGGTGGTGTTCCACCGACTGGAGACGCGATCGCGAGCCCACCCGGACGCTCCGCCGCCCGTCATCGTCGTCGCGGACGTCTTCTCCAGCAGCCTCGCGAGGCGCGGTAAGAAACGACCGACGACTTCCGAAGAATCCACCGGTACGTCGGATTCGGGCATTTTCAGAAATCGCGGCGGCGTGTCCGCCGCCGCGCTCGCCGCGGCGAACGCGGTGAAGCCGACGGAGGAGGACGCCGCCGCGCAGATGACGAGTTTCGTGCAGGGCTTCATCAACAAGGTGGGCGCGGACCTCACTGCGGTGGCCGCCGCCGCCGCGGGGGAGGACACGGACGACATCGTGGAGTGGGTGCCCGCGTCCGCCGCGGCGCAGCACCGCGAGGTCACGGAGAGGGAGTTCGACAACGACGGCGACGCCACGCCGGCGAAGCGGGATCCCGCGCGGACGGAGGAATCGTTTGGGAAAGAGCGTATCGCGTACGGAGAAGATTCGGCGTCCGACGACGTCTCGGGCTCTCGGCGGGTCTCGGCGTCTGGCGACGCCGCGGAAGCCGAGGGGGAAGCCCCCTCGGCTTCCGCGGGAACCGACGCGTCGCCGGGTCTCTTCGCGCTGGAGGAGGACGCGTTCCTGGTGTTCCGCGCGCTGTGCAAGCTGGCGAAGAAACCCGGCGACCTGACGAACCCGGCGGTGGCGCGGGGAAAGACGCTGTCGCTGGAGCTGTTACGGATTCTGCTCGAAAACGCGGGCAGCGCGTTCCGGCGCTCGCGGCGGCTCGGCGCCGCCGTCTCCGAGTACCTGTGCGACGCCGTGGTGGTGTGCGCGAGCCAGACCGTGGTGCCCGCGGCGCACGGCCTGGCGCTCTGCGCGTTCCTCGCCGCGCTCAAGAACTTCAGACACACCCTGAAAGCCGAGATCGCCGTGTTCTTCCCCGCGCTGCTGTTAGACCCGCTCGTCCGATTCGGCGAACAAACCGCGCCGGTAAAAAAAGGCGAAAACGCGGGGGCCCTCGCTTCGTCCGGAGGGGGAGGCTCTTCGATGTCTTCGCACAGGTACTCGACGTCCTCGTTCCAGAGGCGCGCCGTGCTGCTCGCGTGCGCGCGCGAGCTGTGCCACGACCCTAAGCTCATGGCGGACGTCTTCGTGAACTACGACTGCGACCTGGACTCGACCAACCTGTTCGAGCGCTTCGTCGAGGCGCTCGCGAGCGTCGCGTCGCCCCCGAAAAGAAAAGCGGATCCTGGCTCGCGCGACGGCGACGCCGGCGTAAACTCGTACGAGTATTCCGTCGCGAACAAGACTGATGTCACGTCCATGACCGCGGAGGATGTGAAGCTGGAGCAGTCTCTGCGCCTGGAGGCGCTGGAGT
>ENA-OUOG01000377-OUOG01000377.1-marine-metagenome-genome-assembly--contig:-NODE-377-length-58900-cov-6.526359_pt1 | contig 58900 bp, 30 predicted proteins | sample MGYA00248635_ERZ508505 | MGnify/ENA primary metagenome ERZ508505 (study PRJEB26176, sample SAMN06267871) | marine metagenome | isolation source: Saanich Inlet, British Columbia, Canada | place: Pacific...
ACTCCGTCTTGTCGTCCGCGGACATCGTCGACGCCTGGATTCGCGCGCGTTCTTTTTGGAACCACTCGCTGGCGTTCTTGCAGCATGCCTGGATCGCACGATACTGCTCGTCAAGTCTTGGACGAGGAGGGAGGTCCTCCTCGTTCGTCGTCGTCGTGGCTTCTTGAAACGTCGTCACGATATCGACGATATCGCGCAGCTTCCCCTGCAGTGTCTTCAGTTGACTCGCCAACGCAGGGTCCATGTCAGGTCTCGGGTCGACGTAGAGGGTGCCATCGGTGGGGAACTCGTGGGGCGGCATGGTGTGCACGAACGCGGAAGAAGAGACGCGTGCGCGTGCGGGCGAAGTGCGAGCGCTTCAAAACGCGGCGAGGTTTAAACACGACCACGGTTCTCAAGTTCTCGGCCCGTCCGAGACGGCTGCCCGCGACGTTCGCGCCGAGGCGTTTTTCTGGTTGTTTTCGTCGCCGCCAGAACACTCGCCCAGACGTCGGGCGCGCGGTGCCTCCTGGCTCTCGCGAGAGCCGGGAGGCGGCGGTGCGTGCGAGCGCGATGGAGTCGGTGGCGCGCGGGGTCGTGGCGCACGGCGCGGCGTTCTCGAAGCACTTCGCGGCTTTCACCCTCGTCGCGGAGGATGGGGCGCTCGTGGCGGATTGCGTCCTCGCGGGAAAGGATGGCTGGGACGTCGACCCGCTGCGCGATCTGTGCCTCGCCCTGGGTCTCCCCGGGCAGACGGGGAATATCGAGGCAGGACTCGAGAGGATGGCGCTCGCGTCGACTTCAGCGGGAGACGCGCCACCGGAAACCGTCGAGGTGGACATCCTACGCGCCACGCGCGAGACCCTCCCGAGCGAGTCCCGGCGCCCTCCCGACGCCGACGTTTCGGTTCTGCACCCCGCCGAACTCCGCGCGCGGCGGCGAACCGCCGACCCGTCCGGCGAGTGGCGGACGTGGCGCGCGGGCACTGCCGCGGACTCGGGCGCGGACGCGAACGGCGACGATGGTTCCGTTCCGTCTTCTGTGGAACGTCCTTCGAGCCCCGGCTCCGCGGACGCGGGCGCTTCCGCGGCGCGCGCCGCGAAGGGCGGTCGCAAGAAAATAAAGAAGGATTCCCGCGCCGCCGCGTTCGCGTCCCTGCTGATCCGCGAGTTCGGGCGGGACGCGTTGCGCGCGGGCGCGGGGGTCGTGGACGTCGCGGGCGGTTCGGGAGCGCTGTCGCACGAGCTGGTTACCAGGTGGGGCGTGCCGTCTACCATCGTGGACCCGCGCGGAGACGGCGTGAAGGTGACGTCGCGCCACCGTCGTTTATTCGCGTCGCGCGCGGCCAACGCGGCGGCGATTGCGGCGGACGCCGGGTGGTCGGCGCGGTCGCCTCTCGCCAGGCACCTACTGCGCGAGTGGACCGGGTTCGGGAAGGCGGCGCACATCAAGCGCTCGTTCGACGCGTCAGGCATGCGCGACACAAACTTCGCGGCGCTGCTTCAAAACTGCTCCGCGATAGTCGGTATGCACCCCGACCAAGCCACCGGCGCGCTCGTCGACGCCGCGCTCGTGCTGAACAAAAATTTTGCCGTCGTGCCGTGCTGCGTGTTCCCCGAGTCGCACCCGGAGCGCGTGTCTCGCGCGACGGGCGAGCGCGTGCGGACGACGGCGGAGCTGGTGGACCACCTACGCGCGCGCGCGGGTTCGAACCCCGACGGAAGCGACGTCGCGCGAGTCGCCGTGCTCCCGTGCGACGGCGCGAACGTCGCGGTGTTCTGCGCGAAGCGAGACGCGACGGAAAAAGCGGCGTCGCCGGAAACCGGGACGCTCGACTGGCCGTGGCCCTCGCCGCCGCCGGGCGCGCGACCGCCGGGGCCGTTCAGACTGTAGACGAGGAGACCCACTCATGTGCGATGAAGGTGGCTCGAGAGGGCTTTCGCGAACGAACCGCGCGTTACCTGTAGGATAGTAAACTTCCGCGTTAATAGACCACAAAACCGGGTACGTAGACTACATGTAGACTAGTCGACTAGTTACTCCCATCACGCGACGACGACGCTCTCGACGTCATTCGGCGCCTCCGCGGCGGTTTCCTCCTCCGTCGCGCCGAGGCGCTCCAGGAGCGGGTACAGCTTTTCGTCGGCGATGGCCTTCGCCAGCGCCTTCGCGGTCGGCCGGTCCGCGCACTGGAACCGCAGGTACCGCTCGGGCAGGTTGTGGATGGGCAGCTCCTGAATGGTGCGCTTCGCCTCTTCCGTCCACCGCTCGGCGTTCGCCTCCGCCTCCGCCGCCGCCGCCGCCACCGCCGCCGGGGAAGCCGCCTCGGCGGCGTCGCGTAGGGAAACCAGGTGGGCTTTCCGCGCCAAAAGTTCCGCGACGGCTTCGCGAACGGTCTCGTCCGCGTTCGTTAAACCGCCGTCCTTCATCGCGCGCACGCGGGCGGCCATCTCGTCGACCGCGGTCTCGGCGGACGCCAGCGCCTCCGGCGAGGGAGCCGGAGGGGGCGAAAAGACGTCGTTCGTTCGCTCGGAAGCCTCTTCCGCGAAAATCGTGCTTTCGTCGTTTGACGCGTTTTTTTCGGTAGGGTCGACCAGCGCGATGTCCGCCTCGAGGCCTCGGATGTAGCGCACCTGCGCCTCCAGGGGCTCGCCCAGCGCCTCGCACAGGTCCTCTCTGCGTAGGATGGCTTCCGCGTGCGCGTCCGCGAGCTCCATGAGCCGCGCGCGGATGGGACCGTCGACGTCCACGCGGAGCGTGGACAGGTCCACCACGACGTCGTCGCGACCTCGGTCCTCTTGTTCGACGACGACAAACGCCGCGCGCTTGGCGTCGCAAAACAGCCTGTGCGTGTTGATGAGCGGGTTTCTGTGCGGTGCGAGCGCGCTGGAGGCTGTCGTGCGCACCTCCAACACGCCCCCTCCTCCCGTGCCGTCCCCGAATCCGTGGCCGCCCCGTTTCTTCGCGCGCTCCCACGCCTCGCGATGCGCGCGGTTCAGCCGGTACGGCGCCTCGCGCTCGACGACGCCCATCGCCTTGGTGCGGTCGCCCTGGCTGGCGCGCTCGACGTCGTCCACGGTGGGTCGACCGCTGAGGTACGTCTTGTACACCTTGTTCGTGCGCTGCGAGCGCGTGGTCTTGCCGCTCCCTTTGCCTCCGCGCGCCACCTCGCCCACCCCCCCCGCGTTGAACCGCTCGGGACCCTGGCGGAAGTGGATGCTTCGACCGGAATCTTTGTTCTTCGCCTTCGCGCCCTTCTTCCCGGCGACAACCACCAGCGCGCCGCGGCGGTGGGCCGCGCGCGCGCGCCGCGCCGAGGCGGCGGCGCGAAGCAGGGACGGCCGGCCGGTGAACGCCGGCGTCGAGGGCGCAGCGAGAGTCATCTCGACTGCGCGCGATAAAGTGCGTCGCGAGTGAACGAGCGCGACGTGGCGCCTCCACGTGGCGCATCGCCGTGTCGTGGAAAACGTCGGTTTTCGAGAAACGCATTCTGGCAGTCTGGTGGCGGGACCTTTCGTCGCCCCGCGACGAAAAAGGCGCCAAGTCGTTGTTGACTTCCGCCACACCGCGACGCGCGATGTCCGCCGCGCGCGGGTCACCCGGATTCGCGGCCCGGGCCCTCCGCGGCGACGCACGATGTTCAGCGAGGCGCCAGCTCCGCCGGTCAACCCCCTCGAGGACCGCGAGGGCCGCATCGTCCGACCACCCGCGGGGAGATCGCGGGACCGAAAAAGCACGACGCGGCGTGCCACATTCGGGGTACCACCGAACCGTCGGCGCGCGCCGACCGTTCTTCGAGGGGTGGTACTTCCGCGTGACCTTGCCCGAGGCCAGGGATAACCTGAGCCTGATCTATCACGTGTACGACCCCGACCTGCGCGACAGCCCGCGGCGCGCCGCGGGCGCGCAGGTGTGCGCGCCCGGGGGCGGGTACCTGTTCCGCGAGTCCGCGGACGTCGACGCCTTCGCCGCGGCGCCGCACCGCCTCGCGCTGCGCATGCCGATGGGTGGTACTTCCGACGCGGCGACCGGGGCGGACGAGGACGAGCTTTTGTTTTTCGAGGTTTCGGACGACGGGCGGCGCCACCGCGGGCGTTTGGTGGCGTCGACGACGAGAGAGGACGAGTCGATCTGGCCGAGCGCCAAACGCGTCGAGTCAGTCGAGTGGGACTTTTCCGTGAAAGTCGAGGCGGGCTTCGGCGCGCGCGGCGACGGCGCGGACTCTTCGTCTTCTTCTTCTTCGTCGCGACACAAGTCGACGGCGGGGTGGCTGAGCGCGTTGCCGGTCTTCGAGCCGCACTACCAGATCCTGATGGCGCACGGACTCGCGACCGGGCACGTCACCGTGGACGGCGTGAAAACGGCGTTCGCGAACGCCCCCGCGTACGCCGAAAAAAACTGGGGCGGCGCGGGGTTCCCGAGCAAGTGGTTCTGGACGCAGTGCAACGCGTTTCCCAAAGCGCCGGGCGTTTCGGTCACCGCGACCGGCGCGAACCGGGGGGTGGTTTGTTTGCCCGGCGTGCGCGAGGAGGTGGCTGGGATCCTCATACACGTCCCGCGAAGCGTCGGTTCGAGCCCGGGGGAAGGAACGAACGAAGAAACGACCGACGCGGAAAAGATGTCATCCGCCGACACAGACGTCGCGCTGTACCAGTTTTTGCCCATCCGCGCCGGCGGCGAGGAGCCCGCGGAGGTTGCGTGGAGTGTCAAACCGTGGGGTTCGTGGAGGGTCTCCGCGAAGACCTCCACGCACGAGTGCGAGGTTGTGTGCGTGATCGACCCCGCGGACGCCCGACCCGGGAGCACCACCGTGCTCCGCGCGCCCGTGGACGACCACCGCCGGGGCATGGAGCCGACGTGCCGCGAACACTTCCGCGGGCGCATGACGGTTTCGCTCTGGGAACGGAGCGGACGGGGGTGGGGCTCGGGCAAACGCGGGCGTTGCATCTTGGACAAAATCGTCTCCGACGTCGCCGCGGTGGAGGTGGGGGGCGGGCCGTGGGACGAAAACTGGGAGGGTACCGCGGAGATGCGCGAGCCGCTCAACACGCTCGCGGGCGCGGAAGTGGACGTGCACGCGGTGGCTGACTTCTTCGCGCCGCTGGGGGACGTCGCGCCGGGGCTGTGACGCCTTTTTTTTGTCGACGATTAATAACTTATGTACTTTCGGTACGCATAAAACATATTGCGAATCGACATATGCGTTTTCGATGGGGGCTCACGCGAAGACGGCGAGGGAGGCGATGGCCTTGCCCACGCGGGGCACGGCGCGCGCGGCGCGCGGCGCGGCCCTGAGGAGCCCGCCGGTCCGGGAGACGGCGGCTTTCGCGGAGAAACGCGCGTGCGCGGCGGCGGCGGCGGCGGTATGCACGCCTCGCGCTCTTCCTCCGGGCGCGACGCGAACGGCTCCGGACTTGGCTTTCGCGGAGGCGATGACGCCGCAGTCCCCGATGATGATGTCTCCCGAGGTGTCTCCGCCTCTGGAGCCGCAGGCTTCGATCGCCTTGATGACGTTGTACCCGTCGATGACCTGCCCGAAGACGGTGTGCTTGCCGTTGAGGAACGGCGTCGCCACCGTGCACAGGAAAAACTGCGAGCCGTTGGTGTTGGGCCCCGCGTTGGCCATGGACAGGATGCCCGGCCCTTGGTGGGGGAGCGTGAAGTTCTCGTCCGCGAACGTGCGGCCGTAGATGGAACGGCCGCCCGTGCCGTTGTCGTTGGTGAAGTCACCGCCCTGGCACTGCGGAAGCGAGACGCAGGTAGAACCGGGAAAGCTTTTTGTGAGCGGAGAAGGCTTTTCGTGGAAGACTTTTCGCGTCGAAATCGGGACTGTCAAGAACGAAATAGAACGCGCGGGCTTTTTCGCGACATCTGATCAAACCGACGCTGTGTCGTCGAGGCGTGCGCGTGCGTCACGGGATGAGACCGTCCCGTGACCGCGGGAGGTGACGAACCATGAACTGCGGGATCACGCGGTGGAAACGGCTGCCCTTGTACCCGTTGCCTTCGTCGGCGAGGCACAGCTGCTTGAAGTTCTCGGCAGTCTTCGGCGTGACGTCGGCTTTGAGTTCCATCGTGATCCGACCCAGCTTCGTGGCGTCGCCGTAGCGGCCGAGCTGGATGTCGAAGTAGCACACGGGGTTCGTGGGGTTCACCTCGAGGGGGGGAATGTAGCTCACGGGCTCGTTGACGATCTTGAGGACATCCTCGGGAGTGGACTGGCCGGCACCCATGGTTGCGCGATCGAAAAGTGACTCTCGATAGGGCTTTTTATCCGTCCTCAACAGCTCAAGCGTCGACGAGAAGCAGGCGCGAAAGAGAAGTCCGGTCGCCGGGCCCATTGTTTGGTGCGCCGAGCCGCGTCCGAAGGGGTCGCGGAGCGGTTCGCGGGCGCGAGCGACGCGCCTGCCCCGCAGAGATGGGTGTCTCGAGTCTCTGGTGCGTCCGCGAGCGCCGGCGGTCGCGCTTTCCCCCCTCCCACGCCGCGCGCCACCCCGCGCGCGCGGGGGAACGACGTTTCATGTTGTTCTCGGCCGCGAGCCACGACTCGTGCGTTTCCACCGGTCGCGCGATACGATGTGCTCACCTCTTCCTTCGCCGCGTCGCGCGACTCTCGCCCTCCCTCTGACTCTCGCGTCGCGCCTCCCCCCACAGGAAACTCCTGCGCGATGAGGGTCTGGTGGAGACTATCGAGGCTGAGGACCGCGACGCGCACCCCGACCTGCTGCGTCGCGTGAGGGGCAAAACCGTCGCCGTGGACCTGTCGATTTGGATCTTCGAGGCCACCTCGCAGCGCGAGCTGGCCGAGCTCTTCACGCCCGCGGGCCAGGTCGCGAAGGTGGTCTTCGAGCGCGCGTGCAACTTCCTGCGCCACGGCGTCGTCCCGGTGGGCGTGCTGGACGGCATCCCGCCGCCGGAGAAGCAGAAGAAGCTCGGACTGCTCACCGCCGCCGGCGCGGGCGGCGGCGAGTTCAGAGGTCTCGGCGAGGTGGCGAGCAAAGTGCTCGCCGCGCTCGGGCTCCAAACCGTAGAAGCGCCCGGCGAGGCGGAGGCGACGTGCGCGGCGCTCAACGCGCGCGGGCTGGTGGACGCGTGCGCGACCGGCGACGGCGACGCGCTGCTCTTCGGCGCGACCACGGTGTTCAAGACCCTGAAGCTGTACGCGGACAACCCGGAGCTCAGCAGGCTGGAGCGGTGCGAGTCGGCGTGGATCGCCGACGCGCTCAGTCTGCCGAAGGAGGCGTCGGCGAACGGATCGCGCCGCGCTGGAACGCGCGCCGAGCGAAACGACGAGCGAAACGACGCGACGCGACGCGGCGGCGGAGACCCCTCCGGAAGCGCTCCGAGAGACGCGGAAAACAAAGACGCGCGCGGGAGCCCCGGCGTCGTGGCGGACGCGCTGGTCGCGCTCGCGACGCTCGCCGGCGGCGACTACGACGTCGGCGCGGACTTGGTCGGCCCCACGCTCGCCGCGCGCGTCGTGCGGCGGCTTGCGGCGGAGGCGCGCGCGGCGCGCGGCGTCGCCGGGGGCGGGGGCGAGGCCGTTTCCTTGCTCGGAGGCGATGCTGTCGACTCGGGAAGCCACGGAAACGCCACGGGAAGCCACGAAAACGCATCGATGTGCGAGCGCCTGGACGCGTTCCTGCGCCTCCCCCCGGACGACGCGCTCGCCGCGCTGACGCAGTGCACGGGGTGCGCGACGTGCAAGCACGAGGGCGGCGGCGCGTCGCGGAAGAAGAAGTGCGTCCGCGGATGCGCCGCGTGCGGCGTCGCGAAAGGTGAGCCCTGCGTCGCGCGGCCGGACGCGCCGTGCGAGTGCGCGTTCCACGCGCGGACGCTCGAGCGGTGGGCGGACAAGGCGCGCCGCCGCGCGCGGACCACGCCGGGGTTCGCCGAGGCGTCGCGGCGCGCCGCCGCTGCGTACGCGCGCCAGGCGGCGGCGGCGGCGGCGGCGGTGGCGGGAATGGGCCGAGCCGATTTGGCGTGGCGCGCGCGCCCGGATGTGGCCCAGCTGGCCAAGCTGATGCTCTTCTACTGCCAGATCCCCGAGCCGCGCGTCCGCGAGAAGCTGCTCCCCCTGCTGCTGGAGTGGGACCTCTCGCGCGCCGCGCCGGGCGCCGCGGAGTTCGCCGCGGCGGGGATAAAGAAACTCGCCGGCGCCAAAGGCGCGGCGCCCTGGCGGTTCCTGCTCGAGGTGGACGCCGCGGACCCGCGCGCGCGCGCGGCCGCCGCGCTCGCGCGCGAGCGCCTCCGGGAGGCGCGGAAGGCGAAGCCCCCCCCCGAGGCTTCCGAGAAGGCGGAGGAGTCGGGGGGCTCCGAGCCCTCCGCGTCGGATGGCTCCGAGTCGGCGCCGATCGCCGCCTACGTCGACGATCGCCCGCAAATCGAAAAGGACCTGGCGTACTTCGCCGCCAAGCCGCAGACGCGCGCGGTCCGCGTCGAGCTGGTGCGCGCCGCGCTCCCCGAGCTCGTGGCGCGGTTCGAGCGCGGCGACTCGACGAGGACGCCCGCGAAGGACGCGGAGGGGCGCGCCGCGGGGTCGGCGAGGGCGACGCCGCGCGGCGTCCCCAAGGCGCGCGCGGCGGACCAGCGGTCCATCCTCGCCTTCGTGACCCCGAGGAAGGACGCCGAGGCGGCGCCCCTTTCGGCGAAAGGCAAGCATCCCGCGGCGTTCGAGACGCCTCCCGCGACCCCCGCGGAGAGCCCATTAGCGACCCCCGCTTCCGTAACGGTCGCCACGCCCCTGGATATGCTCACGGGGAGCTCATCGGCGTCGCTGCAGGCGTCCGGGATCCCGGCGCCCAAGACGGCGCGACGCAAGATCCTGGACGACGTGCACTTCGGCGTGCACTTGGACGACGGATCGCGCGAGACGGCGTTCCAGTCGATCGGGGTGGGCGTGGTGGACCTGACCACGCCCGGTTCGGACCCGGGCGAGAGCAGGAAGGCGCCCGCGAGCGCGCGGCAGACGCCCTACTCGTCGCCCCTGGCGTCCCCGACGAAGCGCGCGAGGCAGGCGGGGATAAAGGCGTTCCTGACGCCGTCGAAGAAGGCGGCGACGGCGGCGGCGGCGGGGACGCCCGCTTTGGAGGTGGTCGACCTGGTGGACTCGGACGACACGCCGTGATGGCATCGCTCCCAGGCGCAGCGGGAAACACGAGCGAGACGAGCGAGACGAACGACGCGACGGTGCACTAGCACGTAGACACGTAGACACGTAGACACGTAGACGAACGCATACGAAACACAGAAAGGAGTCTATCACACGACGTCTGCGCGTATTACGCGCGCGCGGAACGTCGTCGCTCTGACGAGACAGCCTTCGACGGCGGTCGACCTCGTTCGCGTCTCTCCCTCAGACCGCCTTGAGTTCGCCTTCGGGGCCTTCCGGCTCGCCACCTTCCGGCTCGCCAGTCACCTCCTCCATGGAGAATCCCCCTCCGATGTCAATCGGCTCCTTCGCGTCGCCGCTCGCCTTTTCCGCCCCGGCGCGCTTCTCCTCCTCCGCGTAGAGCCCCCCCAGCTTGGCGAACATGCCGCCGAAGGTCTTGGCGTCCTTCTTCATCTGCGCCGCCTCAAGCTTCTTGATGCGCTGCAGCAGCGCGCGCCCCTCGCGGTGCGTCTCGTCGCCCTCCAGGAGCTTGCGCACGTCGCGGCGCGCCTCGTCGTACTCCTCCGTCTCGACAAACGCCTGCGCGCGGCGGTACAGAGCCTTCTCGTTCCCGGCGTCCAGGTCGAGCGCCTTCCCCGCCGACTCGGAGGCGTCCTTCCAGTTCTTGAGCTTCAGCGCGACGGCGGCGCCGTTCAGGTACAGGCTGAGCTTGATCTTCTTCGTCTCCTTCTTCTCATCGTCCGAGAAGCTCTGGTCGTGCTCCACGAAGCGGAGCGCCTTGTCGTACTTGCGCTTCGCGAGCTCGAGCTTGCCAGCCTTGTACGCGTCGTTGCCCGCGGCTTTCGTCGCCTCGCCCATCTCCACGCGCTCGCCGTTGGTCATGGACCACACGTCCTTCTCCTTCTCGAAGGAGGTCAGGGTCACGGCGAGCGTCACCGCGTCCGCGCCGCCCGCGGCTTTGGCGAACGCCCCGGCGCAATCCGCGGGAACGCGCGCCTCCGCCGTCTCGCCCTGCTTCATGAGCATCACGCACTCCTCCAGGCCCGACGCCGTCGCCTCGTCGCCCGTCTTGAAGGTGAGCGCCTCGGCGGGCCCGCCGTCCGCCGAGACGGACACGACGCACGTCGCGCCGTCGTTGGGGCGGTCCCAGCCCTCGCCCTCCGTCACCGTCTTCTTGGTGCCCCGCCCGTCGCAGATGGCCTCCACCACGCAGAGCTTCTTGAGCGTCACCACGACATCCGCCGCCTGCGGCGGCGCGGCGGCGGCGCCGGCGGGCACGCCGTCCAGGTACTGCGTCCCGCCGGGCACGTTCTTCATCTTGTACCGCACGGACTCGCCCTCCTTCATCTTCCGCAGCACTGAACGCAGGCCGACGAAAGGCGCATCCTTCACGGCGAACGTCGCGTCCGTCTCGGTGACGATAGCGTCGCCCGCGCCGGCGACGTCGTCGTCCGGCGCGGTGATCGCGTACGCGACGGTGACCTCGTCGGCGTCCTTCGGGAAGCCGTAGTTCGAGGACTTCTGCAGCGTCTTCACGCGGACGCAGCCGCCGTCGTCGAACAGGTCCTTGTCGGACTTCCAGCTGAAGAGCTCCACCTCGAACTTGAGCGTGGCGTCCGCGGGGATGGTGGGGGGCGAGCCGCGCGCGCCGTACGCGTACTCCGGCGCGCACGTCAAAACGCACTTCTCGCCCTTCTTCATGGAGGCGACGCCCTGGTCCCACCCCTTGATCACCTGCCCGACGCCGAGCTTGAACTTGAACGGGTCGCCGCGGTCGACGGAGCTGTCGAACTTGGTGCCGTCGAGAAGCGTGCCGGTGTAGTGCACGGTGACCTCCGCGCCCTTCTCCGGGCGCTCGTCGCCCGTGCCTTTCACGAGGACCTTCTTCAAACACCCGCCGTCCCGGTTCACGGAGACATCCTTCTCCTCGCCAACCTCCAGATCTTCGTACTCCACGTCGTCATCGGAGAAGTCATCCTCGGGGGGGGCGCCGCCCATCATCGAGGACAGGTCCATGTCACCCAGGCCGTCCATCGTGCGTGATCCGTGCGTGCGGGAGTGATCGACTGCAGAGCATTCGCGCGAAGGGATCGGTGGAGGGGACGCGGAGCGGGTCAGTCGCGCGCGATCGAGGAAAGATTTCGACGATCGCGGAAACTTCGGTCTCCCGCCGACAGTTTCGATCGAGCCGTCGGGAGACAGGGCCGGACGCGCCGAGGCGCGGCGTAGGGCGGGGGCGGAGGGTATCGCGTATGCCGGGTGAGGTTGACGCACCTGTGCGAGGTGTCGTGAAGTGCGTTCACGCGTGTTGCGCGGGCTGTGCCGTGCGATCTCGAGCGCGTCTGAGAAGTGACTCCGGCAGGGCGGCGAAGCGTTTTTTGGTCACTGCGCTTTTTCTTCAGAAAATTTCGAGCGCGCGCAGGCGCTGACGGGCAACTGCAGAGCCTCGCCGACGATTCGGGGCGGGCAAACCCTCCGTCCCGGCGCGGGTTCGGCAGGTTCTGGTGCGCGCGGGGCGCGCGCGTCGGCTCGGGGGTCTCTAGGTGCGGCGTCGGTCGACCCACCTACGAGCGCGGGATGGAAGGCCTCCCCAGACACACCCCCACGGTGCGTCTCGGCGAGCTCGTGGAGCGAGTCGTGTCCTCGGCGCACGATGATCTGGTGAAACTCGCGTCTAGCGCCCCCGGTCGCGCGGAGGTGGACCGCAAGCGCGAGCTCGCGCGGTACCTACACACCTTGCGGCAGAGGCTGACACGGCTGGCGGTGCTGGCGGAGTGGGCGCCTGTCCAGAGGCGCGCGCGCATCTCCATCCTGTGCGGGGACATGCTCGGGCAGCTCGAGCAGCACGACCGGGCGTTCGCGGACGCAGCCGATCGGCTGTTCGGGCTGCACCAGCAGATGGCGTGGGCCAGGGCGCCCCTGTTCGACCTGCCCGGCGCGCTGGACGTGCTGTGCAACGGCGAGTACTCCGCGCTCCCGCGCGCCATCGCGGAGGTGGCGCAGAAACCCGCGCGGAGCGCGGACGACCCCGAGACGGAGCTGGAGCGATCGGATCGATTAAACCTGCAGGCGCGCGTCGAGCGCGAGATGCGCTCGAAGCTTCTGGACGAGAAACGCAGTGGGTCCCTTCCCGAAGGCGTGAAAATCTGGAGTATCAAGGACGGCGTCGCCGTCGTGGGCGTCCCCGGGGAGTACCGCGCCACGCTGGCGCTCGGGGGACCGCCGCCGCTCCCGCCCCCGCCGCCGCCGCCGAATCCCGGGGAGGCGCCTCCGGAGCCCGCGGCGCTCGCGCCGCCGCCGCCGCTCGGGGGCTGGCTGGTGAAGAAGATCGAGATGCTCGCCGGCGCGCGCGACCTCGACGACGACGCGACGGCTGAGCCGAGGGCGTTCACGCTCACCAAGCTGGAGGACCGCGTGCTGGGCGAACGCGCCACCGCGCGCATGGCGGGCATGTCCCCGCCGCCGCCGGCGCCTCCCGAGCTTGTTGAGAACGGCGCCGAGGGCATCGCCGGGCTGCACCGCGTCGGTCGCGACGCCGCGCTCAGACTCGTCGCCGCGACGATCGCGGAGCAGACGAAGCGCGTGGCGCTCAGGGGGGGGGCGTGGCACGGCGGCGCGGTCCGCGTGGAACCCATCAAGGCGTCGGACGCCACCGCGGAGAAGATTCCCGACGCCGCGGAGAAGATTCCCGCGGAGAAGAAGCACGGCAAGGGCGAAGGCATCCGCGTGTGGTTCTGGCTTCCCGGCGCGCGCCAGTCGGTGGGCGCGGCTGGAACGCGCCTGGCGGGGGTCGACGTCGGGAGCGTGGAGGTGTCGACGGCGGCGGCGGCGAACGACGCCGTCGTCGCCGCGGGGACGGTTCCGAGAATCGAGCTCGTGTACCAGAAGGGCGTCGACGCGGTTGACGGACGCATCGTCGCGCGCGCGCTCGTGCCGGAAGAAAAGGAGCTCTTCGGCTTTTCGTCGTCGAGCGAAGACGCCACACCGAGAAGAGAAAGCGGGGAAGCGCCGACGCCGCCCGCGTGTGCCGTCGAGAGTCTGCCGTTCGACATGTCCTCGGTAGACGTGCGCGCGGTTCTGGCGGACGGCGTGCGCGCCGCGTCGCTGCGCCGGCTGCGGATGACGCTCGCGGCGATTGAGGAGCCGTGCGCCGCCGCCGGGCTCGCGGCGACGCTCGAGCCAGCCGCGACGCGGCCTTCGGGCGACGACGGTGACGGAGACACGCTTTCGGGACGCGTAGACGAGGACGGCTGGGGCGCGTCCCCGCGCCCGGCCATCGTGGTCAGGCTCACCGCCAACGGCACCGCCGCGCAGGTGTCGTGCGATAAAAGAACAGGCGAGCTCGTCGTGGTGGGCGTCTCGCGGCTGGCGTCGCCCACCGCCGCCGCGGCGCTGGCGCGCGCCGTGCGCCAGGGGGGCATCGCCGCGCTGCCTGGCGCGCTGGCCGGCCTCGTGCGCGCGGCGCTGGAGAGCGAGCTGCGCGCGGCGATGCGCGAGAAAGGGCTCGCGCCGCACCCCGCGCCGAAGGCGGTGTTCCGCGCGGCGAGCGGAACCGCCTGGCCCGGCGACGGCTCGCCGCCCGCCGCGGCGGCGCCCGTGACGCCCTCCGGGGGTGGTCTGTTCGTGGCCGCGTTCGTGCGCGCGCGCGCGCCCGAGGGCGTCTCTGCCCCCGGCGCCAAGAAGGGCAAGGGCGCGGCGTTTTCGGGCGCGAAGGCGTCGGAAAACGGCACGGCGCACGACGTGTGCTTGGCCCTCGTCCGCGCTTCCCGCGCCAACCCGGCGTCGACGCCCGGCGCCGCGACGTGGGCGCCTCTCTCCGCGTCTGGCGCGCTCGCGGGCGGCGACGACGGCGAGACGCCTCCCGAGTGGTTCGCGTTCGACGCCGCGCGCGTCGCGGAGAGCGCCGCCGCGTGCGCGGCCGCGCAGCGCGTCGCCGCGCAGAGGCTGGTGGTGGCGGAGTGGCTGACGAGCCGGGGCGTGCCGTTCTCGGACACCAGGCCCGTCGTCTCGCGGACGAAACAAACGGCGAAGAAAGAAAAAGACCAGTTTTCCGCGCCGGTCATCGCGTTCCACGCGGGCGAAGATCCCGCGGCTCCCGCGCGCGTGGAGATCGCGCTGGGGGGCGACGAAGGCATCGAGCTCACCGTGCGCTTCCCGCCGGGCGTCGCCTGGTATGGCGCGTCGCCTGGTGAGGTTGGGCTCGGATTCGAAAATGGAGAGGTTCCCGGCGCGCCCGCCGCGCTGGCCGGCGGCGGCGTCTTGAGTTCGGACGAGCCCGACGGGCTCGTCGCGGCGGTGCGCTACTTCGGCGCGGCGCGCTTCGCCGAGTCGGCGGCGAGCGCGGCGTGCATGGACGCGCACAGGATGCTGAGCGTCCGCGCGTTCGCGAGCGCGCTTTTGAAGCATAAGCTCGCGAAGAGGATCAGCATTAAAATGGAGGCGGTCTCGTGCGTGGTCGGCGTCGGCGCGGGGCGAGTAGCGCGCGTCGCGTGGAGCGGCCCGCCGGGGCCCGGCGGCGGACTCGCCGCGGCGTGTCTTTTCTACGGCGCCGCGGACGCCGCGGCGCACGACGCCGTCTCCGAGGCGGCGCGTCTCGGGGACGTCGACGCGTTCGTCGCGGCGCTGGAGGCGAAGAAGATCGGCGACGACTGACGACGACGATCGGCCGTTCGAAAAAAGTAAGTGTTTCTGAGGGAGAGAGCGCGGCGCGAGAGCTCTTCGAGCGCGAAAAAGTGGATTTGTATCACGGTTTTCGTGGGGGGTTTTTTCGTCGATGGCGGAAGCAAAACAGCGTCTACTCCTCGGCGTCTACTCCTTGGGCGTGAACACGAACTTGATCCCGGAGTCGCCCGCCGGCGCGGCGTCCTCCGTCTTCTCCTGCTTGCCGAACGAGCGCTCGGAGTCCGTGCGCACCTCGCGCACGCCCTCGGGCTTGTTGCCGTCCTTGCAGCTGTCCGCCACGCACACGCACGACGCGCCGAGCACCTTGACGGTGACGAGCTCGTACCCTTCGCCGCACGCCCCGCCCTGTTCCTCGTACATGGACTCCACGCTCAGGGACTTGATCCCCTCCGCCTTGCGCTGCGCCTCCATCTCCGCCATCATCGCCGCGTACGCATCCTGCGAGTTGCCCGCCTTGTTCAGGCCCGCGAACGCCGCGCCGGGCGAGGAGAACGCCACCGCCGCGGAGAGCGCGAGCGCGGTGGTGGCGTTCAGGACGACGCGCGCGGGGTGGCGATCGGTCGCGGACGCCGCCGCGACGGGGCGCGCGGACGCGCGCGAGGCGCGCGACGCGGGCGCGGGAGCGCAGCGGAGCGCCGACGCGTTGGCGGAGACGGCGAACATCGAGATCGTCGAGAACGGGGTCCTCGGGTGCGACCGCGGGGAGTGATGATGCGGTCGACTCGACGCTCGAGACACGTGGTGCGCGAGAAGCTTTTCCTGTCCGAGTCACGACGTCACGAGAAAGGCTGACAATGGGCCCTCGTCGGGGGCATTAGACCGTCACCCTTGAGTCAAGTTTAGAACGAAGTTTAGAAATGGAGCTCTTGTCTACCCTCACCAGGCTAACTGCCTCGCTGTGGAAAAGATTCGCGAGCAGAAAAATCCCCACTGGACGAATCGTGCACCCCAGGTTGCGTCGCACAGGGCGGGAAGCGCGGCATTTTTCGCGCAAGGCGATTTTCTGACACAATTTCAAAGTGGATAATTTTGTTGTCCTTTGGGAAATGACGAGGACGCGCTTCGAGCCGGACGCGCTCCCTCTTTCCGACGCGCACGCGACGGACGGATCACGCGACCGCACCCACCTCAACCCACCCGACGCACGCGAACGCTCGCCCGTGAGCGAACATGACCGCCATGTAGACCCCCCGGGACGCTGAACACGCGAACGCGACCGACTCAAAAACAAGAAGAATAAACGCGGGAGACAAACATCCGACGTTTTCGAGGTGCGTCCGGGAAGACGAGCGGACCGACGACCGACGCGCGACCGCGTTCGACCGCGCATACGGGCGCGCGTGTCCGTCGCAGGCACGCACGCTGACCAACGTTTGATCCCCGCATCGACTCGCAGGCCAGAACGCGCGACTCCTGGACCCGCTCGACCCCCCGCACGCGTCTTTCCGGTGGCACGATGACGCGCCACTTCTGAGACGATGACCGCCGAGGATCAGCAATCGAACGAAGCACACGTCGCCGACGCGAACGCCGACCGTTTCTCGACGCCCGAGGCCAACGAGCACCTGAGCGCGTTGCAGCAGGAGAAGGCCAGGCTCGAGAACGCGGTGCGTCACCTGGAACGCTCCAACGAAGAGCTCGGGGAGGCGCTCGAGAGGGAACCGGATCCGGTGTATTCGGAAGCCGTCGAGGAGAACCGACGCGCCGTCGCGAACCACCAGCGCGAGATTTACAAGCTCGCCGTGGAGATCGCCGGGATCACGGGCGAAGTCGCGCAGGTAACGCCTCCTCCTCCCCCCGCGGACCAGGCCCGAGGCGGTCAGTGGCTGTGAGCGCGTCGTTCGAACACGTTCGCGACACGTAGCGGAGCGCTTAACTAGTAGGCACTCCTGAGAGGAAGGCGCGATGGCGACGCTCGCGTCCGTCGGGCTCGTGAAGTCCTCCTCCGCCTCCTCCGGCTCGTTCGACGCGCTACAGCGCGCGAGCACGCCGGGCAGGCAGGTCCCGACGTCTCCGAAGTCGTCGTCGGGGCGCCTCGACCAGGATGCGTTCCTGTCTGAGAAGTCCGGCGCCGAGGATGGCGCGCGTTCGATGGCGGCGTCTTCCGACGGCGCGGAGAAAGCGCTCTCTGGCTTGGACCGCGGCCACATGAGCTTGGACCACCTGGACGCCGAGCTCGGCGTCGAGGAGCTCATCCGCAAGCTCCCGGACGTGCTGTTCCCGTTCGACGGCGACGACGAAGGAGAGGCACTCACGCCGTTCACCGCCGTGTACGGCTCTCCCGGAGGCGGCAGAGAAATGTTTGCCAGCCGCCCGCCGCGCGACCGCCGAGAGCTCGGCGGCGGCGGGCTTTCCCCCGGCGCGGCGGACTTCCTTCCTTTCGGATCCGCGCCCGCGTCGTCGCATCGCCAATCGCACGGCTTCGGCGGGCGCGACGGGCGGCTCGGCGCGTCGCCGACAAAAGGGTCGCCGCCTTCGTTCGCGTTCGGGTCGCCTCCGGCTTCGTTTTCGGAAACCGGAGGCGACCCGAACGGCGCCAAGTACACGCCCCCCAACCGGCGCGTCAGCCTGGGGAGCCACGAGCCTTTCCCCCCCAAAAGCCGGCGTGTGAGGGCTCCGCACCCTGTGCCGGTGAAGAAGAACCCCGCGCCCGGGTTCAACGGCGCCGGGTTCCGCAGCGCGCGCGAGATTTACGTCGGGAAGGTTCACGAGTTTTTGTGCGCGCGAGCGGCGTTTGGCGCGCCGTGGGTGCGCGTCACGGGCAAAGACTCTGTGCATTTGCTCGTGGAGAAGCCTTTGACGATCCCCGAGAACTACTTACAGTTCTTCAAGGACCACTCCGTCGCGTTCGAGCTCTCGCCCTGCGCGCGGTACGTCGCCGCCAAGATGCCGGGCGAGGAGCACGCGTGCATACCCCCGCCGCCGGGGGCGTCCTCCACGTCCACGGCGTCGGAGTCCGGGAACGCCTCGCTCTCCTCCTCCGTGGGGTCAGACGACGGCTTCGTGCTCGCAGGCAAGCGCCGCGAGCGCCGGAGCTCGGCGTCCGGCAGTCCGCCGGTGCACAGGCTCTGCGCGTACGTCTCCAAGCCGGGGGGGTGCCGCGCGGGCGACGCGTGCAGATTTTCTCACGCGACGTAACCGGAGGCGCTTTTTGCTTTTTTTTCGCAGACGCGCATACGCATGTACGCATATACGCATACGCATGTACGCATGTACGCATGTACGCATATCGATATATCGCACGTATGAATTACCATAAAAGGGTCACACCACGACATTCGTCACCGCATCGTCGCGTCTCGCTCGCTCGCGTCTGGAAAGAAATCTCGATTTATTGAAAAAATCACCGGGGGTGCTTGATGAGCGCGCGCAGGAACGGCGCCGCCGCGTCCTGCAGCGCGGCGACCGAGAACGCCAGCGCGGCGGCTGGAGCGTCCCCGCGCACACCCTCCCTCCACTTCGCGCGCTCCACCTTGGTGTCGAAGATGGGATAGATCATCCCGCTCGCCGCCTTGCTCTCGTACGTCTCCTGGTCGCGCGCGTCGCCGAAAATCTGCTCATCGTCGAAGTCGTCGTCATCCAGGAACTCCTCCTCCTCGTCGCTCTCGTACTCCTCGCCCGCCTCCGCGGCGGCCGCGCGCGCCTCCGCCTCCGCGGGGTCCATGAACTCGCGCACCTGCGCGGCGCGCAGCGCCTCCTCGACGTCCCCGAGCGTCGACGCCAGAGCCGCCGCGGCGGCGCACTCTGTGCTCGCCACGCGCGCGGAAAAGTCGCGCCACAACGAGCCGTCCGGGTTGCCCAGCGTTCCGTCCGCGCGCTTTTGCGCGGCGCTCTCCGCGAGCGCGCAGACGGCGCTGAGCTGCGCGCGCGCGGCCGCGAGAGGCACGGACTCGTCCGCGACACCCGAGGGTCTCTCGGAAGAAGGCGCGACGTTGGAAGGCGATTCCTCGTCGTCGCCGTTCTCCTCCCCGGCGCGCGCGCGCTTGCGGAACTCGGCGTGGATGGTGTGCACGCGGCGCTGCAGCGCCTGCTTGAGCGCGCGCTCGTTGTTGCCCCAGGCGTGCAGCGCGTCCATGAGCTGGTCCACCTCTTTGCGCGTGGAGAGCACACCCCACGCACCGTCCACCTCCTCCACGTACAGCACACCCTTCATCCCGCCGACACCCCACCAGTACGTGCGGTGGCGGCGGTCCTTCCCGAGGCTCTTCGTGCGCACGGAAACCGCCGCGTCCTCGTCCATGCGCTTCGCCTCCTTCTTCCGCGCCTCCTTCTCCTTGCGCTCCTCCTCGGCTTTCGCCTTGAGCCGCTTCGCCTCCTCAGCCTCTTCTCTGCGAAGACGCTCCATGCGCTCCTTCTCCTGCTGCTTGCGCAGCTCCGCGCGCTTGCGCTTTTCGTACTCGCGCTTGTCGATGGCGAGCTGGTTGGAAACCTTGTTGAGCTCGGCGCGCCACGCCATGAGCGCCTTGCGGTCCTCGGGGTGGCCCTCGTACTCGCGCAGGTGCTTCGGGAGCTCGAAGCTCGGCTCGGGCGAGGGCTCGCGCGGCTTGCGCGGGGCCCGCGCGGGTTTCTTCTCAGGCTCCGGAGTCTCCTCCTTCTCCTCCTCCTTCTCCTCGTCGTCCACGGTGGGCCCCTCGTCGTCGTCGTCGCCGGCGCCGGCGGCGTCGCCCGCGTCGTCGTCGTCGTCGTCGTCGTCGTCGTTGTCGTCGTCGTCATCGTCGTCGTCATCCTCCACCTCCTCCCCGGCAGCCATCGCGGCTTCGCGAGCCTTGCGTTTCTCCTCCTTCTCCGCCTTGCGCTTCGCGGCAGCCTCCGCGCGGATCGCCTTGCGCTTCTCCTTGGCCTTGTTCTCGACGGCGCGGCGGCGCTGCGCCTCGGCGTTGTACTCGAGGATGCGCGCGTAGCGCAGCGCCTGCGCCTCCTCGAGGCGCTTCGCGATGATGGCGCGCGGCTTGTCCGCGCCGAGCGCGAGGTCCGCCAGCCCGCGGAGCGCGAGCACGTGCTCGGCGGGGCTCAGGCTCTGCCACGGCGCGCGCGCGAGCGCCTCCGCGCCCGCGCCGCCCACCTTCTTGCGCTCGAGCACGCGGCGCGCAATCTCCGGCCACGTCGCGTCCGACAGCACGCGGCGCCACTGCAGCACGTTGCGCCCCTTGCCGATCACCGCCTGCTCCATGCAGGCCTTGAGCAGCGCGCGGTAGAGCGCGCGCAGGTCGTCCTTCTCAGGCGCGCGGAGCACCGCGCGCACGCCCGCGGCGGTGCCCACGCCCTTCGGCGTCTTGAGCGCGTCGCCGAAGACGCCGAGGAAGTCGGCGAGCGCGGCTTCGTCGGCGAGGAACGGCGAGTCGGCGACGGGCGCCGGCGTCGGCAGCGGCTTGTACCCGAGCGACTCCACGGAGACGTTCTTTAAACGCGCTTCCTCCTCGAACTCCGCCGCGAGCTCGACGTCGGGGATCGGGTACTTCGCCAGCCTCTGCTTGTGCTTGATGGCGTCCTCCTTCTTCTTCGCGAGCGCCGCGCGCTCGGCTTCGCGCGCCGCCGCGCGCGACTTCTTCTCCTCATCCTTAGCGCGGTCGCGCTCCGCCTTCTCCGCCTTGCGCTGCGCCTCGCGCGCCTCCTTGGCCTCGCGCTTCTCGCGCTCCTTCGCCGCCTCACGCTCTACCGTGGCCTTCGCCTCGTCGAGCTTCCGGCCCTCCATCCGGGCCAGCTTCTGGTCCAGCGCGGCGAGCGCCACGGCGTTCTTGGCGTCCAGCTTCTCTCGAGCCAGCTTCGCCTTCAGCGCCAGCGTCTCCTGCAGCTGCTCGCCGCGCTCCTTGACCAGTTCGAGCTCCTTCTGCGCGCGCACGACGCACGCGTTGGCCTTGTCCAGCAGGTCCAGGCGCTTGGTGACCTCCGCGAGAGCCTTGTGCAGCGCCTGCGCGCCTTTCGCCGCCTCAGCCTTGAGCGCCTTCTTCCGCTTCGCGACGTACGCGTCGCGCTCGCGGTCCACGCGGTCCTTGAATTTTTCAACCTCTTTCTTCCACGCCATGAGCTTGTGCCTGTCCCCAGCGTCCCCCTCGTACGCGATCAGGCGCGCGGGGAGCCGATCATCCGGGCACTCCGGCTCCTTCAGGATATCCGCGGTGGACTTGATCGGCGCGCTCGCCGCCGCCGCCGCCGCGCCGCCGGGTTTGGTTTTGCCGGACTTGCCCGACCGGGCGGCGACGAACGCGGCGAGGTCCGCGGGGGAGATGCCCGCGCCCATGGCCTTGACCTCGGCGGCTTCCTTCGCGGCGACGCACTTGGTGACGTTCGTCAACTCGCTGGCAAGAACCTTCATGGCCTTCTTGAGCTTGTCCTCCTGGCCCTTCGTGAGCTGCGCGGCGATCTTCGCCTCCATCTTGTCCGCCTCTTTCTGCGCCGCGATCGCGGCAGCCTTGGCGGTCCTCTCCGTCTGCTCCTTGATCTTCGCCGCGACCGCGGCGAGCTTCTCTTCCTCGGTCATCGCCTTGGGCGCCGCCCGGGGCTTCGGCTCGGGCTTCGGCTCGAGGGCCGCCTCGGACGCGTCCGCGGCGCCGCCCGGCGGAGCCTCGCTCTTCGCTTTTTTCGCAGCCGGCGCATCCGAAGCGTCGTCCGCGCGCGCCGGCGAGAGCTCGCGCTTGGGCGCGGGCGGCGCCACGGGGTCCGCGGCCATCGGCACGGGACAGTCGGCGGCCGCCGCGGGGTCGGACATCCCGGCCGGGCTCGCGCGATCGCGAAAAACCCGCGCGCGCGAAGAACTTAAAGGCGGGAAGGCGCCGGCCTGTCGCTCGCCGCCGATCGCTCGCGAGTTTCGAGACGCGGACAGTCACGAGCGGTACAGAGCTCGAGGAGGCCGCGGTGGATCGATCGGGCGGTGCGACGCCGCGTATGCTCCGAGCAGTTCCCTCCGGACGATCGCCGTCCCTAAAGCACCTCACCGCCGTAGCACGCCCCGAGGAGCTGCCGCGCGCTCGGTGCACTGACGAGGACTCTGGTGTTTTCAACGCGCGAGAGAAAAGTTTCAGGTGCAGACCGGCGGTGCGGAGTCGGTTTCGGGTCTATAGACGGTCAACTTTCCATTTCCGCTTTTCCGACACTGCGATTCCTCTGAAGGAGACACAAATCGCTCGTCGCGTGCTTTCGTGTGCACGTGCGCGCGCACGTGGCAGCCTGAGGATAACAGCGGCACTCGGCCCGTCAGCAGCTTCCGCAGCCACTCCCCGCGACACCTTCGCCCGGCACACCTCACCCCGACGACAAAGATGGCCTGGTGCGTCTGCCCGCTCGAGATCGTTTCGATCGCGGCGACGTCGTGACGCGTCCCGCGCGCGCGACTCACCGCCTCCCGAGCTCGATCGCCGCGGCGTCGCGCGCGCGTACCGTCGGGTCGGAGCTCCAATCGGGCCTCTTTATCGTTTGTCCCACCCCGGGTGACCGCGATCGGCCCGAGACGACGAGCGCGCGCGAGCGCCTCGCGCGAAACGCACCCGTATCGACGCGTCGGACGACGCGCTCCGCACCCGACGCCGTGTCGTCGCGCGATATCTGTCGCTGACCCGTATGCCCTCCTCTCCTCACGCCTCCCTCGATCGCGACGCTCCGCAGCGCCACCCAGTCCGCGTCGCTCGTGCAGCAGCGCGTGCGCGTCTCCGCCGCGAAGACCGCCAAGTCTTCCCGCGCGGTCGCGCCCGTGCGCGCCTCCGCCGAGCCCTCTCGCCGCTCCGCCGTGCTCGGCGGCGTGGCCGCCGCGGCCGCGGCGCTCGCGCCCGCGGGCCCCGCGCTCGCGCTCTCCGGCTTTTCCGTGGTGAAGGACACGCGCGACGGCTACCAGTTTTACTACCCGGTGGGGTGGCAGGAGATCTCCGTGGACGGCCAGGACGCCGTGTACAAGGACATCATCGAGCCCCTCGAGTCCGTCGCGCTGAACATCTACCCCACCAGCCGCGAGTCCCTCGCGGAGATCGGCTCGCCCGACGAGGTGGCCAAGACGCTGGTCTCCAAGGCGCTCGCCATCCCCGGCGCGCAGGCGAAGGTGCTGAAAACCGCGCAGCGCAAGGACAAGGAGGGCCACTTGTATTACGCGCTGGAGTACGTCACGAAGACTAACTCGTACGAGAGGCACGCGTTGACCATCGTCACCATCACGCAGGGCAAGTTCTACACCCTGACCACCGGGTCGAGCGAGCGGAGGTGGCAGAAGATGAAGGACCGCCTGCAGACCACCGTCGACTCCTTCAACGTGTACTACTGAGCGGCGGCGCCGCGCGGGAAAAGCGCGAACGCGGGGAAAAGCGACGATATAAGGATTTAACGCTTAGAGTACATACGACGGTCGTATCGCAACGCGAAACGCGAAACGCAAAGACGGAGGTGAGGATCACGCGGAGGAGGCGTTCCGGGTGCGGCGGCGAGGTTGGCCCTTCGGGGTGTAATGGCCGCCGCCGCTCGCCGCGCCGCGACCGCCGCCGCGGCCGCCGCGACCGCCGGCGCCGCGCCCTTCGCCGCGCGCGCCTCTCGCCCCCCCCCCGCGTCCGCCGCGCGACGGCCGATCGCCGCGAGGCCGAGGCTCTTCCTCGCGTCCGCCCCTGTCGCCTCTTCTACCCGCGTCCCTCTCGTCCCCGTCCTCCCGTGCCTGCCTGGCAACGCCCGGCTTGTCTCCGCGGTCGGGCACCAGGCGCCCCTTCTGCAGGTCCGCGGCGCGGATGTCCACGCCCAGCCTCCGCGCGATGCGCGGCATGACGTGCGCCTCCCTGGGCTCGACAATGGTCAGCACCAGGCCCTCGGCGCCCATGCGCCCGGTGCGCCCCGCGCGGTGCACGTAGTGCGTCTCGTCCGTGGGGAGCTCGAGGTTGAACACGGCGTCCACCTCGGGCACGTCGATGCCGCGCGCCGCGAGGTCGGACACGAGCAGCGCGCGGAAATCGCCGCGGCGGAACGCCGCCAGCTCGGCGGCGCGCTCCATCTTGTTCATCCCACCGTGGAGCACCCCGCACGCCATCCCACGCGTCGCCAGCTTGTCGCGCACGTCCACCAGCCTGTGCCCGAAGTTCAGGAACACCAGCGCGCGCTCGGCGCCTGTCGCGTGGATCGCGCTGCGCAGGCGGTCCACCTTGTGCCGCGCCTCCGCCGTCACCGAGTAGTGCTCGAGGTTGGGAGGCAGCGCCGCGGACGAGGGCGAGCGCTCGATCTCGGCTCCGTCTCCGGCTCCGGCGACGCCTACGCCGCCGTCCGCGGACGCCTCCGCAGATGCGCGCTCCATGAACTGCCCCGCGCTGATCTGCTTCATGTTGGGCGCCATGTACTCGTACTGCTGCAGAGTCTCGCGGCGCAGCGTCGCCGACACGACGACTGTCTGGCGCCCCCCGAGCACGCCCTTCCCAGTGTGGTCGCAGATCCTCGCCATGTCCCGTCGGAAGTTGCTCGCGAGCAGATCATCCGCCTCGTCGATCACCAGGCACCGCACGCCGTGCGTGCGCAGGATGCCGTTGCGCGAGAGCTCCGCCAGGCGCCCGGGCGTCCCCACCACCAGCAGCGGCTTCTTGCGCCGGATCGCCTCCTCCTGCCTCCGCACGTTGGCGCCGCCGATGCACTGCTGCGTGATGCTCTTGCCGAACTCGCCCAGCACGCGCTCCACCTGGCGCACGATCTGCATCGCGAGCTCCTGGGAGGGCACGACCACCAGGCAGCGCACCTCCGAGGAACGCTCGCTCGCGGGCAGGTTCTCTTCCTCGATGATGCGCGCAATCACCGGGAGCAGATACGCCATCGTCTTGCCGCTGCCCGTGTGCGACTGCAACGCGACGTTGTCCCCCGCCAGCAGCGCGGGGATGGCGGCGCGCTGCGGCAGGGAGGGTTCCTCGAACCCAACGGCCTCCAGCGCGGCGCACAGGGACTTGGGAAGACCCAGCTCGGCGAATGTGGGGGGCGCGTCCGTTTTCGCCGCGCGCGCGGCGTCATCCTCGGAGGGCGCGTCGTCGCTCGGCGGCGGCGCGCTCGACGCGTCGTCCGCGGCGACGACGCCGAAGCTCGAGGCGTCCTCCGGGGCTTTGGCGTCCGCCTCGGTGTCGTCGCCGGACGCGCGCGTCGAGACGAGCGCGCGGAACCCATGCGAGCTCGCGGACAGCGGGCCGATGGTCAGGGGCCCGAGGCGCGCCCGTGAACGGCACGTCGCGAATCGTGCCGCCGCTTCGTGGCGCTGGACGAATCTCGCGCGGGCGACCGCACAAGGCGTACGGGCAAACTCGCGCGCGCCCGGAGGCGCGCGCGCGCGCCCGAAGAGCGTGGCGCGCGCCGCCAGGAACGACGCGGCCGCCATCGCTGCTCCTCGCGCGCGGGACGTGGTTCCTCTGCGCTCGTGGCGCTCCGAAAAGTGCCCCGCCCGCCCTGAAGTGGGTTATCTTGGCGTCAGTGGCTGACACGGCGCGCCTTGCCGCCTTCGGTGTTCGTTGCTGAACAAGCTCCCGCGCTCCCGTGTACTTTTTGACGTACTGCCGCGCGGCATTGTCCGGCGCGCCCGCGCTCGCACGTCGCCGGAGACGCGTTCCGCGCGCTTCGAGGAGACGAGTGGGCTGAGAGGTGGCGTCGCCTCTCTTCACGGGCGACGGGAGTGTTCGCGACGCGCAGCGAGGGGTCCCCCTCGTGGTGACTCGGATGGAAAATTTCGGAGCCGTAGACGAAGAACCGACAACGTCGCTCGAGATGGAGGTTGAGACGACGGTGACGGTGGAGTCCGTGGTGGAGACGGTGATGGAGACCGTGGCGGATGCGGTCGTGGAAACGGTCGCGGATGCCGTGGACGAGGCCGCGACGGGAGCGCACAGCATTCAAGGCGATACCTGGCTGCTCAACCTCACCTCCCTCGCGGAAGGCTTGCAAGGCGTGAACCTCACGGACGGTGTCAACTTACAAGGCTGGGTGCTTAACATCACCGCGCTCGTAGAGGACGTGCCTTTGTCGGAGTATTTCCCCATTCTCTCCCTCAAGGAGTACGCGCAGTGGCTCATCACTCTCGTGGTCATCGCGTTCTCCACGCAGTGGATCATCATCAGGATCCAGAAGTGGATGTGCGTCCTCGGCGTCGCGAAGAGCGCGAGATCTCCCAAACGTCGAGAGAGCGCCGAAAAAAAAGCGCCTCGCGAGCGTCCGGACGCGAACGTCGTCTTTTCCGTCTTTTCCGAACCTTTTGCTGACCTTTTGTCATTCTTCTCTCGTCGTGAACAAAAAACGTCTTGTCTTTTTGCAGGCGCGCGCAACGCGGGTGGTACTACACCCTGCAGCAGTCCAAGCACGCGCGTTTGATTTTGCCTCCGGAGTGCGTCACGGAGGCTCCCGTGCGGAGCCCGTTCACGCGGCTGACGAAGAAAGTCGCGCGGAAGCTGAGCCGAAAAAAACGCAACGGCGAGTACACCGGGATCTCATCCATAGACCCGACGCTTCTGCCGGAAGACGCCGTGCCGCTGTTGGTGTTCGTCAACTCGCGGAGCGGCGGGCAGCTCGGCGGGTACCTCACCGCGCAGTTGCGCCAGAACCTGAACCCGCTGCAGGTGGTGGACCTGCACAAAACAGACCCCAAAGTCGCGCTGCGTCAGTTTGGCCACCTGCCGCGCGTGCGCATCTTGGTGTGCGGCGGCGACGGCACCGTGGCGTGGATCCTGCAGACCATGGAGAGCCTCGTGGAGCTCGACCCGAAACCGCCCGTGGGGATCCTGCCGCTGGGCACGGGGAACGACCTGGCGCGCGTGCTGGGGTGGGGAGGCGGGTTCAACAACGACCTCATCTCCGAGCTGCTGCTGCAGACGCTGGAGGCGCACCCCGCCGTGCTGGACCGTTGGGAGGTGTGCATCACGCCGAAGGACCCGCGCGCGCCGCCGCCGAGCCCCAAGAAGGGTAAGCGCCGCCTGCCGGACTCGGAGTACAACAAGGTGACGGAGTTCGAGGACGACAGCGGCAAGGAGACGGAGCGCGGAGTTCTCCGTCGGACCTCGCGGCTGGGCCGGGGCGCCGCCGCGAACGGCGGCGGCGTCGAGAGTCTCGGCGCCGTCGCGCGCGGCGGCGACGCGGGCTCGCGTCCGTCGGCGGACGATCCGGCGCACGACATCTCGTCGCGCGTGGCACCGAAAGAGCTGGTTTTCCAGAACTACCTCGGCATAGGCGTGGACGCGCAGGCGGCGTTGCGTTTCCACCGCACGCGCAACATCTCGCCGCACCTCTTTTTCAGCGCGTTCACGAACAAGATTTTGTACGGTCTCTTCGGCGCGCGCGACGTCGTGGAGCACTCGTGCGCGGGTTTACACAAGCACGTGCACGTCATCGCGGACGGCGTGCGTTGCGAGCTCCCGCCCGAGACCGAGGGTTTGATCCTTTTGAACATCAACTCGTTCGCGGGCGGCGTGCGCATGTGGGAGAGCAGCGAGGGGTACGGCGCGAGCTCGATGCAGGACGGGATGGTGGACGTCGTGGTGGTATACGGCGCGCTGCACCTCGGGCAGCTCAACTGGGGGGTGGACAAGCCCGTGCGCATTTGCCAGGCGAGGAACGTGAAGGTGATCGTGGAGAAGGGGTTCCCCATGCACGTGGACGGCGAACCGTGGGAGCAGCCCGCGTGCACGATCGACATCAAGCTGCGGAACAAGGCGCTCATGCTTCGAAGAACGGCGGATGCGCGCGGGATGTCCATAGTTAAGATGAACGACGCGCTCGAGTGGGCGTTTACCAACGGCGTCATAACGCAGGAGCAGCGTGAGGAGATCATGGCGGAGGCGTACCGACGCGCGGAGAAGGACCGAATCAACTCCATGGTGCACCAGCGCACGTCATCTCTGTCAAACCTGGTGGGAAGACACAGGCGCGCGCGAAGCGGGGGCGGCTCAGACGGCTCGGGGGATTTCTATTGAGCGTCTATTGAGCGTCGCGGGTGGTCAAAAAGTCGAAAAGCGCGCGGCGGTATTCGTAAACGTTACGATCGTTGTAAAAGAATAGTAGAGAGCGCTAGCGTCTCTGGCACGCGCGAGACGCGCAGAAGGAGCGCGCGCCCGCGCGTTCTCCGGCACGTCGTGTGCGGCCTGAGCTCCCGCACGTGCGTCACATCTCCGAGAGCTCCTTCGCGAACGTCGCGAGGTGCGGCTGGAACGCCGCGGCGACGACGGCGCTTATTTTCTTCTTGAGCGCCTCCTTGGCCGCCGCGTCGCCCTCCGAGCACGTCACCACGAACTCGTACTCGTCCTCGTCGTTGGTGGAGGCGAACTCCGTAAGTTTGATCTCGCCCTTGACCGCGCCGTCCACGCCCTCCATCTCGCCCTCCCACTTACACGTCACCGAGAGGTCGAAGACGGCGAACTTTTTGTTGCCCTTGCGAATCGTCACGCTCGCGTCGCCGTCGAACTTGGAGATCTCCTTCACGCGCGCCGTGCCCGCGTCCAGCTCGAACACCACCGTCTCGAGAAGCGCGGTGAGACGCTCTCGGCCCCATCCCATGCAGTTCTTCTCCTGCCAGTGCCACCCGTTGACGTTCGCGCCGTCCTGCCTCTCGCTCACGATCCAGCGCTCGTCTCCCTCGCCCCACTTCGCCATGATGGAAAACTGTCGAGCACGGCACGTCTCCGCCGCGCGATCCGAAGCCACGGGTCTCGCGCTTCCGCGCGTCCGTGAGGAGTGAGACGGTCGCGGCGCTGGTGGTCCGCTCGGGGAATCTTCCGCCGGCCAAGGGAGCGGGAAACGCGCGCGCGCGTGGTCGCCAGGTGTGGGTGCCTTCGCGTATGACCGCCGGCGGACAGGCGGCGGCCTTTCCAAAGCCTTCGTTCGTTTCTGGGGAGGACGTCGCCTCGCCGTCTCACGAACTGCATGAGTCTGACCGCCCGCCCGTTTCCGGCAGCACCGGTTTTGGCTCCTTCGCGCCTTGTGATTGAAGACCGAGTGAGCCTTCGACACATCGACCCGCGCGCGTTCGGCGACGCACCGCGGCGAGACCGCGTTCGCACACTCGCGCTTCCGCGTCTGCGCTCGTCCGCGATGGCCATGACCGACCACCTGCCCCTGGAGTCCGTGGTTGGATTCGCGGGCAAAGTCGGAGGCGGGCTGGTTTTGCATCCGAACGGCAAGACGATGGCGTACCCCCTCGGCGCCACGATCGTGGTGAAGGAGCTGGGAGACACGTACTCGCAGTCGTTCCTGCAGGGGCACAACGACGAGGTATCCTGCCTTGCGATCTCGCGCGACGGCGCGTTCCTGGCGTCCGGGCAGATCACCAACATGGGATTCAGCGCGGACATAATCGTCTGGGACTTGCACGCGCGGAGCGTCGTGCACCGCATGAGCCTGCACAAGGTGAAGGTGGCGGAGCTCTCCTTCTCGCACGACGGCCGGTACCTCGCGTCGCTCGGCGGGCAGGACGACAACTCTCTCGTGATTTGGGACGTCGAGACGGGCAACGCCATCTGCGGCACGCCCACCCCCGGGTTGACCCGCTGCGTGCGGTTCCTCAACACGTCCAGCAAACAGCTCGTGACGGGGGGCGGGAACACATTGGTCGTGTGGGACTTCGACCTGGCGAACCGCAAGCTGCGGCCGAGCCCGTGCCGCCTCGGGAACATCCGGCGCGACACCAACTACATCACGATCGACGAACAGGTACGTCTCACGCGCGCTCTCGCCCCCCTCGCGCCGGCGTGACGCCGTCGAGCCGATGGGAAATCTCCCGATTGGGCGTCCGATGCTTGTTTTGGCAACGCGTCGCGCGAAGAGGAAGCGGCGTTTTTTCTCCGTCGCTCTTTTTCGCGCCGCGTTCGTCGTCGTCTACGCTCGACACTCAAGTCTGACCCGCGCGCGCCCTCGACTCTCGAACTCGAATCGCAGGACGAGTACATGTACGTGGGCACCACCTCCGGCGACGTGCTGCAGGTGAGCCTGAGCGCGCAGCTCTTCAAGCACGCCGGCCCGCACAAGTCGCGCGTGCCGAAGGGCGTCATCGCCGTCGCGTCGGCGCCCTCGGGCGAGGTGGTGTTGGGCGGCGGCGACGGCTCCGTCTCCGTGCTCGAGCGGGGTACGATGCGCACGCTGGCGTCGACCAAGCTGGAGAGCGGCGTGACCTCGTGCGTGATGGCGCCCGGGATGCACGAGGACGGCGGGTTCGGTCTGTACGCGGGCACCGAGACGTGCAACATCTACTACCTCAAGTACTCCCCCGCGCGGGGCGTGCTTTCTGAGCTGATTCAGACGTGCCACTCCGAGCGCATCAACGACGTGGCCTTCCCCGTGGGGTACTCCGAGGTGTTCGCCACCTGCGGGCGCGAGGATGTCAGGATATGGCACATCAACGAGGCGCGCGAGCTGCTGCGCATCAAGGTGCCCAACGTCGAGTGTCTGTCGGTGGCGTTTATGCCGGACGGCGGGTCCGTCGTCACCGGCTGGAACGACGGGAAAATCCGAGCCTTCGCGCCTCAGTCGGGGCGGCTGCTGTACACGATCAACGACGCGCACCCGCACGGCGTGACGTGCCTCGTCGGGTCGGGCGATTGCGCCAGGATCGTGTCTGGAGGGAAGGAAGGGAACGTCCGCGTGTGGCGCGTCGGCCCGGAGTCGCAAACGATGGTGGCCTCCATGAAGGAGCACAAGGGTCCGGTGAACTCGATCGCGTTGCGGGCGAACGACTCGGAGTGCGTCAGCGCCTCCTCGGACGGGAGCGCCATCATCTGGGACCTGACGCGCTTCACGCGCTCGGGGGCGCTGACCGCGAACACCTTCTTTAAGGCGTGCGCGTACCACCCCGACGAGTCGCAGGTGGTGACGGGCGGGACGGACCGGAAGGTGACGTGGTGGGACTCGTTCGACGGGCAGGCCATCCGCGTGCTGGACGGGTCGGAGTCCGCGGAGATCAACTCGCTGGACATCTCCACCGACGGCGAGATGATCGTCACCGGGGGGGGGGACAAGGAGGTCAAGGTGTGGGGGTACGACGAGGGGCAGTGCTTCCGCGTCGGGAAGGGGCACAGCGGCGCCGTGACCAAGGTGAAGTTCACGCCGGATGGCGAGAAGATCGTCAGCGTCGGCGCCGAGGGCGCCATCTTCATCTGGCAAAACGTCCAGATCCCGTGACTACAAGTGCGACAGAGAAGAAGTCTCCTTCCGTTGAACGCGTTTCCGTCGCGCGCGGGGGGAAAACACGCGGAGCGCGGATGATCTCGCCGCCAAAAAGTCGTCTTCTTTTTAATCCGGGAGTATTTACAGGAAACGTCTCGCGCCGACGTCGCTCGCCCGCGTCCACGAGAGACGTTCCACTCTCTTCCTCTCTCCGTTGCTGCGTGCGCCGTGGAAAGCACAGCGTGACCTACGTTCGTTCCCGCACTCTTAGCGGCCCATGCGCCTCTTGAGGAAGTTGGGAATGCCACCGCCGCCGCCGCCCCGGGGGGGGGGCGGGGGCGCGCCACCCTGGTCCTGCGCGCCCCAGCCCATGACGTCGCCCTGCGGCGCCGGCGGCGCCTGCTGCTGCCCGCGCTGCATGCCCTGCATGCCCGCCTGCGGGTTCGCCGAGGGCTGGAATCCGGTGGCGATGAGCGTGATCGCGACCTCGCCCTCCGCGAGCTTGATCGAGGGGTTCACCACGGCGCCGAAGATGATCAGCGCGCTCGGGTCGACGAGCTCGTAGATCACCTCGGCGGCTTCGTTCACCTCGTGCAGCGTCAGATCCTTGCTGCCCGTGATGTTCCACACGATGCCGGTCGCGCGGTCGATGCCGAGGTCGAGCAGCGGCGAGGAGATGGCGGCGGCGGCCGCCTCGCGCGCGCGGTTCTTGCCCGTGGCGCGGCCGATGCCCATCAGCGACGAGCCCGCGTCCGCCATCACGGCGCGCACGTCCGCGAAGTCCACGTTGATCAAGCCGGGGAGCGTGATGATGTCGCAGATGCCGCGCACGCCCTGGCGCAGGATGTCATCCGCCAAAAGGAACGCGTCCTGCACCGGCAGCGCGGTGTCCACCGCGGAGAGCAGGCGGTCGTTGGGGATGACGATCAGCGTGTCGACGTTGCGCCGCAGCCGCTCCACCGCGTCCATGGCCTGGTTGTACCTCTGGCGGCCCTCGAACTTGAACGGCATCGTCACGATGCCGACGGTGAGGATGCCGGCGGCTTTCGCGACGCCCGCCACAACCGGCGCCGCGCCGGAGCCGGTGCCGCCGCCCATGCCCGCGGTGACGAACACCATGTCCGAGCCGGCGAGGGCCTGCTCGATGGACTGCCGGCTCTCCTCCGCGGCCTTCTGGCCGATCTCGGGATTGCCGCCGGCGCCGAGACCGCGCGTCAGCTCCTTACCCACCTGAATGTGACAACTGTCCGGGACCGCAGCGGTGGCCATGGCTTGGGAATCGGTGTTGACGATCCAGAACTCGACCCCGTTGATGTCGCTGCCGACCATGCGGTTCACGGCGTTGGAGCCACCGCCACCGACGCCGACGACCTGAGGAGTTGAAAGCGCGCGGGGGACGCGGAGTCGTCAGCGGACGCGCGCGGGGAGCGGAAGATCGACCGCTCGACCGGGATCCGGTGTCGGGAGAATGAATTTCGCGTAACGAAAGATGCCGGGAAGATCTGGGGCGTGATCGCTCTCGGCGTGGGCACGCACCTTGATGGACGCGGCGTTGAACACCTGGGGGGGAGGCGTAGCAGGCGCGGGGGCGAAGTCACCCTCGCCGCCGGCAAAGGTGGCGGAGGTGGTGACCGCCACGCGGCGCGTGGCCTTCACGCCAGCCTTGGGGAGGCCCGCTCGGGACTTGGATCCGAAACGGCGAACCGCAGACGCGGCCGCCTTGCAGGAGACCGCCGCGGAGGACGCCATGGCAGCCATGCTCTGTTCGCGCGAAAGGTTCGAAGAGCGGCCGTGCGTGGGTTACGGTCGCGCACAGAACTCTGCGCGGGGCCGCGCACGACGATCGGAGAAGAAGATGGCCCATCTTGTTTCTTGATGTCGAGTTGGACCGGGGCGGGGGAACTTAGATCACACCTTACAGTTTTTTGTCAGACTAGTGGCTCATACGAAAACGTGACGCGTTTCGCGAAATTCATCATCCTCTCAAACGTCGGCTTGCAATTTTTTTTTTCTTTCGACACGTTTTCGGCTCGGCGGGTTCTGGCGCAGCAACTCGAAACAGGTCGGGTCTCCGGGTCACCGGGTGCCAAATAAATGTGTTCGTTGGTGTTTGGCCGTCATCCGCGCGGGCGTGGCTTCGGGGGGCGCACTGGAAGGAGCGCGCGCGCATCGACGCGGCGCCCTGTCCCGAACGCAAGGCGTTCGACACCGAGGAGTGGTTGCGTGAGCGGACCGAACTCCTCCGACGCGGAAAAGCGCGCTCGCACGCCGTCGCCTCGCCGTCGATTGCGTGTTTGATTTGGTTTCAAGTCGAATCGGACGAGTCGCGCGGGAGGTTTCCCTCATCAGTCGCGCGCCACCGCCGTCCCCTCGAGGTCGAGCACCATGGCGTCCTCGGGGTTCAAAGATCTGAGCCTGGAGCAGGTAGGCGCGCGACCCCTTTCCCGCGGACGCGCACCCCACGCGCGCTCCCGACCCGCGCGGTCCCTCGGGGTGGCGCGAAATTTAACTTCAATTCGCCTCAATTGCGTCGTTCGACCGCCTGACCGTCGACTTCTCCTCCCCCGCAGATGGAGGCGGACATCAAGCTGTGCGAGGAGCTCCTGGCGATGGACAGCTTCCCGGGTGATAAGCCCGGGTCGAAGACGTCCTCCGCCGCCGCCGCCGCGGGGGCTGCCGCCTCCGCGGACGGCCGGCTCACGGAGGAGCGCAGAGGCGAGATCATGACCCGACTGAACAAACATCGATCATCCGCGTCGTCCGCGAGCGCGGGCGCGGACGCGCCGAAAGACCCGGTGGTTATGACCGCCGCGGAGCGCCGCGAGCGCGTGCAGCAGCTTCTCCTCGAGCGTCAGCAGCGTCTCGCGGGCGGCTCGACAGCGCGGCGGTCGCCGACGCAGGAGTCGGCGGGGTCGAGACGGTTCGAGTCCCCGGCGTCGTCCCGCGGCGCGAGCGGGTTCGTGACTCCGGCGCGCGCCGCCGCCGCCGCCGGCCGCCGCGCCGTGCGCCCCGCGTCCGCGCCGCGCGAGCGCCCGAAGCACCCGCCCGGTGTCGTGGCGCCGTTCAACCTGAGCGCCATGAAGGCAGGCAGGCACTCCAAGGAGGCCATCGCGGCGCGCGCGCGGCTGGCGGAGGAGAAGGAGCTCACGTTCAAGCCCAAGACCATCGCGCGCCCGCGCTCGGCCAAGTCGACGGCGGACGCCGTGACGGGCGAGGAACGCATCTCGCGGCTCTCCACGCCGCGCACCAAGCTCTGGCAGAAGTGCGAGCGGATCAGGAGCGAGCGCGCCAGCGAGGAGACCAAGGAGTGCACGTTCGCGCCGAGAGTGGGGAGAGGGCCGCGCATGGCGCGCGCGGTTTCTTCGGCGCGGACGTCGTCGTCGCGGCCATCTGTCGACGCGCCGTTCCCCGACCGCTTATACGCGGACGGCGAGACGCGGTACCGGCGCCGCGAGGACGCGCGTCGGGAGTTGGCCGAGGCTGAGATGGCGAGCTTCCCGTTCCAGCCGGCCATCAACGACAACTCGCGCGCCGCCGTCGAGGCGGAGGGCTACCGCCCCATCCACGAGCGCGTCGGCGAGCTGTTGCGCAAAAAGCAGGAGGCGCTGGCGGCGGCGCGCGTGCAGGTGGAGCTGGAGAACCCCGACCTGACGTTCGCGCCCAAGGTGAACGACGCGAGCCGCGCGATCGCGCGCGGGCTGGAGGAGGAGGCGGGCGACCGGCGCTCGCCCGTCGAGCGGCTGGCGTCCGGCGAGCGGCCGGGAAGCGCGGCGTCGCGGGGCCCCGGCGCGTCGGCGCGCGGGCGTCCGAGCAGCGCGCGCCGGAAGAGCTACGACGCGGCGGCTCGGGACGAGCACACGTTCGCGCCCAAGCTGAACGAGAACACCAAGCGTCTGTGCGAGATGATGGCCGAGGAGGGCGTGCGCGGCGGCGCCGGATCGTTCCTGGAGCGGCAGGCGGATCACGCGGCGAAGGCTGACGCGGCGAAGCGCGCGATTCGCGAGCGCCTGGAGAAGGATTGCACGTTCCACCCCAACACCGGCAACGCCGACGAGGTTCTGCTCAAGTCCAAGCACGTGGTTCGGCTCGGGGAGACGCCTCGCGAGCGCATCGCGCGCCTCGCGTTCCTGGAGAAGCAGACGCGCGAGCAGAGAAGACTCAAGGCTGAGGAGGCGTTCCACAAGCAGTTTTCGTTCCGGCCGAAGCTCTCCAACGCGGCGCGCACCAAGGCGCCGACGCCGCTGCACGAGCTGGTGGCGAACCCGCGCGGCGCGGAGATCCGCGCGGCGGCGGAGGCGGCGGCGGCGGAGGCGTTCGCGGCGGAGCACACGTTCGAGCCGAACGTGGGCGCGAAGCACACGGACGCGGCACCGCGTCCGTTCCAGGTGAACTACTCCAACCGCGACGGCATCGTGAACCGCATCCGCGAGTACCGCAGGGAGAAGGAGGTTGTGTTACAGGAGGCGCGGAACGAAAAGGAGTTTCGCGAGCTCGAGGCGTGCACGTTCCAGCCCAACGCGGGCCGCGTGCGATCGAAACCGAAACCGTCCGTGATCGGCTCGTCCGTCGCGGAGGTGGTGCCCGGGCTGGGCAGGCACCTCGAGCTCCGCAAGCGCGCGAAGCAGATGGAGGAGGAGGCGGCGGCGCGCCGCTCGAAGGCGTTTCTGGAGGGCGCCGCCACGCGGGACATCAGGCACAGGCAGACCGTCCCGCTTTCGCCCAAGATCAGCGCGCTGGGCTCGGCGGGCGCCAAGGCGGAGGCTCGGCGCCGGAAGCTCATCGCGGAGAAGGAAGCCAGGGAGAGGGAGGCGTGCACGTTCCGCCCGAGGACCAACGAGCGACCGAGGAAGGAGCTCATCGAGAAGCTCCTCGCCGAAGACGACTACTAGAGGGTTTTTTTCGTGAAACCGCGCGTTTTTCGGAACGAGGTTTACGGATCGGTGTTTGTCGTACGCGACTCGCGCGTCTTTCCCTACGAACTACTAGTCTACGATACTCACTACCGACGCGCCGCCGCCGTGGTCACGTCTCACCGGCTCCCAAGCCCCGTAATCACTCCGTGATGGTGTACCCCATGTACCGCGAGTTGTCGAGTTGCGACTCGAGGTCCTCCTCCTGCCCCGGGTCGAAACTCCGGATCCAAATCTGCACGGGTTCCAGCAACTTCACCGAGTCGGGCGCCTCCGTGTTCTGGACGCGCAAAAACCGGACCTGCGCCTGCGCGCGCTTGAGCGTCTTCCACGGTTGCGCGCGCGTCCCGGGGTTGGCGTCGTTCCCGTTGTACGGGTTGACGTAGAACTGGTGCGCCACGTACTGGCCCGCGGATCCCGTGCGCAGCTGCTCGACGCGCAAATCGAACTTTTGCCGCACGCACTCCACCGGACACGGCGGGCTGCAGTCCTCCACGCACTCGACCGCGCACGGCGGAGGCAGGCCCTCGGGGATGGCGCCCACCCAGCTCCCCTCCCGGAACAGAGGCTGGAACCCCTCCGCGACGCTCGGAGTGTAGTACTGCGTGTCGTACTCCACCGCGGCGGGGTCGCAGAACCACCCGTACGGACCCACCGAACACGCGCGCCCATCCGTGGTGGTGCTGCTCACCACCGCCAGCGGGTTATCGTCGCTCGCCTCCGCGGCGGACGCCACGCGGGGCGCGCCGCACGCCGCGACGCACGCCAGCAGGAGCGCCGCGCGCGCGGGGAGCGACATGGCGCGCCGCGAGCTTTGATGAAGAAGGGGCTCTCTGGGCACCCTTTCTTTTGCAACGCCAACAACGGCCGCGAAGCGTGCGTGCTGGTTTTCCTCCGGGTGCCCGAGATTCCAGGTTCGATCCGGCGCTTCCGAGCCGTGGTGTACACAATCGCGGGGTCGCCCAAACGAAAATTCGGGCGATTCGGAGAAAAATTTGGGTCGCGCCGCGGGACGCGCGCACGCGAAGTGGCCCAAATCGTCACGGTTCCTGACCAAATGCCCATACGGCGGTTCTGTTTTTGGGCTTCCCGCGATTCTTAGGAAGAAGAAGTTGTGCATCTATTTTTTGCGCGAGTCTGACTCCAGCGAGTCAATGAAGGAAAGCACGGTCTAACGAGGGTTTAAATTTCCGAAAATTTCTTGAAGCCCCCCGTCCGAGTCGGGCCGGGCCTGCTGCCAAAAGTGGCGACGAATCGCGATTCGGTTTCGCGTGCTCATTCCCCTCACCCGGACGACACACCATCGAGCGCGTCGTTCACGGTCGAGCGGCGCGATGTCGTGGATTTACGGCGCCACCGGGGAGATGGGCTTCTGGAACGAGCAGATTCGCTCGGAGGCGCGGGTGAAGAAGCAGTGGGAGCGGACGTACGGGGTGTCGATTCCCGAGGAGCGCGAGGCTGCGGAGGCCAAGGCGAGGGAAGCCGAGGCCAAGGCGGAGGCGCACAAGGCGTACATCGCCGAGGCGACCAAGCGACCGAAGCTGGGCAAGGTGGCGCCCACCTGGAAAACCAAGTGCGGTCCCACGGGGATGACCCGGACCTGGGTCCCCACCACCGCGAAAGCGCCCAAGGCGGAGGATGAGTTCATGTGACGCCCAAGCGCGTTTTCCGCCGGACGACGACGAGCGGTGCCTATCACTCTACGTTGTATTCTACGCTACGTCTACCGACTCGTGAGGTGTCGCGCGCCGCCGCCGAACCGAACCCGCGCCGAAAAAGAAAAGAGCTCGCCCTCGACTCTCGCGTCAAAACGTCGTCGTCGTCGCCGCCGCGGCGGCGTCCCGCGCGTCGGCGGCGAGCGCGGCGAAGGACACGCCGGAGGAGGGCACGTTCGCGTCCGTCTCCACCGCGCGGCGCGCGGCCGCCGCGCCGAAGGCCACGGCGGAGGCCAGGTCGTGCCCCGCGGCGAGCGCCGCCGCGCTCCCCGCCACCAGCGCGTCGCCCGCGCCCACCAGGCTGCGCACGCCGGCGTTTGGCGGAAGCGCGGGGACGTGCGTGCACGCGAACGGCGCGCGTTCGCTTCCCGAGGCTCGCTTTTCCCTCTCGTCTCCCTCGCGGCGGCACAGCGCCACCCCGAGCGCGCCGAGCGTCAGCACGACGTTTCCTATCCCCGCATCCAGGAGCGCGTCCACGTCGTCGCGCGCCAGCGCCACCGCGTCGGCGGCGGCGGCGGCGGGCGGAGGCTCCGGCGACTCGTTTTCCGTCTCGGCGCGTTTTTTGCGCCCGCTCGCGCGCCGCGCCGCGCGCGCCATCGCCCGGAGCTCCGCGAGGTTGGGGGACACGACGTCCACTTCGCGCGCGACGCCCGCCTCGATCACGCGCACAGCCTTCGCCACCGAGACCGGCTCGAACCAGACGAGCGGCGATGCGTGTTTTTCTTCGCGTCTCGGCGAGGACGACGAGTCGTTCGGCGCGCGCGCGGCGGCGACGGCGGCGGCGAGCGCGGCGGGCGCGCAGTTCCCGTCGAGCACGACGACGCGCGCCGTGGCGATGCGCGCGGCGTGCGCCTGGATCCACGGCGCGTCCAGGGAGGCCTCGACGGTGTCACAGTCCGCGACGGCGGCGGCCACCTCGCCGCCGGCATCCAGGACGGCGGCCACCGTGGGCGTGGTGGCGCCCGCGCTTACGCGCACGCCCGCCGCGGAGACGCGCCCCAGTTTTCGCCACGCCTCCAGCAGCGCGCCGCCCGCGAGGTCGTCGCCCACGGCGGAGAGCAGGAACGGGGGGGGCGCGCCGGGAGGGGACGCGCGGAAGAGACCCTCAGCGATGTTGCGGCCCACTCCGCCGGGGTTCTGACGCACGGTGCCGGGCGCGGTTGTACCGCGAAGCAGAGAGGCGCCGGGTCCGGGGCTCGCCTGCACGTCGAGCACCATGCCGCCGATCACCACCACCGCGCCGGCGGTCGCGTCCCGGCCGCGAGATCCCTCGCCGGACGCGTCGGAGCGCGGACCCGGGGGCGCCGTGACATCCGCGAGGTGCGCCACGCGCCGGTGCGCCGCGGCCGCCCGCATGACACCCAAACCGCGGGGAGATGTGACGCGGCCACTCGACGATGGGTGTCCAAAAGAAAAAGTGCCGTGTCTCGTCGCATCGGCATTCGAAAAGAAGTTTCGCGCGACCGAAGTTCGGCCGGAGTCGAAATCTGTTTCATCTCGCCTCGTCAGCGCAGATGATCTTCCTCTCGTATGGGCATTGTTCCTGCGAAACAGAAGAGATTTTCCCGAAAGCTCTTCGACCAATCGCTCTTCGCTGAGAGCGATTCCGAGCGAGCTCTAACGCTCTGAAAAACGGCGCCGGTCGCGCTTGCGATTCATTCCCGCACACACACAGCACCATGTCCGCCCTCACCTTCTCCGCTTCCGTCGTCAAGGCCGCCGTGCCCACCCTCGGCGCGCGCCGCGCGTCCTCCAGGCGCGCCGCCGTCAAGGTCCAGGCCAACATGTGGCCGGTACGTTCCCGCCCGTTCGTCGCTCGTCCCTCTCCTTTTTTCGTTCGTCGCGACCGATATCGCGAATGTCGACCGTCCGGTCGATCGCGCGCGTTCGCGGGCGGACCCTGACCGCCGCGTTCTCCTCCCTTCCCGACCTCTGCAGGAGCCCGGCACCTACCCCGGCGCCCCCGACGCGGACACGGCGTCTCCCCTCGGGAACGACGACATCCTGTCCATGAACAAGGCTGCCGAGTACGAGGTGATTCACGGCCGCTGGGCCATGCTCGCCATCCCCGGCATCGTCGCGCAGGAGCAGGCCACCGGCATCCCGTGGTACGAGACCGGCGCGCTGTGCACGCCCGCGTCGTGCCTGGAGAACTACTCGTTCCCCGGCGCGCCCGCGCCCCTCGCGCCCGAGGGCTCCGGCCTCCCCTCCTTCTACGCCGTCGTGGCGTTCCAGGTGGTCTTCCTGGGCCTCGCCGAGGCGTACCGCGGCGGCCTGACGAAGCCCCCGAACGGCTTCCCCGAGCCCACGCTGTACCCCGGCGGGCGCTTCGACCCCTTCAAGCTCTCCGAGAAGGGTGACCTCGAGAAGCTCAAGCTGCAGGAGCTTAAGCACTGCCGCCTCGCCATGGGCGCGTTCCTGGGCTGCCTCGCGCAGCAGGCGTACACCGGCGTCGGCCCGGTCGCCAACCTCACCGCGCACGTCTCCGACCCCAGCCACGTGTTCTTCGGGTCGCAGGCCTCGCTCCTGCCCAAGTGAACGAACGTCGCGTAGCGGCGGTCGACGAGGGGCATCATCTCGGAAAGCGTTCGAGTGTACATCATTTATTTTAATCCGACGATAGACGATGTCTTTGTTATTACGCCGCGGGCGAAAAACAAAAACGTCTCTCGAGAATCACGCGACGTTGCTCTTGCTCCCCACGCGTCGAATGGGCACGCCCGCCGCCCTCGCCGCCTCGCACTCCTCCGCGCGCGCCCTGAGGTTGCGCGCGGACTGCTCCCCGGTCTCCGCCACCAGCTTGGCGAACATGCTGTTCTCGTCGCGCAGCATCTCGGCGGGCGTCGCCTTGGCCACCAGCTCGCCGCGGTCCAGGCACACCACCGCGTCGTTCTCGATGATGGTGTTGATCCTGTGCGCGATGGTCATGATCGTGCGCGACGCAAACTGGTCCGCGATCACCTCCTGCATCAGCTTGTCCGTCTCCAGGTCCACCGACGCGGTGGCCTCGTCCAGGCACACCACCTTGGTGTCGCGCAGCAGCGCGCGCGCCAGGCACAGCATCTGCCGCTGCCCCGCGCTGAAGTTCTCGCCGTACTCCGCCACCGGCGCCAGCAGCCCGACGCCGTGCTCGGTAACCGCCGGCTTGAGCTGCACCGCCTCGAGCGCGAACCACAGCGTTTCGTCGGAGTGCTCCTTGAACGGGTCGAGGTTGTCCCGCACGTTCCCGCTGAACAGAATCGGGTCCTGCGGGATGCACGTCACGCGCGATCGCAGATCCTTCAGTGTGATGTTCTGCACGTCCACGCCGTCCAGTGTTATGCTCCCGCCGCACGGCTCGACCAGCCGCCAGAGCGCCACGATGAGCGTGGACTTGCCCGAGCCGGTGCGCCCGCAGATGCCCACCTTCTCGCCCGCGCGCACGTCGAAAGAAACGCCGCGGAGCACCAGCGGCAGGCCCGGGCGGTACCGCATCTGCACGTTACGGAACTGGATGGCGCCCGCGCTGGGCCAATCCGGGCGCACCGGCTTGGCGCCGCCGCGCGTCGCCGCGCCGGTGGCCTCCTCGGACTCCAGCGCGGCGTACTCCGTGATGCGCTCGACGGAGACCATGTTGCTCTCGAGCTCGGAGATGATTCTTATGAGCCACGAGAGCAAGCCGGTCATGTCGATGGCGTACGAGAGCGTCAGGCCGACGAGCGCGGCGTACGTGCTCCCGCGCTGCCACACGCCCAGGCACGCGACGACGAACGTGATGGAGTTCCCAATGGTCTCCAGCCGCACGGGCAGCCACCGGTCGCACCCGCACTTCTGCGTGTAATCGGCGCGCTGGTTCACCGAGATCCGCGACTCGTTCTCCGCGATGAACCGTCTCTGGTGGCCAAACGCGCGGATGGTGCTGATGCCGTTTAAGGTCTCGCCGAAGTGCGCGTAGATGGGCGAGCCGCTGATGCCGTCCAGGCGCTTCGCCTCGCGATAGCCGGGGCGGAAAAACCACTGCACGTAGTAGTACAGCGCGCCGATGGGCACCAGGCACGGCATGAGCACGGGCATGACCCACGCCATGACCACGATCGTGCCGAGCAGAAGCAGAAAAAACGACACGAACGACGACACGCTCTGCACGAGCGTGTTGTCCAGCGTCTCCGTGTCCTTCGTGAAGCGCTGGATCACGCGCCCGAGCGGCGTGGTGTCGAAAAACGCGAGGCGCGTGTGCAGCGTCGCGCTGAACAGCGCCAGGTGCAGCGAGTTGGCCGCCGCCAAAGACGCGAGCGCCCACGCGAACGTGCGCGCCCACGAAACCGCCGCCTGCCCGACGCCGATCCCGGCAAAGCCCCAGAGGTACTCGCCGTTGCTCAGCTCCCAGTGCTCCTCCGACCAGAACGCCAGCCACACGCTCGACACGACGCTCAGGAACCGCTCGACGATCACCATGATCATCAGCGCCGACAAGAGCAGAGGCGTGCCCATCGCGCGTATGTACGCCAGGTACGTGCGCGTGGAGATGGCGCCCTCCTCGCGCTTCTCCACGGTCATCGTGTTGGTCTTCCTGTCAACCTGCTTCGAGTCGCGCGCGTCCATGGACGCCGCGGTTTCGAGCTCGGGAGCCTTTTCTTTCGAGCGCGAGTCACCGGTACCCGCGAGCGCCGCGGCGACGCCCGTCGCCGGAGCGGCCTGACTGACCGGAACGCCGCCCCGCTCCGCCGCCGCCGTCTCGGTCACCTCGCCGATGCGACCCTCTCCCTCGTTCTCGCTTTTCTTTTCGGCGTCGAAACGCGCGTCGGCAGAGGGCACCGGCGACTCGGCGACGGCTTTCCGGAGGTTAACCGAAGAGCCGCTCCGCGACTTGGGCGCGTTTTCGTCCTCGCCGTGGTACGAATCCATGAGCTGCTTGAAGGCGCCGCCCTCTCTTTGCACGAGCTCGTCGTACGCGCCGCGCTCGACGATGGCGCCGTCCGCCATCACAACCACGTGGTCCGCCTGGTGCACGAACTGCAGCTGGTGCGTCACCAGGAGCACGGCTTTGTCCTTGAACGCGCCCTCTGATTTAGACAGGCACTTGCGGAACAAATCTTTCGCGACGTGCGCGTCGAGCGCGCTCAGCGGGTCGTCCATCACCACCAAGTCCGCGTCCGCGTAAACAGCGCGCGCGATCGCGGTGCGCTGCTTCTGCCCGCCGGAAAGCGTGATGCCCTTCTCGCCGATCTCCGTCAGGTCGCCCAGGGGCAGCTGCGCCACGTCGCTTCCCAAGCACGCGCACTCCAGCGCGCGTTTATACGCCGCCTCGTCCAGCGCGCGGCCGAACAGCACGTTGTCTTTGAGCGAGAGCGACTGCACCCACGCCACCTGCGCCACGTACGAGGTGGTGCCCGCGATTGTGGGCGCGCCGCGGTGTGCGGGCGTGCCGTCGGGCGCGTCGCAGCCGTGCATCTCCCCGAGCAGCGCGCTGATGAGCGCGGACTTGCCCGAACCCACCGGGCCGACCACCACGGTGAGCTCGCCCTTTCGCAGCGTCAAGTCGATGTCGCGCAGAAACGGACGATCTTCTCGCTTCTCGGTCGCCGAAGAGAGGGGCCTGAGCGCGGTCCAGTGGAAGTGCCCCCCGGAGATGCGCGCCACGACACCCTCCTCCAGCGCCCGGGGTTTCTCCAAACCGGGTTTCTCGGAACCGGTCTCCAAAAGCTCCACGTCCCCGGCGTCCAGGGTTTCGCGCTCCGCGCCCCGCGCGCCGCGGGGCGCCTGCACCTCCGCCGGCAGCGACACCGTCGTGGCGAGCGCCTCGGGCAGCAGGAAGTACTTCTGCAGGCGCCTCAGCGCGACGAGCGCGTCCGCGACCATGGCCAGGCACCGCGGGTAGAACATCACCGGGAAGCGCATCAGCGAGAAGAGCGAGAGGGAGGGGAAAATCACGGAAGGGGTCATCTCGCCTCCCATCGCGCCGCTGTACAGCGAAAACGCCGCCACGGCGACGAGCGTCGGCCCCGTGTTCATGATCGCCGCGTTCATGGCGTTCCGGTTCTGCACAGCCTTGGCCTTCTCCATCTCCTCCGCGCGCACGCTCTCCACTTCCTTCCGCAGCGGCTCCTCCCACGCGTTGAGCTTCAGGATCTTCACGCCGCTCAGCGCCTCGTTCTGTAACTTCACGCGGCGGTCCGTCAGCTTCATCTGCTCGCGCCGCAACTTGGAGATCATCTGGAAGAACGTCTTCTGCAGCGGGATGAGGATCACCATCACCGCGAACCCGCCGAGGGAGGCCCACCCGATGTAGAAGTACAGCAAGGTCATGTACCCCACAATCTGCAAAATACCGGACCACAAGACGTTGATGAACAGCATCAAGTCACCGACGCGTTGCGCGTCGAGCTGCATGTGGTTCAGCACCTCGCCCGTCGTGCTCCCGTCGCGACCGGCGGCGCTGAGGCGCATCGTCTTGCGGTACACGGCCGTCCCGAGCGCGCCCTTGATGCAGATCCCCGAGGCCTGCGCGTAGTAGAAGTACACCTGCTCGCATATCGTGCGCAGCACCGGGACGAGAAAAAGAAGCAGGCAGTACGCCGCGCCGTACCCGTTGGCGCTGCCGTCGGCGACGAACAACTCGAGCGGGTGGGACTTGCCGGCGATGTAGCGCAGAAATCCGCCGAGCACGACGGCGGGAAGGAACTGGATCAGGTCGTTCAAGAGCTTGAAGAGCGAGCCCGTCAAGATGGTGCCTCCGAAACAGTGCCACAGCGGCCACACCACCGCGGGCAGGAACGGGTCTTTGGGTTCTTTGCCCTCGCCGTTCCACTCCGCCCGCGCCCTCAGGCGATCCCTCTCGCCCTCCAGGGCTCGTCTGAGACTCTCATCGAAACGCTTGGAGTTGTTGGACGCGAGGTAGCCCTCGGGAAGGGGAAGCAGGTCGTCCATCTCGAGCGTGCGCTCACCCCCGAGCTTCAGGAACGGAGTGACCCACAGGTACAGGGCCTTGCCGATGATGCCGTGCTGCGCCCTGGACGAAAACGTCGTCTTGGACCCGGCTTTCCCGCCCGCCGCCGCCCTCTCATCCGCAGCGGTCGGCACCTTCTCGAACACCACGTCGTTGGGGTCCTTCTCGTCCCTCTTGAAGGACCCGGAACGCCGGGCGGGTGTGGCGGACATCGCAGCTCGCACCCTCGCTCGATAGCACTCCGCGCGCGCTCGTAGTCGCTGACGCGTCGGCGGAGCGCGTTCGATACAGATCTCGTAACGAGATCTGGTGAAATCTCGTTATGGGAGTGCAAAAGACAAACTGAATTGCAGACCTTTGGAAAGTCCAGACGTGGGTTTAGAACTCAAGGGCGCGAGCGATCGCGTTATGTGCGACGTTTCGGAAAAAGTGTTCTGCTGCAGGTGACGTGTCACACGAGCGATGCGCGCCGCGCTCCGCCCGACCGCCCACACCGTCGCGCGACTCTCCCGCGCGCTCGTCCGCTCGCCCCGAACCGCGCCCGCGGCTTCCCGAGGCTCGGCCGTGATGGCCCCCGCCGCTCTCCCCCGCGTGCCTCTCGGCAACTCCGGCGTCGACGTGACCGAGGTGTGCCTCGGCACGATGACGTGGGGTGTGCAAAACACCGAGGAGGAGGCGCACGAGCAGCTCGATTACGCCGTGAAGACGCGCGGGATCAACTTCATCGACACCGCGGAGATGTACCCCGTCCCGTCCTCCGCGGAGGGGTGGAAGCCCGGCCGCACGGAGGAGTACATCGGGACGTGGCTGGAGAAGAACCCCGAGATTCGATCGAAGGTTGTGATCGCCACGAAGGTGTCCGGGTTCAACCCCAACTCGGAGACGGGCGGGAACCGGTTCACGCCTCCCAAGCCCAAGGCGGACTGCCGCCTGGACGCCGAGAGCGTCAAGATGGCGTGCGACGCCAGTCTGCGCCGGCTGCGCACGGACTACATCGACCTGTATCAGCTGCACTGGCCGGACAGGTACGTGCCCGGCTTCGGAAACAACGTGTACGAACCAAAAAACGAGCGGCCGAACACCGTGCCGGTTCGCGAAACCGTCGCCGCGCTCGGCGAGTTGATCAGAGACGGGAAGATCAAGCACTACGGTTTATCCAACGAGACGACGTTCGGGGTGTGTGAGTTCGTGCGCGCCGCGGACGAGCTTGGTGTGCCGCGACCGGTCTCCATCCAAAACAGCTTCTGCATGCTGCACCGCTCGTTCGAGACGGAACTCGCCGAAGCTTGCGCGCCCTCAAACTATAACATCGGGCTGCTGCCTTGGACGCCGCTCGCGGGCGGCGCGCTGAGCGGCAAGTACCTGCGCGGGCAGAAACCGGAAGACGGGAGGCTGGTGAAGTACCCCTCGTTCATGCAGAGGTACCTGAACGCGCCTTCGCAGGCGGCGACGGAAAAGTACGAAGCCATCGCAACGGAGGCGGGCGTCTCGCTCGCCACGCTGGCGCTGGCGTGGTGCCGCACGCGCTGGTACGTCTCGAGCACCATCATCGGCGCGACGTCCATGGCGCAGCTGCGGGAAAACATCGACGCCTTCGACACCGAAAAAGTCACGTTGTCGGAGGAGGTGCTGAAGAAGATCGACGACGTGCACTTCGCGTGCAGGGACCCGTGCATGATCCCGTGAGACGCGTGAGACGCGAGACTTTTTTTCGACGAAATCCATCGTGATAAATATGAACACAAAGTATAAGAACGCGCCGGGTCGTTCTGGGGGGGTTTCTTTAACCCTCCCCATTCGCATTCGCTGGGGGAGGGTCGCTTTAACCCTCTCCGCTCGCATCCGCGCGACGACTCACTTGACGTACCCCACGTGGATCATGAGCGCCAGGTACGGCACGGAAACGCAGAGGGACAGGCACATCATCGGCCACCCGATTTTGAAGAAGCTCATGAACGACACCGGAAAGCCCGCCTCGGCGGCGACGCCCGCCATGACGACGTTGGCGCTCGCGCCGATGATAGTCCCCATTCCGCCGTAATCTGCGCCGAAGCACAGCGCCCACGCGAGCGGCTGGATCGTGAGCCCCTCCACGTTCTTCGCCATGCGCGAGATGACGGGGATCATCGTGGTGGTGAACGGGATGTTGTCCACGAACGCCGACGCCACCGCCGCCACCACCTGGACGAGCACGCTGGACACGATCGCGCGCTTGTCCACGTCCACGACCTCGATGGCGCTCGAGAGCTGGTCGGCGATGATGCGCAACAGCCCCAGCTCGGCGATGCCCTCGGTGAACACGAACAGCCCCGCGAAGAACAGCAGCGAGTCCCACTCCACCTTCTCCAGCGCGTGCTCGAAATCCGCGGCGGAGCCCATGAGCAGAATCGCGATGGCGCCGAACAGCGCCGCGTACGCGGGCTCGAAGTGTACCACCGGATGAAGGAAAAACAACAGCAACACGAAACTTAGGATGATGCCGCACCGCGCAAGCAACGCGAAGTCGCGGATGGGGTACTTCGCCTTCAGCTCTTCCATGTCCACGTTAATCTTCTTGCTGTACACCTCCTTGCCGTAGTACCAGCGCAGGAATAACAGCGCGGGCGGCAGCGTGAGCAGCACGCCGGGCGCCAGGACGCGCAAAAAGTCCACGAATCCCAGCTCATCTTGAAACGCGTTCCCGATGATCAGGTTGGGCGGGTCGCCGATCATCGTCGAGGTCCCGCCGATGTTCCCGAAGAGCGCCATGGGGATGAGCATCGGTCTAGGGTCCATGTCGATGGCCTTGCACAGCGAGACGATCACCGGGCCGAGCAGGAGCATCGTGGAGACGTTATCCAGGAACGCGCTCAACACGCAGTCGAACAGCATCAGCATCCACGTCAGGCGCCACATGTCCATGCCGCTGGCCTCGATGAGGCGCACGGAGGAGTACTCGAAGACGCCCGACCGCGCGAGCAGCGCGACGATGATCATCATGCCCCACAGCAACGCCAACGTGCCGTGGTCCATCCACTGCATGATCTCGTACACGCTCGGGAGCCTGTGCTCGAGCGCGAGCAGGAAAAGCACCGCGGCGGCGCCCATGAACGCGATGAGCGTGCGGTGCACCACCTCGGTGATGATCAGCGCGAAGACCAGAATCAGCAGCGCCAGCGCGATCCAGTGCTGGCTCACGCCCACCGGGCCGATCGACAGCGCCTCCACGGAGATCCCCAGCGGCACAGGGCAGTCAGACCGCACCTCCACTACCAGATCGGACCCCGACGCGCTCGGGTCGACGTTGAAGTAGAACGTCTCGAACACGTCCGCGCCCGTCGGACCCGAAGCGCCGCCGCCGGACAAGAGCGCGCGCCTTGAGCTCGTCTCCGGCTCTATGCCTTTGTCGTGGAGCTTTAAGTAATCGCTCTTTAAAACGGTTCCGTCCTGCGTTAACGCAACCTTCGCGACGTAGTAGTTTTGAACGTTTTGAACGTCGTCCGTCGCGGGCGCGTACGCGTCGCACTTCCCGGCGCCCAGCGTGATCTCGTAAAGCCCGGGGAAGGCGTGCGACAGCCGCAAAGAGACGGGCTCGACGCCGTCCACGACGTACGACCCGGCGGTGGCGCCGATGGCGGACTCGGGCTCGTACTGGTGCAGGATGTGCGGAATGCAGCACAGCACCAGCAGTATTACCCCTACGATGCCGGCGCGGACGCAGTGGTCCCGAAACGTGAGCCCGCCGGCGCTCTTCAAACGCTCATCCGGGTCTCCGTCCAGAGACGCCATCGGGGACTTCCGCGGCGACCCGAAATTGACGCTCATTCTCGGGCCGAAGTTGACGCTCATGCGCGGCATGCGAGGTACCGCGGACTTCAAGTCCGCGGCAGCTTCCCTGAACAGATCGAAGCGGTTCACGCGGCGCAGAGCGGATTGCCGCCGCGCGTGTAGACCTTCCTTCTTGTACCCCGCGCGCGCGTTGTCCTGGATGCGCGCCAGGCCCTCGCGCAGGCGCTTCGCCAGCACGGGCATCTCCTTGGCGCTGAGCGCCTCGGAGATGAGCATCAGGCTCTCGACGTCGCGCGCCACCGAGCGCAGCGCGTTGCGCCGCGCCGCGCTGGTACCCTCCAGCCCCTCGTCTCCCGCCGAGCCCCCCGGCTTCGCCGCGCGCCGTTCGTTTGAAGCGCCGGGCAACGCGCCGAACGCGGTTTTGTTCTTCGCGCGCTTCGCCAAGCCCCCGGCGTTGGAGGAAGGCACGTCCCGCCTGATGTCCATCGAGCCGCGTCTCAACGAGCTCGGCTTCATGCTCGAGCGCCGAACCGCGACGGCGACGTCCGCGGGGTCCGCGGCGGCGGCGGGAAAAGGCTCAGGCTCGGCTTCGTCGTCGGAAGCCTCGAGCTGCGCCTTCCAGTCGTCGTCCCCCGCGGGCGCGTCGCGCGCGCCGCCGTTATTCCTGCCGGCGTGCACGCTCACGTCCTCGCCGATGGCGCCCATGGCGGGCGGCGCGAAGAGCGTCGCCGAAAGACGCGCGTGGCCGCTGCTCGGCGGCATCGACTCGCGCCGCGCCGCGGCGGCGGTTAAAGCGCGGGGCGCAAAGGGGTCTGACGCGATGGCGCGCGACAGCGCGACTTGTTCATCCCCGGTGAGTGTCGTGCTCGGCGTGGTGCCGGGTGTGGTGACGGGGGTGGACCCGGGTGAGACGCCCTCGTCCGCGCCGAGCGCGTCTTCGCCCTCGAAACCGTCGACGCCGCGAAGTGCCATCCCGGAGAGCTCGTTGCGCAGGCGCCTCCCCTGCATCGCGCTCAGCGTGTGGCCGTGCTCCTCGAAGTCCTCGGCGGCAGCCTCGACCCTGCCGTCGAGGCTCCGCCGCGGGCCCGGCGGCCGCTTCCCGTTACCGCTCATCGCGGCCGAGGACGGGGACGGGCGGTCGCGTCAGGCGGTCGCCCCGGGAGGCGCGTCGGCGGTCGTCGCGAGCCCGTCGAGGAGACCGAGACGAATTCGCGGGAGCCCTCGGGTCCCTCGGGTGCCTTCGGGTCAAATTCGGCAGTCGCGCGACGGGTCGCCGAGGCGGGGACCGGGCGGTCAAAGGGCGCTTCGTCGCGCGCGCTCGCGACAGCGCGTGACGTGGGCGTGTGCGCTTCGCGGCCGCGGACAGGGACGGCGCGGGGGGGGGGACGCGCGCTGCGAGCGCGCGTGCGTGTGCGCGCAGACGAGGGTTTTATCGAGGTTATTTCGGCGTCCGTCGCTTTCCCTGTGACGACGTGCGACCCTCACGAAAAGCGTTTTTTTTTTTCGGCATTTCTCGCAATCGGTTTTTTTTCAATTTTGCAAAAACGGATGAAGCGCCGTTCGTCAAGCGTCGTCCCCGAGCACAGCCTCGTCGTCGTCGTCCGCGTCCGCGGCGAGCCCCCCCCACCCCCCCACGCCCGTGTCCGCGGCGTCCAGTGGATCCAGCGCGGGCAGGCCCTTCAGACGCCGCAGCACGACGTCCGACAGCCTCGCGCGCGCGGCGTGCGCGGCGCCGCCGGCGCGCAGCGCCTCCTGCGCGAACACAAGTCCGTCCTCCTCGTCCTCGATCCGCAACGCGGCGCGAATCGCGCGGTCCGCGTGGAAGCGCGCGTCCTTGCTCTTGTCCGCGGCGGCGACGTCCGCGAGCGCGGGCACGAACGCGCCGAGGTGCGGCGCGACCGCGTCAGGCGAGGCTAAACACAGACGGGACAAACAGAAAGCTGACGCGGCGCGAACGTACGCGCCGTCGTCGCGAAGCGCGCGCGCCAACAAAGGACAAATTTTCGGCGCGTACAAACACGCCGCGCCGTTTTGCAACGCCGACGCGACGGCCAGCCGCCCCATGCCCAGCACGGCGGCGACGCGCGCGGTCTCGCGCTCGGGGTCGCGCGCGTGCCTGGCGAGCCCGTTGAGCGCAACGGACGCGTGCGACGCCAGGACGAGCTCGGGACGCACGCGCGCCAGAGCGCTGAGAGACAGCGCGCGGTGCTCGCGCGCGTCGGCGTCGCCGGATTCGGCGTCGCCCAGCGTTTCAATCGTCAATCCGCGCTCGTCGTCGGCGAGCCACGCGGCGGCGTGCGCGAGCGCGAGCGCCGCCGCCGCGCGCGTCGCGTCGTCCGCGGCGTCGCGGCCGAGCCGCAACGCGGCGTCGCGCGCGGCGAGCACGGTGGGAGGCTTGACGTTGGCGCCGGCGTGCGCCAGCGCGCCGGCGACGGCGCGAAGCGTCGCCTGCCTCACGCCGCGCGCGTCGTCCGCCGTCGCGGCGTCCAAGGCGCTGCCTTCGAGCGACGACGCCAAATCGTTCACGAGCGCGTCGACGCGCGGCTGTAACACGACCAGTCTGCCCAGCGCCGCGGCGCTCCTTTGCCGTACCGCTCGGTTAGGGTCGAGCAGGCACTTCACGAACGTGGTCTGTAACTGCGGGACGAAGGGCTTGAGCGCGATTCCGCCCACGTCGATCAAAGACGCCAGCGCGCCCAGCACGGCGGCTTTCACCGACCCGGGGTGCTTATCGCCCAACACGCGGATGAGCGGTCCGGTTATCGGTATGACGTGCGGCTTGATCGCCGCCGTCGTGGTGGACAGCGTCGCTTCTCTTAAGCCCTCCGCGGCGCTCTCCCTAGCGTCCGCGTTGCGACCCGCCAGAACGCCCTGCAAATAAACCTGCGCCACGGGCGCCAAGCCTTTGGGCAGGCACAAGCCGGGAACGAGAAGCGCGTTCTCGCGCGTAGACGTTTGGCCGGCGTCGCGCAGACGCCGCCGCGTCTTCTCGCGCGCGCCCTGCACCGCGGCGCGCACGTCCCGCAGGTAATGACCCTGGTCCTCCTTGGGCACCACGCCCATGACCACGCCGAGCGCCTGCCACGCGGCTTGCACGACGTAATCGTGCTCGTCGCAGAAAACCGAAAACAGCGTCTCGATCAATCTCGGCACGTCGTCCTCCTCGTCGAAGCACGGCGCCTCCGTCGCGAAAGACCCGCACAGCGTCGCCGCCGCCGCGCGGACGCCCGGTTTCGCGTCCCCGACGCCGGCCAGCACTTGCGGGAGGAGCAGGTAGTGCGCGTCGTTTGGGACGGCGCGCAGGACCGCGGATGCCGCGCTTCGCGCGGCGTCCGCCTCCTCGGCGGACTCGCTGGCCATCGCGGCGAGCAGAGGCGGGAACAGCGCCTCGAGGTGCGGCGGGAGCGCCGCGCCCGCCACCTCGGCGAGCGCGCCGAGCGTCTGCGCTCTGTGCGCGTCGATGGGGGGAGCCGCCAACGCCGGGAGCACGGACGCGAGGATCTTGGGCTGCGCCTTGAGCACCTGCTTCAGACCCTCCAGCGCGGCGTCGTCCGACCCGAGCTTCGCGAGCAAAGCTGGCACGATGGCGGCGGCGGTTTCGGGGCCGCCGTGACGGAACGTCGCGTCGAAGGCGGCGCCCGCCGCGTCGCGAACCGCCGCGTCGGCGTCGCACAGCGCGTCGCGGATGGCGGGCACGACGTCTCGGTGCAGGAACTCCTCCAGCTGCTCCTTGCGCGCGGCGGAGAGCACCTCCGCGAGTCCGAGGCAGACGCCCTGCCTGGTCTGCGCGCTGCGGCCGGGATCCAGCCCGTCGCGCAGGATGGGGAAAATCTCGGGCAACACGCGCTCGCCGAGTTTCCTCACGAGCTCGCCCAAACACTTCCCCGCGGTTTGCCGGCGGTCCTCGGATTCCGCGCTTAGGCCCGCGATGAGCCTGTTCATGAGACGCGGCAGGATGAGGCGTAGGGTGCGCGGCGTGTTCGCGACGACCGTCTTCCAGATGTGCACGGCGGCGTTGCGCACCGCCATGACCGGGTCCGAGCGCAGCGCGTACACCGCCGAAAGCAAGTCGTGGTGTCTCGCTTCGCCGAGCGCCGCGGTGAGCGCGGCGCCCTGCGCTTCGGTGGAGATGCCCTCGTCGTCGTCCCCGCCCTCCACGCGCACCTTCCCCGAGGTCCCGGCGATGCGGAACATCATGCTCCCCAGGAGCTCCGCCGCGCTGACCCGGATGCGCCAGTTCTCGCTCGCCAGCGCCTCCTCGATGGACGGCAAAAGCAGATCCAGGCTCGGGCCGCTGTGCGAGAACTCCTCCACGAACACGCGCCCCGCGCCCAGCGCCGCTTGACGCACCGGTTCGCTGATGTCCGCCAGTCCGGTGAGCACCTCCGTGAGCGCCTCCTGGAGGTGCGCCTCGAACGCCTCGCCGAGCGCGAGCGGGAGGAACCGCAGCAGCGTGAGGTGGCCCTCGCGCACGTGCGGCGCGACGTGCGAGCACCCCGCGAAAATCTCGGGGAGCATCGCCTCGAAGGTGTCCGGCCCGAGCACGGCGAGGCACTCCGCTAAACCCTGCGCCGCGCCCGAGCGCTCGGTGGCGGGCCCGTCGCTCTGCAGCGTCTTCGTGAGCCAGGGGATCACCTCCGAGAACTGCTCAGCCTCGGCGCCGCCCATGCCCTGCAGCAGGCTGGCCAGCGCCGCCGCCGCCGTCGCGCGCACCTCCGGCGAGACGTCCACCAGCGACTTCTGTATGTCCGGCAGCAGGATCGGGACGTACGGGGACATGTCCTTGGCGTCGGCGACGAGCGAGCACATGTTCCCCGCGATCTTCGCGGCTTTCTTCTTCAGGTCGGCGCTCCTGTCCCGCAAGCCGCGCGACAGCACGGGCACGATGAGCGCCAGCGAGGGCGCGTCCACGGTGTTCACGAAGGTCATCTCCAGGAGCACGTCCAGGCACGGCGCGGTGCGCTCGGCGGGCGCGGAGATGGCGCCCAGCAGGTACTTGGACAAACCGCGAATCTCGGGGTTACGGATGACGTCGCCGATGCTCTTGAGCGCCGCGTTCGCCGCGTCCACAACCTTGGGGTGCGTGTCCGTGAGCGTCTCCGACAGCTTAGGCACGATCTGGGGCAGGCACGCGCCCAGCTGCTTGGGCGCGCACGCGGACATCGCGCCGAGCAGCTGCACGGAGCCCTGCTTGGTGCGCCACGCGCTGTCCTCGAGCCCGCGCATGAGCGCAGGGAGGACCAGCTTCACGCCCTGCCCCGAGAGCTGGCCCATCACCGCGCGCGCCGCCGAGACGGTGGCTTGTCTGACGTACTCGTTCTGGTCCCCGAAGCACACTAAGAGCAGCGGCAGGACGTGCACGACGTACGGCTCGAACAGCCGCCCCAGACGCACGTTGAGCAGCTCGAACGCCATCAGCGCGCCCTCGCGCGCCTCGGGGTTGGATTTGTCCTCCACGGCAGCCTTCACCGCGTCCATCACCCCGAAGAGTTTCAGCGACCCGATGCCCATGCCCTTCACCGCGCCGGCCAAGCCAAACGCCGCGCCGCGCCGGTCGGCGTACCCGGCGCCGCCCGTGACCTGCGCCAGCAGGCTCTCCACCAGCGCGCGCCGCTCGTCCTCGTCCAGGCCCTGCGCCAGGGACGGCAGGCAGTCCGCGACGGAGCGCTGCACCGCCTCGGAGGGCGTCGAGAGCACGTCCACCAGCCGCGCGAGGATCCGCCGCGCGCGCGGATCATCCTTCTCCAGATGCGACGCGAGCGACCCGAGGAACACCGCGACGCCCTGTCTGACGTTATCCGTCTGCGCGTCCGACAACTCCGTCTGCGCGCCGCCGGCGCGCGTCGCGCGGTCAAAGTACCCCTCGTACACGCCGAGCAGCTGCTGCACGTGCTGCGCGCCGTGCAGCTCGATCATCGCGCGCCCGCCGCGCATCGCGGCGTCGCGCACGGACTCGTCCTCGTCCGCCAGAACCTTGGTCAGGAACGTCGAGACCAGCGGCAAATCCTTGGCGGTGAGCGAGGGCGCCGCCGCGCCGAGCGCGCGCACGAGCGCCGCGCGGCCCTGCGGGTCGCCCGCGTCGCGGGTGCCGGCCATCTCGTCCGGGAAACGCGCGCGGTCGGGCACGACGTCGCCCGTGTCTGAAGGGGCGCCGGGTGCGGGCGCCGGACGGGGCGACGCCGCCGCGTACGCCGCGAAGAGCTTCGCCAGCGCGGGCGCGACGCCGCCGTCCATGGCGGCGGCGGTTTCCGCAAACGCATCCACCGCGGCGTCGCGCGCGCTCGCCGCGGCGTGCCTGAGGAAGGGCAGGATCGCCAGGGGGGAAACGTGATTGGCGAGCGTCGCGCTTTCGTCCAGATCCAGGCCGACCGCGCGCCAGACGCCGTCGGCGGCGGCGCGGACCGTCTCGTCCACGTCGCGGCGCGCCAGGAAAAGGCGCGCCGCCGCCAACCGCGCAACCGCCTCCTCGCCGCCGTGTACCACGTCGCCGAGCGCCTCCGGCGCGCCGGCGAGCGCGGCGAGCGCCGCCGCGCGGACCGCGCGGAACTCAGACTCGAGTCCGTCCAGGAGCGCGAGGGTCACCTCCGGCGCCTCTTCCCCCGCGCCGGCGGCGACATCCAGGAGAAGAGGCCGCGCCGCCGCCGCCGTCGCGCCCGCGCCGGTGGCCATGACGCCGAGCGCGAGGCGCGCGGCGGCGGCGCGCGGGAGCCCCGGCGTGTCCGGCGCGGCGTGCGCCGTCAGCACCTGCATGGCGTTTTTGCGGATGGACGCCGGCGCGAGGTCGTCCGGGAGGGTCAGCGCGCGCGCACACAGGGGGAACGCCAGGAACACCGTCGCCGGCGGGAGCGGTTCCGTGTCGTTCATCTCCACGCACTCGCACAGCGCGTCCAGCGCGCGCTCGAGCGTCGTCGCCTCGGCCGAAACGCGCGAACGCGAAATCGGCGAATCCGTCTCGACAGGCGGCGCGGTTCCGTCGAGGCAGCGCGCGGAGACGAGCAACGCCGCGGCGAACGCGGACGCGACGCCGTGGAACCCGAGCGAGACGCTCGCGTTGCCGGGGACGTTCGCCGCAGCCACCACGAGCGCCTCGCCGAGCGCGGCGCCCGGGCCCTCGGGCAGGATGCGAGACGCCGCGAGCGGGAGAAGCTCGGCGGCGACGCGCGCGACGCGTCTCGCGGCGGCGCCGCGACGCGTGCCCCCGCGGAGCACAGCCGCCGTGAGCCGCAGCCGCAGGCACAGCCGGTCGACCACGTCGCGGACGCGTGCGCGCGTCTCCGCCTCCTCGGCGAACTGCGCGCGGCGCGCGAGCTCGGCTTTGTCGGGGACGTTCGCGCCGCCGCGTCCGCCGCGGCCTCCCCTGCCGGCGCCCCGCCCGCCCGCGGCGGCCACCTGGCTCGCGCGGAGCGTCGGGCGAAGGGATACCGCCGCGGGCTCGTCGTCGCTGTCGCTGTCCGAGCCGTACATGCCCCGCCCTTTCCCGCGCGGCTTCTTGGTGCCGTTGGCGTTGGCGCGCGCCACCGGCTTGAACACGTCCACCGGGTCCGTGGACAGCCGCGTCGGCGGGCAGGAGAAAACGGCAATCTCCTTCTTCGTCAGCGCGTCGTGCTCGCGCGCGTCCGCGAAGGACTCGGCCAGGTCCAGGATCGAGTCGAGCGCGACGTCCGGGTCGACGCGCGCGATGGCGAACGCCGCCGCCACCGCCGCGTCGCGGTCGGCGGCGCGCGGCGACCGCGCGCCCGTCTCGCCCGCCACCGCCGCGCACATCGCCTCCGCGCACTCGCGGAGCGCGAACGCGGGCGGGTCGAGGTCCAGCCTCTCGGCGGCGGCGTCCAGCTTGGCCAGAAGCGCGCTCCACGCGCCCTCCAGCCTGCCGTCCGGCGCGGACACCAGCGGGTGGTGCGCGAGGAGCACCAGGCGCCCGGCGAGCTCAGGCGGGACCCCGGGGTCGCCGCGCGAGAAACCGACTCGGCTCGCCGCGCCGCGCTCTGCGCCCCCCGCGCCGCAGAACGCGCCCAGCGCGGCGCCGGCGAGGCGCCGGGGAAACGGACGCGTGGGCGACGCCGCCTCTTCTACCGAGAGATCCAGCCCCGGCCACTTTCCCGGCTCCTCGGCGCTGACGACCCACTCCCTGAACGCGTCCAGGAGCGCTTCGCCGGAAACGCCAGCCTCGTTCGCGGCGTCGACGGCTCGCTTCGCGGCGACGCGCGTCTCGCGGTTCGGGTGGAGCAGCAGCAAAGTCGCGGCGCTGATCGCCGCTCGCTTGACGTCGCCGCTGAGAAGCTCATGCAGCTCGACTGAGCCCAGGAGCGCGCCGACGCCGAGCGCCGCGCACTCGCTGTCCTCCGCGCCGAGCCGCGCCAGCGACGCCGGCGCGAGGTACGTCGCGTCCGGCGCGAGCGCGCCGAACGCGCCGGCGGCGACCGCCGCCTTCCGCGCCTCGGCGTCGCCCGCCGCGGCGGCGGCCACCAGGAACAGCGCCATGGTCCCTTCCGCGCGCTGCAGGGGCTTCGTGCTCCCCGCCTTGACCAGCGCCGCCAACGCCGGCATCAGGCCGACCGCCGACCCCGAACCCAGGACCGCGGGGTTGGCCTTCGCCGCGCGCACCAGCAGACGCAGCGCGGGTTTCAGTTTTTCGGCATCCTTGGCGTCCTTGAGCGAAGCCAAAAGCGCGTCGGCGGCGGGTTTCGGGAGCGCGCCCGGGATCTTCGCAAGCCAAGCGCCGAGCGCCTCCGCCGCGCTCGCGCGCGCGTCCCTCTGCGCCTCCCCCGCGAACGCCTCGGTGAGACACGCCACGGCCTCGTTCGCGAACGCCGCGGCGGACTTCTCCGAGACGGCATCGCCGCTCAGCGCCAGCCGCGCCATCGCGTCGAACGCGCCGCATCGCGCCTGCCACTCCTTCGGCCGCTTCGCGGCGTCGGTCAAGTCACCCGCGACGGCGTCGAACGCGCCCCTCGCGTCCTCGTCTTCTCCCAGATCCGCGATCGCGGCGAAGCACGCGGCAGACTCTTCCCGGCGCCAGGCGTCCGCGTGCCTGAGCTGCGCGGCGAGCGCCTCGCCCGCCGCCGCGGCGAGCGCGCGCGCCGCCGGCGCGGGCGCGCGCTCGAGAGCGCGTCGCGTCGGTCGCAGCGTCGCCTCCGGCGACCGGCGCATCTGCCTCTCGATGCGCGGCGCCACCTCGTCTCGCATCTCGTCCACGGTCACGGTGGCCACGAACGCGTCCAGCGCGCGGCAGAGCTCTGTGGGGAGCTTCAGGGGGTTGCGCGCGTCGCCGTGGAAAACGCCGCGCGCGTACGCGTCGGCGGCGCCCGCGCGCGCGCGCGACGCCGAAAGAACGAGTCTCGCTTCGCGGTTCGCGAACTCGGCTTCTCCGCCCGCCCTCTGCACCTTCGAGGGCCGCTTCGTGCGTCCTCCGCTCGCGGCGCGCGTCGCCTCCATCGCGCTCGCCCACGCCACGAGCGCGCCGGCCAGGCCGCACGCCGCCGCGGGCGCCGTCGCCACCAGAGCCTTAGCGGCGTCGGGGGTCCCGTCGTCGGCGCGCGGCGCGACGACGTCGACGTACGCCTCGACGAGATCGGGCGTCTGCGACGTCGCGAGGAGACGCTGGAAGGACTTGTTCACGCGGCTTCGCGTCGGCTTGGCGTCACCGCGCGAAGAAAAGGCGCTCGAGACGGCCACCGCCTCGGCGCACAGCAGGTCGCCCTGCGCCTTGGCCACCTTGGCGAAGGCGCCCGCCTGCGTCGCGAGATCCAGGTGCCGCACCAGCGCGCACGACCACCGCAGGAGCTCGCGTCTGCGCGCGGGCTCCATCTCCTGCGGCTTGTCGGACGCCGCCTTGAGCAGCCGCGCGGCGAACGCCTTGAGGAACGCGGGCGAGTGCGTCAGCGCCGCGTCCACCGCGCGAGCCAGCGCGACGCGCGAAGGCTTGTCGTCGTGCTCGCGAAGGCTGGCGAAAACTACGGAGACGAGCGCCGCCGAGGCATCGGCATCGGCGAGCTCGCCGGCCGCCGCGGCATCGCACACGCCGCTCCACGCCTCCAGACGCTCGGCGAGCGACCGCCTGGACGCGCCCGCCATGAGCGCCTCCATCGTCGCCGCTCGGGGTGATGTGACCCTCCCGCGGGACACGACGCGACAGATGATCGCGGAAGGTCTTGGCACCGCCGCCGACTCGCGAGGGCGTCGGTGAATCGATCGGCGAGCGTCGTTTTTCGATTATCCCGAGCAGGGCAGTCATGTCGTAACGTCCGAGAAAAACTAACGCCTCGACTTCCGAGAGGTTGTCTGCGCGCACAGACACGCGCGCACGACGCACGATACCGACACCACACGTACTTCACCGTCTACGATGACCTCGGATACGTCGACCGAAGACATCACCCGCGTGATCACCGCCTGGCTGGTGGAGCGCGAGCGCGAACGCGAGAGTGCTCACGAGGCGCTTCGGTCGGAGTTTGACGCAGTCGTCGAGCGCGTGCGCGGTCTCGAGGCGCGCGCACGCGAGACGGAGGCGCGCCTCGAAGCTGCCGAGACGCAGCGCGACGCGATGCGCGCCGAGCTGGAGGCGGCGCTGCGCACGCTGGAGGAGGAGAAGAAGGCACCGTCTACGATGACCTCGGATACGTCGAAGAACGACGATACTCGCGTGGATACCGCTGACGCGCCAAGCGGCTTCTCGAGCCTTTTCCTCGCTGCGATCTCCACCACGCACATTCTCAGATCTGATTTCCTGCCCGAACCCGGT
>ENA-OUOG01000379-OUOG01000379.1-marine-metagenome-genome-assembly--contig:-NODE-379-length-58839-cov-5.301743_pt1 | contig 58839 bp, 49 predicted proteins | sample MGYA00248635_ERZ508505 | MGnify/ENA primary metagenome ERZ508505 (study PRJEB26176, sample SAMN06267871) | marine metagenome | isolation source: Saanich Inlet, British Columbia, Canada | place: Pacific...
GGCCTCGACCGCTGGGTCCTCGACGCCGCGGGCCAAATGCTCGAATACAACCGCCGCAACAACACGTTGCGGGCACGCGGGCCGCTCAAGTCCGTGGAGCCCTTGGCCCTGCGATTCCTCACCCGGCTCGACCGCGAGGACCGCACGCAGGTGTTTTGGTCGCCCGTCGGCGGGTGGAACACGAACGACGGCTTCATGGCGGGCCTGCTGCTGCACAACGTGACGCTGCCGGTTCGGAATTTCCATTGGTACGCCGCACCGATGCGTTCTTTCGGCACGAACCAATTCGTCGGCACCGCAGCCCTGGGCCTTCGCACGGGCGAGTGGACGTGGGAGGCGGGCGTTCGCCGGTTCGGCGACGCGTTGACGGCCGAGTACAGCCAGTCCACTTACACCCGCAACCACCTCGCCTTGACCGGCCGATTCAACCGAAATCCCACTTCCCCGATCAAGTCTTCCTTGCGCATCGAGGCGGTGGACGTGCTGTCGGATCGAACCCACAGCGAGCTGTTCATCGACATCCTGCCCGAGAAGAATTGGGCGCAGTCGCTCGGCGCGGAGTTCGAGGTGAGGTCCTCGGGGTTGCGCACCGAATCCGCTTGGTCGATGGAAGTGCGTTCGATGCGCATCCGACCGAACTGGGGCGTGCCCGGGCCGGTTTGGGAGGGCGCTCGAACGGCGACGGTGGCGTTGTTGCACGGAAGAACGGCGTACGCGTACAACCGAGATGGAAAGGAGGTGCGGTTGGCGGGATTTGCGGGCTGGTTGCAGGGGGACGCGTCGGTGTATCCGTTGCAGGTCTCGGGCATCAATCCGCACGCCGATCCGCTGTATGACGGTCTGTTTTCCGGTCGGGGCGCGGAAACGGGCTGGTCTTCGCGCAACAACTTGCTCAATCACGGCGGCTTGCCCTTGCCGTACGATGCGCCGTCAGCGCAAGAGGTGTTGCTCTCGGCGGTGGTGGATTGGCAATTGCCGATGGGCCTCCCGTTGAACGCCTATGCAGGAGGCGCGTTGGTGGATGGCGAGGGCGTGGCGACGGCTGGGGTTTCCCTGGACTTGGGGGCCTTCCGCATGTACCTGCCGCTGGCCGCTCCGGGCTTGACAACAAGCGATTACCGGCCGTGGGAAGGGTTCATTTGGAGCCTGAACTTGCTCAACTTGAATCCGATGGAGCTCGTTCGGTCGGCCTTGAAGTGAGTTCAGGGCAAGTGGTCCTCGAGGCGTGCCCCGTCGTCCAATCCCATGCGCTTGCGCAGCCGGTATTTCCGGGTCATGACGCTGCTCGATGAAATGTTGAGGAGTTCCGCAATCTCGCGGTGGGAGAGCCCAAGCTTCAGGAGCTGACAAAATTCCAGGTCGTTGGGCGTCAGATCGGGGTGACGCGCGAGCATCGTGCGGTCGAAGTCGGGGTGGATGCCTTGAAACCGCATTTTGAAGTGTTCAAATTGTTTCGCTTCCTCTTGGGCGCGCATCAAGGGGGCCAAATCCTCTTCGGACATCCCCTTCCGCTTCATCGATTCCATCGCCCCTTCGATGCGCTTCTGAAACGCGGCTTGTTCCATGGTCGTGGTGACCAGTTCGCTTTCCTTGATGCGCATTTCCTCGGCGAGTTGCTCGGCTTGCAATCGAGCCAAATCCGAGGCACTTCGTTCCGCTTCCGCCGATTTCAGTTGCAGCCGCCTCCTCAAGCGGGAGGTGACTCCCAACAGAACGAGCGCGCCAGCCAGGACCGCCAAGCCCAAACCGAGCAACGAATTCACGCGCTGGGCCGCGTCGCGTTCCCCCTCGAGTCGTTTGTTTTTTTCCTCCAAAGCCGCGCGTTCAAGCCGAACGAACTCCAACTCGAATTGGCCTTGCAAAATGCCCGCCCGATCGTCCAAGCGTTGGAACGTCAGGTTCACGAGCGTGTCGAGGATGTGGGCGGTTTCTCTGCTTTCCGGTGAGGCGTTGGGAAGTGCGGCAACGGCTTGGATGGCCCACGTCCCGACGGATTGCAAATCGTTGCCGAAGTCGCTGTACAACTCGGGGTGGAGCAGCCGGACCCGTTCGGCAATGCGCAAGGCCTCTTCGGGTTGGCCATTCACAATGAGTGCACGGAGCAGGTTGCACAGGTAGTACCCGCCGTTGTGAAATCCTTCAAACGTGGTGGGGTAGAGGTCCCACAGGATGTCGAGCGCCTCGCTCACCCGACCTTCATCGAGCCGAAGGCGCGCTTCGTGAACGCGCACCGTCGTTGAAGGTGAGTTCTCAAGCCGATTGATTTCCTCCAGGACCTCTTGGGCGTTCTGCCTTTCGTCTTGGAAAAGCAGCGCATTGACCAAATTCGTCAACGCCAACACCCCTTGCGCAACCCTCCCGGATTCGATCAGGCCCTCAGCGCTCGAGCGGAACAGCTGCTCCGCGAACGCATACTGGCCCGCATCCACGTAAATGAACCCCAAATTGCACTGCTCAATCCAATACGAAATGCGTCCCCGAGGATCGTCGAGGTTGAACAGTTCCAACCCCCGATTGAAGGCAGTCACCGATTCTTTGATTTGGTGCTGCGCGGCATGGAGGTTGCCCATGGCACAGTGGTCCATGGCCAGTTGCCGTGGGTCGCCCAGCGAATCATGAATGGCGAGTGCCCGCTCGAATTCCGCTTGAGCCGCCTCGAATTCGCCCAAGTCCTTCAAGATCAAGCCGAGGTTGCGGGCAATGACGGATTGCCGACGTGGCGAGCCCGCCATCAGTTCCACCGCGCGCTCAAAGTTCACGCGCGCAGAATCGTTGCGAAAGTTCAGCCCGTGGTGAATGGCCAAATGGTTGTATGAATTGGCCAACAACGTATCCGGCAACTCCTCCATGGCCAGGACCCGTTCAATGAACCCCAAAGCACGGTTTCCATCCGTGAACAGGTTGGCCCAAGTCGAATCTTGCCAAGCGTTCGCTTGCGCGATGTCCGGGTTTTGGCCCCAAGAGAGGCTCGGGAGAAGAACCAGCAACCAGCCACATTTCATCATGCCTTCAAATTGCAACAACCTGCGGGGAATCGGCAAGAAGTCCAAAAAAAAAGCCCCACAAAATGCGGGGCTTTTTTCACAAGGAAGGAAGAATCAATCCTTCAATTTCTTCGTCATGTCCAATACGCTCGGCGTGGCGATGAAGATCGACGAGTACGTACCGACGATGACACCGACCATCAAGGCGAAGATGAAGCCTTTGATGTTGTCGCCGCCCATCAAGAAGATGGTGAGCAACACAACGAACGTAGAGAGCGACGTGTTGATGGTCCGGCTCAAGGTGCTGTTCAACGCCATGTTCATCGTGTCCTCGTCGCGGTGCTTGTTTCCGTAGAGGCCCACGTATTCCCGGATCCGGTCGAACACCACCACGGTATCGTTGATCGAATAACCGATGACCGTCAAGATGGCTGCAATGAAGGCTTGGTCAATCTCCATGGTGAACGGCAGAACGCCAGCAAAGATGCTGAAGAAGCCGAGTACAATGAGCACGTCGTGCACCATCGCCACCAAGGCCCCCAACCCATACTGCCATTTGCGGAAGCGGATGAAGATGTACAAGAAGATGATGAGCAAGGAGAAGATGGTCGCGTTGCGCGCTCCGCTCCGGAAGTCGTCCGAAATCGTGGAGTCCACCTTGTTGTATTCGTCCACAGTGAACGCCGTTCCAAGGGGAGCCAAACCATTGGCCAAAGCCGCCTCGATCATTTCGTCTTGGTTTTCGTCCAAGGAATTGATGAGGTAGTTCGTCATGACCCGGATTTTCGCATCCGAATCCTTCGTTTGAACGATCGGGTTGCCCGGCTTTCCATCTTCGGTGAAGGCTTGAGCCAGTGCTTCGCGAACCTCTTGAATGTCCACCGGCGCCTCGAACGTCAGGTCGAAGGTGGTTCCCCCTTCAAATTCGACCCCCTGTTGCAAGCCTTTCGTGGCCATGGAGGCGATGCCCGCGAGCACCACGACCGCGCTGATGATGTAGTACTTTTTGCGGTTGCCCACAAAGTCAATGCTCGTGTTCGTGAACCAGTTCTCCGTCATCGGAGAAGAGAAGGTCATCGAACGCTTGTTCTCCATGCGCGTGAAGAAGATCAAACGAGTCAATGCAATGGCACTGAACAACGAAGTGAAAATACCGATGATCAAGGTCGTCGCAAAGCCGCGGATGGCGCCACTGCCGAAGCTGTAGAGCACGAAGGCCGTCAGCAAAGTCGTGATGTTCGCGTCGATGATGGCGCTGTACGCCTTCGAGTAGCCTTCGCGAACGGCAACCGCTACGCTCTTGCCTCCCCGCATCTCTTCCCGAATCCGCTCGTAGATGAGGACGTTCGCGTCCACCGCCATGCCGATAGTCAACACGATGCCCGCGATGCCCGGCAGCGTCAACGCCGCGCCCAATGAAGCCAACGCTCCGATGAGGAAGAACAGGTTCGCCAACAGCGCCACATTCGAAACCAAGCCAGCTCCACGATAGTAGAAAATCATGTACGCCAGGATGACGAACAACGCCACCACGAACGAAATCAAGCCCGAATTGATGTTGTCTTCACCCAACTGCGGTCCCACGCTGACTTCGTCAACGATGCGCGCTGGTGCCGGCAACGATCCAGCCTTCAACAACCCGGACAAGTCCTCTGCTTCGGCGAGTTTCGCCTCGGCGGTCATTTGGCTTCCAAAGCTGATTTGCGAACGGCCGTTCATGATGGCCGACTGCACGCTCGGTGCGGAGAACACCAAGCCATCGAGGACCACTGCAACGGCCCGCTGGTTGTCGGCTGCGCATTGCTGCGTCATCATGCCCCACTGTTGAGCACCTTCCGAATCCATGGTCATGCTGACCACAACGTCACCAATTTCGTCGTACGAGACGCGAGCGTCCACGATGCTCTTTCCCGTCAATTTCGCCTTGCCTTTTCCGCTTTCATCTTTGATGGCGTAGAGGATGGCGGTGCCGTTCGTGGGCTTCGCGTCCCAAAGCAATTGGAGGTCGGATTGCAAGGCACGACGCGCGGCTGGCATGCTCAACATGGTGTTGATGCGGGCGGTGTCGTTCGCGTTGGCGTATCCCACCACCGCTGAACGGCGGCTCGTTTCGGGGGCGAAGTAGCTGAACAACGGATTCTTTGCGGCACGTTGCGCGTCCGTCAAAACGGAATCCGCAGGTGCCCCTTCACCGAACAATTCAGGGCTCTGCACCCGGGCAACGGCGTTGTTCGCTGCGGCAATCCGGCTGAACACTTCGTCGTTGAAGTACGTTTCCCAAAACTCCAGGTTCGCCGTTGCTTTCAACTGCTTCCGTGCCCGCTCGCGGTCCTCAATGCCCGGCAACTCCACCAAAATCCGTCCGCCGCTCACACGCTGAACATTCGGTTGTGCAACACCAAGTTGGTCGATCCGCTTGCGGATGATGTTCTCCGTGTTTTCGATGGCCGTAGCTGCTTCTCGGCGCAGGATCTCAATGACTTCGTCGTCCGTGCTTTCTGCCGGGAAGAGGTCCTTGCTCTCCATGTTGTGGAAGATGCGCCAAAGCTCAGCGCCGTTCGCATTCCGTGTCCAAGCTTCAGCAAACAGGTCCACGAATCCGACGCCGGAAGTCGTGGCCAGCCCTTCGCGGGCTTCGCGGATGGAGGCTTGGAAGGTTTCGTTGTTCGAGTAGTCGCTGAGCGCAACGAACAAGTCCGGAATGCTGACCTCCAAGGTCACGCTCATTCCGCCTTGCAAGTCCAAGCCGAGATTCAATTCCCGTTCGATGACTTCACGATACGTGTGACCAAGGAAGGGGTAGATTTCGGCATCCGCGCTGTCGCGGAGGAATTCTCGGGCCGCTTGTTTGGCCGCGCTCGCTCGCTCTTCTTCGGTGATGAGCTCCGCTTGAAGCATCGTGTCCGCAACGTATTCGCCGTGCTCAGCCGCCTTCTTTTCGAAGGAGGAAGCCACCTGATTGAAACTCAGGGTGTACAAGGTGGCAAAAGCCAGCAACAACGTAAATACCAGGACAGCGTTCTTATTCTGCATGACGCATGTGGTTTTTCAGGGGCGCAAATATAACTTAAATGACCACACCTTTGAAGTGGGCACGTTGCGTACGCGTTACTTTTGCTTCATGTTGCACTTTTTACGGACTATTTTTCTGGCGTGGGGCGTGGGGGTGAGCGGGGCATGGGCGCAGGCGGATGGCCAAATGGCTGTGCTGCAATACCGCGGGGGAGGGGATTGGTATGCGAATCCGACCGCCCTTCCGAATTTGGTGGAGTTTTGCAACGAAGCGCTCGGGACGCGGCTGGATTTGGAGACGCCTTACGTCGAAGTCGGCGCACCGGAATTGTGCGACTACCCGTTCGTGCACATGACGGGACACGGGAACGTGGTGTTCTCGGCTGCGGAGGCCCGAAATTTGGGGGATTACCTCCGCAACGGTGGCTTCTTGCACATCTCGGACAACTACGGAATGGACCCGTACGTTCGGCGCGAAATGGGCAAGGTGCTGCCCGGCGCGGAATGGTTGGAATTGCCGTTTGATCACCCGGTTTACCACTGCGCATTCGATTTCCCTCCAGGACTCCCTAAGGTGCATGAACACGACGATTTACCGCCCCGGGGGTTCGGGCTCTTTCACGCGGGAAGGCTCGTTTGTTTTTACGATTACGAATGCGATCTCGGAGACGGTTGGGAAGATTTCCGGGTTCACCGAGATCCCGAAGCGTTGCGAACGCGGGCCTTGCAAATGGGGGCCAACTTGGTGACCTACGCCTTCTCTGGGGCCGCGCTCACGGAACGCTGAATCAAGCCTCCACCGGAATGCGCTCCAAGCGCGATTTCCAGCGGCCCTGATCGTCCTGTTCTCGGGAGAGTTCGAGGCCTTGGGAGCGCATGGCCGCGCGCAACACGAGCCACGTATCGCCCGTGCCATTGCAGAACGCTCGCCGCACACTCGCAAGCGCGCCCACCTCGCCGATGCATTGTTCCAAAGCGGCCCAGTAGATGTTCTCAGAAAGCCCGATTTGGCGCTGGCCGATGCGTTCCCATAGGTGCGTCATGGCCGTTTGAAGCGACGCTTTCTCTTCGGTTTTGTCCATGATGACCACGTCGCAGATGAAGGCCAAAATCGCCCCCTCCACATAAATGTTCGACGTGCGCTCCGGGATGCCCGGCTTGTACCCGTCCAACCACGTATCGAAGCTCGATTCGGCCACGCTCAGGTTGAACCGCCCGGGGTTGTTCAAGTGGCGGTCAATGAGGCGCTCCATGATCCGGCACCACCCCTCTACATCGATGATGCCCGATTCGAGCAGGAAGAGGTCGCCCATGTAGGTGGTCACGCCCTCCGCCACGTAACCCAACCGGCTGGGGCAGGCCTTCGTGAAGTCGTAGGGCAGCCACTCGCTGGGACGGATTTTCTTCACGTTCCAGGTGTGATAGAGCTCGTGCGACGCGATGCTGATGAGTTCCATGTAGCCCTCTTCGGTGAGGACTTTTTCACTGGGCCCCATCGCGATGACCGTGCTGGCTTCGTGTTCGACCCCATGCCGGACTTCCCGCTCCGGGAACAGGTAAAGGAAGTGGTACTCTTGGACCGGGAACGTGCCGAAGGCGTCCACTTGCGCGGTGGTGAATCGCACGTGGTCGTTGATGAAGCGCTCGGCATCGGGCATTTGGTCTCCATAAACCCACACGTGGAAATCGTAGCTCTTCACGCTATACTGCTGGTGCCAAAGGGATTTCGCGGCCAAAATGGGCGAATCCATCAACTCCTGCACATGGGCTGCGTGGAACACCGGACCTTCGTGCTTCAGCGCCGTTCCCACGCTCCAATCCGCCTTCAAATCGCCCAAAACGAGCTTGAACGGCAAGTGCGGTCGCGCGGGGTCGTACAGCACGCAATTCACCGGATTGATGTAGACCAAATCCGCATCCACAAACGTAGAACCCGCATTGAGTTCATTCGCGTAAATCAACCACCGAACCCGAGTGATGCCTGCTGGGACCGTCCACCGATGAAGGTCGGATTTCAAAAGCCGAACCCAATCGCCGTTGGGCGTAAACCCTTCGACGCTGTAGACGTTTTGGGCGAAGTTGCCCAACTCGTAACGCCCTGGCCGCCAAACGGGCAACTGGAGTTCAAATCCTTCAGTTGGGACGTCTGGGAAATCGGCAAGAAACAACAACAGGGGGCGCTCCTCGGAAGAGCGTTGGATGGCAATGCGAATGGGATTCATCAGTCGAAGAGATCGTCGATTACGCGCCCGGCCGCCGCGTTGGGCAGGGGGCTGTGAATGAGTGCTGAAACGGTGGGAGCAATGTCCCGAATGTGGGTACGCTCATGCGTCGCTCCAGGTTTCACTCCCCATCCATAAAAAATGCACGGCACGTGGGTATCGTACGCATACGGGGAACCGTGGGTCGTGCCTGTCCGTCCGTAATTGATCCAGCCCGGTTTGGGCACCACGACAACTTCGCCGCTTGCGATCGGGTGGAGGCCCCATTGCAAGTTGGAAAGCACGGGGTCTTCGGTGAATGCGATTTGGGCCAAATCCCACCGCGTCACCGCCCGGTACACAGCCGGGTCCTCCATGGCCACTCGCCGCACGCGGGCCGCCACCTCCTCCACGTCCAACCCCGCCGCCGCAATCCGCTCCCGATCGAGGAAGAACTGGTCGTTCGAGTACTGCAAAATCCACGGCCCCTCGCCGTAAGCGGCCACGCACGCGGCTTCGGCAGCGTCGGTCATGTTCCCGGGCCTCCAATAATCCACGGGCATCCCGACGGACTGCCCCAGCGATGGCACGGTCGCCCCCGCGTGATCCGCGGAAAGCCAACACATCCAATTGCCCGCGCCGACTTGTTCGTCCAAGGCCTTGAACAGCCGCGCCAATTCCCGGTCGAGTCGCAGGTACACGTCCTGCGTCTCCTGCGCGTGCACGCCAAATTGGTGCCCCACGTAATCCGTCGAGGAGAAGCTGATGGCCAACAAATCGGTGATGGCATCGCCACCCAGGTCTTCTCCCGCAATGGCGGCGAGCGCAAAGTCGACCAGGAGGGCATTCCCCGCGGGGCTGCCCTTCAACAGGTCGTATCCGCGGTTCGCCTCAGCCAAATCCCGGAAGTCGTAAGGAAACGTCGCGCGCGTCGTTCCTCGGAAGGGCGATTCGTACGGGTTGTTGTCCGGCTGCGATTCGTCGTACGCGTCCTCGTTCAGGAGGCGCTTCCAGCCGTCCTTCATGTAGTCGTCGACGGGGCTTTTCCGGTTGAATCGCTCGGCCCAGTCGGGCAGTTCCTCGAAGTAGTAGGTGCTGCTGATAAAGGCCCCTTCGTCCTTTCCGTGGAACCAAAACGCACCGTCGGCGCTGTGCCCAGCGGGCAGGATGGCCCCGCGGTCCTTCATGCTCATGCCGATCACTTTTGCTTGGCCGCCCGTGGCGAGTTTGAGTTCGTCGCCGAGGGTGGTCACTTGGAGCCGGTGGGGCGACATGAAGCCCGCGGGTTCGTCGGGCGACGCGGCGCCAACCGCGCGGACGGAGGTGTCGCTCGCGCAGTAGACGCTCCCGCCTGAAGCGCGGTCGTACCAGTCGTTGGCGATGATGCCGTGGTAGGCGGGGGTGGTTCCGGTGAAGATGGAGGCGTGCCCGGGGCCCGTGTAGGTCGGGGCGTAGCCGAAGTGGTGATCGGCGCAAACGAACCCCCCTTCGACGATCCGCTTGAAGCCGCCCTCGCCGAAGTCGTTCCAGAATCGGTAGAGGTAGTCGGCGCGCATTTGGTCCACGGTGATGCCCACCACCAACGGCGGACGAGCGCCCAAATTCAACGGTTCCTCTTGGGCCTGCGTGGTGCCCATTGCGCCGAGAAGCGCGGCAATGAAAAGCGTGCGTTGCATGGCCCGAAGATAGGGCGCGAACCCGACCGGCTCAGTGACCTACGGCCCGCCACATGACCCAGCCGATGACGAGGCATCCGGCCACGCTGAGCCCGATGTTCAAGGCGGCGGCGAGGACGTTCCCGGATTCGAACAAGCGCAAGGTTTCGAGGGAGAACGTGGAGAAGGTGGAGAAGCCGCCGCAGAACCCCGTGGTCGCAAGGAGCAGCAGCGCTTGCTGGGAGCGGTTCAACGCGTCGAGGTGCGGGACCGCCGTCGCCGTGATGGCCACCAGCATTCCGGTGGCGAGGGCGTTCGCGAGCCACGTGCCCCATGGGAAGGGGCCGACCGCCCACCGCGCCACGAAAAGCCCGAGGCCGTATCGCGCCAAGCTCCCCAGCCCGCCGCCGATGAAAACGGCGAGTGCGTTCATGCGGTACGCGCGCGTTTGGCCTCCAACATCCGATTCCAAATGGCAAAGCAGGCACTTCCCCAAATCGCTCCCCACGCCGCACCCACGAGCACATCCCCCGGATAATGCACGCCCAAGTAAATCCGGCTGTACCCGATGAGCAGCGCCCACCCCACCAGCGCCACCAACGGCCATCCGCCGCCCAAGAGCGCCCCCACCAGCACCGCGATGCCCATGTGGTTCGCTGCGTGCGATGAAAAGAAGCCGTATGCCCCTCCACGGTAGGGAGCCGTCCGTCCCGGCGGGGTGACCACATGCAATTCGGCTTGCAGCACCTCCTCATGCGAAGGCCGCGGCCGCTCCACCAGCGGTTTCGCGAGCCGCGCCGACCCCATGTCCGTCCCCGCCAAGCTCAACGCAATGACGGCGATCGCCCAGCCCCAACGCGCCCACGCGCCCAGCCGCCGTTTCAGCGCCCAAAGCAACGCGACGTAGAGCGGCAACCACGTCCACGTTTGGGAAATCCACCACATCGCAGCATCCCCTCCGGGCCACGGACCGTTGAGGGCAAGCAGCGCAGCCACGTCGGCATCGACCAGCGGATTGCCCGCTCCCCAAACGCCCATGTTACGCGTAGATGCGGTCGATCAACTCCCCGTACTTCGCGAGAATGGGCTTCCGCTTCAGCTTCAGCGTTGGCGTCAATTCCCCACCGTCGATGGTAAAGGGTTCACCCAGAACGCGGATGACCTTGACCTGTTCCCACTTTGCAAAGGGCTGCATCAGGCGTTCCACGTCTTGCTCGATGCGCGCGACGATGCGTTCGTTTTGAGCGATTCCCGCCAAACCAGGGAACGCCACCTCATGCCGCTTGCACCACTCTTCGACCGCAACGGGATCGGGAACCACCAAGGCAGACGGGTGTTTCCGGCCATCGCCGATGACCATCACCTGCTCGATGAACAAGGACGCCTTCAGCGCGTTTTCGAGGAGCTGGGGCGAGACGTACTTTCCGCCAGACGTCTTGAACATCTCCTTTTTCCGATCCGTGATCTTCAGGAAGCCCTCGTCCGTGAACTCGCCGATGTCACCGGTGTGGAACCAGCCGCCTTGAATGACTTCGTTCGTTTTCACCTCGTCCTTGTAGTACCCCATCATGACGTTGTGTCCGCGCACCTTGATTTCGCCATCATCACCGAACGCCACCTCGACGCCTTCCACCACCTTGCCCACCGTTCCGATGCGCAACATGTTGGGCGCGTTCAGCGTGTTCACAGAAACCACCGGCGAAGTCTCGGTCAGGCCGTACCCTTCGAAGACCGGAATGCCCGCAGCGTTGAAGAACCGCGCCAACCGAGGCTGCAAGGCCGCGCTGCCGCACGCGACGGCTTCCACGCCCGTCAACCCCAACGCTTCCTTCACCTTGCTGAAGACCAATTTGCGAGCCAGCCCCAACTGCCACTCATACCATCCTCCGTTGCGTCGGTCCGGTTCCCACTTCAACGCCAAGCCGACCGCCCAAGCAAAAATCTTCGCCTTGACCCCGCCCGCTGACAACCCCTTCGCCACGATGCCGTCGTAGAATTTCTCCAACAAGCGCGGCACCGCCGTGAACATCGAAGGTTGGGTGGCAAACAAGTCCTCCTTGATGGTTTCCATGCTCTCCGCAAAGTGCACCTCCACGCCGACGTAGAAGTAGAGGTAGTGCAGCATGCGCTCGAAGATGTGGCAGACGGGAAGGAAGCTCAGCACCTTGTGCGTTTTCGATGCGTCGAAAAGCGGCAGCCGTGGAATGCTCACTTCCACGTTTTTCGTGATGTTGTGGTGCGAAATCATCACGCCTTTCGGCAAGCCGGTGGTGCCCGACGTGTAGATGATCGTGGCCAAATCCTCGGGCTTCACCGCCTCACGCCGCCGCTCGAGTTCCGCTTGGTGCTCCTCCGAAGCGCCGGCCCGTTCCACTTCGCGCCAATTCGCGGCCCCCGCCACGTCTTCGAACGTGTACACGCCTCGCAATCCTGGGACCTCGCCCGCGATGTTGTTGACCTTGTCGTACAGTTCCTTGTTCGAGACGAAGCACCATTTGCTCTCGCTGTGGTTCAGGATGTAGGTGTAATCCTGTTCCGTCATCGTGGGGTAGATGGGCACGTCGATGCCGCCGGCTTGGAGTATGCCGTGATCCATCAGGTTCCACTCACAGCGGTTGTTGTGGGCAATGAGGGCCACCTTGTCGCCGGGTTGCATGCCGAGGGCGATGAGGCCGCGCGAAATGCGATCCATCGTGTCGACGAATTCCTGGGTCGAAAACGACAAACGCTTGCCGCCATTGGGCATGGTGACCATCACGTCCAACGGCTTGTTTGCCAGTTGATAACGCGGGAAGTCAAACAGTCTGGTAGGTACGCTCATGGGAATCGTTTGCACCGGCAGACGACGCAGTCATCCGGTGGGACGCGTCCAAAATACACAAGATTTGCCACCTCATGCAAAGGGGGCACCGCAACGGTAGCAAAAGTCCGCGTCGTCGCGGTGGCCCTCTGCTCCGCAGTCGTCGCAGGCGCGGGTGGAATCGTGGCCTCCGCTCCGGGCGAGTTCCGCGCCGACGATGCCGGTGGGAACGGCGATGATGGCGTAGCCGGTGATCATCATGGCGGAGGCGATGATTTGGCCTACAACGGTTTCCGGGGCCAAATCCCCATACCCCACCGTCGTCACCGTCACGATCGCCCAATACACGCTGCGCGGAATGCTCGAAAAGCCCGACTGCGGCCCCTCCACGAGGTACATCACGGTCCCCACGATGGTCACGAGCGCGAGCACAGCGAAGAGGAACACGGTGATTTTCGGACGGCTCGCCCGCAACGCCGCTGTGATGGTGCTGGACGCTTTCGTGAACCCGGCGAGTTTCAAAACGCGGAAGACGCGCAGCAACCGAACAATGCGGATGATGCGCACGCTGTGCAATCCGGGGAACAAGAATCCCAAAAAGGTGGGCAGGATGGCGAGCAAGTCGACCAAGCCAAAAAACGACGTGGCGTAAAGCAGCGGCCTTCGAACGGTCCACAACCGAAACAGGTATTCCACCGCAAAGACTCCGGTGAACCCCCATTCGATGTGCATGAACGCCTCGGCATAACGGGTTTGGAGCGAAGGGACGCTCTCGATCATCACGACTCCGACGTTGAGCAGGATGACACACAAGAGCACCACATCGAACGAACGGCCTGCCGGGGTCTCCGCCTCAAAGATGATTTCGTGCAAACGCAATCGCCAGCCTTTCATGCAGCGATGTTACGCAATTTTCTGCAGGAGGGGAGGGTCAACGGAAGGTCGGAGCGACCTCGACGTCCTTCGAACCCGGCGTGTACACGTAGAAGCCCTCGCCGGACTTGCGGCCGAGCTTGCCCGCCGTCACCATGTTCACGAGCAAGGGGCACGGAGCGTACTTCGGGTTGCCGAGCCCGTCATGCAGCACGCGCAGGATGCTCAAGCACACGTCGAGCCCGATGAAATCGGCCAGCAGCAGCGGTCCCATCGGGTGCGCCATGCCGAGCTTCATTACCTCGTCGATCGCGTCCACCGTCGCCACGCCTTCGTGCAGCGTGATGATGGCCTCGTTGATCATCGGCATCAGGATGCGGTTCGCAACGAATCCCGGGTAGTCGTTCACCTCCACGGGAATCTTGCCCAAATCCCGGCTCCACGCCATCACCTGTTCCGTCACCGCATCGCTCGTCGCATACCCGCGGATCACTTCCACGAGTTTCATCACCGGAACTGGGTTCATGAAGTGCATCCCGATGACGTGCTCTGGACGGTTCGTCACCGCCGCGATGGCCGTGATGGAAATGCTGGACGTGTTGGTGGCGAGGATGGCGCCTGCCGGGGCAGCGGCGTCCATTCGGCGGAAGATGTCGAGCTTCAAGTCCACGCGCTCGGTGGCCGCTTCCACCACGAGGTCTGCCTGTGCCACGCCCGAGGCCAAATCCGTCGACGGCACCAACCGTCCCAACGTCGCCGCTTTTTCGTCCTCGGTGAGGGCGCCTTTGTTGATTTGGCGGTCGAGGTTCTTGCCGATGGTGGCCAACGCCCGGTCGAGCGCTTCGGAACTGACGTCAATCAAGGTGACTTGGGAGCCGGCTTGTGCGAACACATGGGCAATGCCATTGCCCATGGTGCCCGCGCCGATGACGGATACGTGCTTCATGTTGCGGAGTCGTCGGATTTCTTCGCTGCTGGCTTCTTGGCCGCGGGTTTCTTAGCAGCGGGCTTTTTGGTGGCCGTTTTTCCTTCGCCGTCCTCTTTCTTCGAAGCCGCTTTCGTCGCAGCGAGTTTTTTCGCAGCCGGCTTTTTCGCGGGAGCGGCTTTCTCCTCGGAAGCGGCCTTCTGCTCGGCAGCTTGGGCTTCTTCGGCCGCAGCTTGTTCGTTCGCTTCCTCGATTTCGTGTTGCGATTCGAGCGGGAACGCGTTGTGCTGGGCCAACGTATTGAACCACTGAATGAGTTTCTTCAAGTCCGAATTGTAGACCCGATCGTAATCCAATTCAGGGACGATGCCGTCCACAAAATCCCGGATTTCAGCGGGAGCGGCCTTGTGGGAAATGCCTTCCTTGCCTCCGGTGTGCTCGTGGATGCGGTGCAACACATCCCGCAAGTGGATGTCCTCACCGGTGGTGTACATGGTGATGTCGCCCAAGCTGCTGACGCGGCTGGTGGCGGCAATGCTCATGCGTTTGCCATCGGTCATGGACTGCACAACGAGGCTGTTGCGGCCGGTGGTCAGGATGCGGTACAAGCCGGGCTTGCCGGCGATGGCGATGATTTCTTGAATGATCATGATCGTAATTCGTCGCGAAAATAGCGAATTGTGGCCATCGGTCAGTGAGAAGGCCCCGCCGCGTCGGCTTCGAGGTCTGAAAACGACGGGATGGTCATCAGGAATTGGGGCATGCGATCGGCAAAAAATTGAAGGGCGTGGTGTTGAACGCCGTTGGAGATGACGAGCACCGGAACCTGCAACACCATGTTGTAGCGCGCTGCTTGTTGGTAGACCTTTTCATCGAGGGCCACTTCCGGTGCTTTGCACTCCACCATCAACAAAGGGCGCCCGGCCCGGTTGTGGCAAACGATGTCAGCCCGGCGCTTCATTCCATTGATTTTCAATGGGCATTCGACGGCAACGAGTCCAGCGGGATAGCCTAAGAAATCGGTGAGGTAAGCGAGCCAATGCTGGCGGACCCATTCCTCCGGTTCCAGCTTGACGTACTTCCGTCGCGACCGACAAAATACCTCCGCAAATGACTCGCCTTGTCGAAGGGTCAGCGCGGTGGGAGGCAGCGTAAGTGGCGGGCCGAAGGGTGCTTCGGACCGTTCGGGATTTGTGGGCAACTCACGCTCGCCGGACATGGTGTCGAAGTTACGGCGACTTACCTTTGTGTTCATGCCGCATCGCCAAATCCTCCGCGACATCCAGGCCGGAAGTTTCAAGCCGTTGTACCTGTTGCACGGGGAGGAGCCGTACTTCATCGACGTCTTGACGAAGGCGCTGGAGGCGACGGTGGTGGAGGAGTCGATGAAGGATTTTAACCAGACCATTTTTTACGGGAAAGACACGGAACTCGACGCCATCCTCGATGCGGCGCGCCGGTTTCCCATGATGGCGGATCGGCAGCTGGTGCTGGTGCGGGAGGCCCAGGATTTGGCGGCGTGGCGGCGGTCGGCCGAAATGGAACGGCTCGAGGCGTATGCGAAGCAGCCGCAGGACTCCACGGTGCTCGTGTTCGCGTTCAAGGGCAAAAAGGCGGATGGGCGGCTCAAGGCCGTGAAGGCCATCCAGCAGCGGGGGGTGGTGTTCCTGAGCGAGCGGGTGCGGGACTACAAGTTGCCGGCTTGGATCGGGGAGGCGGTGAAGGAATCGGGTTTGGCCATCAGCACGCCCACGGCCACCTTGCTCGCGGAACACCTCGGCACGAACCTCAGCAAGGTGATGAACGAGCTCACGAAGCTCGCCATCGTGCTGCCGAAGGGCGCGACCATCACGCCGGAAATCATCGAGGAACACATCGGCATCAGCAAGGATTACAACGTATTCGAGCTGCAGAACGCCCTAGCGGCGAAGGACATCATGAAGGCAAACCGCATCGTGAATTACTTCGAAGCGAATCCGAAGGATCATCCAGTGGCGATGCTCATGCCGGTCCTGGGGAGTTTTTTCAGCAAGTTATTTGCTTACCAGTCCCTGACCGACCAAAGTCCGGCGGGGGCGGCGCGGGCGTTGAAGTGCGCGCCGTTTGCCGTGAAGCAGTACGCCGAGGCTTCGAAGCGGTATGCGCCTGCGAAAGTGGGGCGCATCTTCGGCTACTTGCGGGAGGCGGACCGGAAATCGAAGGGGCAAGGCAATGCGACCCTGTCGGATGGGATGTTGCTGCGGGAGGCGATTTTCAAGATCCTGCACTGAGCGGAGTGAGTTTTTCACCAAACCCCGCAACGGGTTTTGGGGTGCGGGTCGCTTTCGCTAACTTCGGCCGCTTGTGAAGGTCCGACTTTTTGGCAACGTGTTTGTTAAAGGGCGGGCGATGAATGTTGAAACCTGGGGTCAGATTTGGCCCGACAATCGAAAAGCAACGACTGCATGAACGCACGTTTCCTTACCCAAGCGCTCGCAGGTGCGGCCCTCCTTTGCGGCCCCCTCCTGTCCATCCAAGCCCAAGATAACCTCGTGCCCAATGGCAGTTTCGAGGAGGCCGATGTGCGCCGATTGAAGAACTATGGCCAGCTCGAAGAGTTTTGCGAGCCGTGGTTTTCTTTGACGGAAGCTCCTCTTGACTTGTACGCTGAAGGCATGAAGGGCGAAAAGGTGAACATTCCGGCCAACCTCTACGGCAAGCAAGACGCTTCCGATGGGTCGAATTACGCAGGTTTGCGGGCGTATTCGAAGAACACGCGGTTGTTTCGGCAGTATTACCAAGTGAAGCTTACCGAATCCCTTGAGGAGAACCAGATGTACTGCGTTTCGTTTGACTTGTCGCTTGCGGACATGTCGCGTTACGCGGTGAACGGCATCGGGGCGTACTTGAGCGATCGGAAATTGGCCCAAGGCAATACGGGGGTGTTCGTGACGGAGCCGTCCGTTCGCCACCATGCGGACAAGGTGATGATGTTCTACGACGGATGGGAGACGGTTTGCGGAACGGTCATCGGAACGGGCGAGGAGGAGTACCTCATCATCGGGGCCTTCTCAGGCGACAGCGACATGACCATCGAAAAGGTGAAGCGTCCGGCTGGGTTTGTGGGCGCTCAGGAATCGCACGCCTATTATTATTTGGACAACATCCAAGTGCATGCCGTGGACGCCAAATCCCAATGCACTTGCAGCGCTGCGGACGAAGTGAAGGAAGACCTCGTGTATGGCTCCTCAACGGTGCTCAATGAGAACATGACGGACGCGGAAAAGCTGAGCGTCATGGCGGTGTATTATGCGTTTTTGAAGCGCACCGCTACCGGCGCGGGCGCACAAACCATCGCTTCCGTAGTGGAGTTGATGGCAGCGAATCCGGGCTGGAAGTTGCGCGTGGTCGGTCACGCCGATGACGACGAATACAACGAAGGGCGGGTGAACGCGCGCTACGCAGCCTTGGGGGAGAAGCGGGCCAACATCGTGGTCGATGCGCTCATCGAGGCGGGTGTTCCTGCCGACCGCATCGTGGTGGACGCGCGGGAAAACGAGGACCCAGCGTCCACGCGGGACACCGACATCAGCCGCGCTCAAAACCGACGGGTCACCTTCGAGTTGATTCAATAATTTCGTTGTTCGTTCTCAGTTGCATCGATGATGAACGGACGAACCTGGGCATTGAAGGAGCTTCTGTGGGCCGTGGGCCTGTGGGGGCTCCTTTTTTCATGGCATGATGGCGGGGCGCAGGTGAACTTGGTGCCCAATGGTGGATTCGAGGATGCGGCGTGGTGCCCGGCGAGTTACAACAATTCGACGTTGCGCACGGCGCGGGGGTGGAGCCAGCCGACGCAGGGGACGCCCGATCACTTCAAGGCGTGCAGTTCGGAGGCGGGGGTGCCGCGCAATGCGTTCGGCGACCAGCTGGCCGTGGAGGGGGAGGCGTACGCGGGGGTGGTGACGTACAGTGCCGCGAAGCCATCGTACCGGGAGTATTTGCAGGCTGAAATGACGCGGTCCCTCGTTCGGGGGGAGTGGGTGTGCGTGTCGTGGTGGGTGTGCGCGGCCGATCAGGCGAAGTTGGTCGCTGATGGGATGGGGGTGCATTTGGGGGCGGTGGCTCCGAAGGCGCGTGGGGAGGGGGTGCTGCCCGTTCGGCCTCAGGTGGACAATCCGCGGTTTCATTTGGTGAGCGACCGGCACAGTTGGATTCGCTTGTCGGACGCGTACCAAGCCGAAGGGGGCGAGCGGTTCATCACGGTCGGCAACTTTCGCCCGCCGCGGGAGAACCGGGTGTTGGAGCGGCGCGATGCGGCGTCGGATTCGAGTCCGTGGGCCTATGCGTATGTGGACGATGTGCGGGTGGAACCGGTGGACGGGCCAGAGGGGTGTTCGTGCTTGAACCGGACATACCTTGAAGAGGCCACGGACCCGCCTTGGGAGGCGTTTTTGGTCGAACGGGTGGCGCTGGAGTCGGTGTTGTTCGCCTTCGACGAGTCGGCGCTCGATGAGGTCGCGGAAGCGCAGTTGGAGCGGGTGGCTGAGGCGATGCGGAAGAACCGGTATTTGGTGATGGAAGTGAATGGGCACACGGACGTGGTGGGGCCGGATGGGTACAACTTGGCCTTGAGCGAGGCCCGAGCCCAAACCGTGATCGACTACCTCATCGAGCGCGGCATTGACCCCCATCGCCTGGAACTTGCGTACCACGGCAGCCGACTGCCTGCCGCAGACAACAGCACGCCCGATGGCCGCCGCCAAAACCGCCGTGTGGAATTCGAGCTCCTTGAGCACGCCTTCCTGCCGATGCAATGATCAGCCCTTGCGGACCGCTCCCTTCGGAATGGTCAGCATGACCAACAGCGCAGCACCGAAGTAAAGGATGAGGGTGAGGACGCTGGCGCGCATGGATCCAGTGATGCCCTCAATGTAGCCCCAGCTGAACATGCCGATGATGAGCCCTCCTTTCTCGAGCACTTCGTAAAAGCTGAAGTAGCTCGCGTGGTCTTCGGTTTCGGGGAGCATTTTCGAGTAGGTGGAGCGGTTCAGGCTTTGGGTACCCCCCATCATGAAGCCGATGATGCCGGCGGCCAAAAAGAACCCGTTCGTGGAATTCACTCCGGCGTACGCGTAGACGCAAACGGCGGCCCAAACCACCGTACACGCCATGAGCGCCTTGATGTTCCCGATTCTCCCACTCAACCACGCCACGGTCATCGCCCCGGGAATGGCCAGTAGCTGCACGGCAATGATGGCCACGATCAGCTCGGCATCTTCCAATCCCACTTCCTTGATCCCGAACGAAGTGGCCATGAGCATGATGGTCTGCAAGGCCATGGAGATGATGAAAAAACTGAGCAGGTAGCGCTTCAGCCCGTTGTTCTCGGCCAAATCCCGCGCCACTCCCCGCAATTCCTCAAATCCCTTCACCCACAAGTTGCCCTCCCCACTGTGCCGATACGGGTTCACGGGCAACCTCTTGAACGCCGGCTGGGCCCAGGCCACCCACCACACCCCGACCAGCACGAACGACCACCGAGCACTCACGTCAAACCCTTTGATCATCACCAGCGAAACCACCAACAGGATCAGGCTTCCGATGTAGCCCATGATGTATCCCCGCGCGCCCAAACGGTCGTGCTCCTCAGGCGGTGCGATTTCCGGCAAGTAGGCGTTGTAAAACCCGAGCGAACCCCAGAATCCGATGTTCGCAAAGAACAAGCTCGCCATGCTCCATTCAAGGTGTTCCGGATTGAAAAAGTACATCGTGGTGCAGGCAGCCGCTCCCGTGTAGCAGAACACCTTCATGAAAAACTTCTTCTTCCCCGCATAATCAGCCAGCCCGCTGAGCAATGGGTTCAAGGTGATGACGACGAGAAAAGAAGCGGCCAAGACGTACGCGTACAACTGGGTGTTCGAAAAGTCGGCTCCGAAAAACCGCACCGTATCCCCGGTGATGGCGTTGTAGAAAATGGGGAAGATGGCGGTGGTGATGACCAGCGAATAGACGCTGTTGGCCCAGTCGTAGAGGGTCCACGCTTTGCGCACTTTCAAGACGTCAGCGCGCACAGGTTGCGAATCGTTCATGGAGGCAAGATAGGCCGTTCGGGCAGTTGAAGTGTCGTAATTTTGCTGCGATGGAAGCAAACAGGCACTTCGATTTGGTGGTAGTCGGCGGCGGAATCGTCGGTGCGGCTACGTTTTATCAGCTTCAGCAGCGTCATCCCAATCTGCGGTTGCTGCTTGTGGAAAAGGAGGCGGCCCCCGCAGATCACCAAACCGGGAACAACTCCGGAGTCATCCATTCCGGTCTTTACTACAAGCCCGGTTCGCTCAAAGCCATCAATTGCGTGAAGGGCCGTCGCGCACTCGTGAAGTTCGCCGAGGAATACAACGTGCCCCACGACGTGTGCGGGAAGGTGGTCGTCGCTGCTGACGAGTCCGAGCTGCCGCAGTTGGAGAAGATCCACGGAATCGGGCAGCAGAATGGCATCGAGGGCTTGGAGCGCATTTCCGTTGAGCAATTGAAGGAAATCGAGCCGGAATGTCGGGGAGTGGGGGCGTTGTTCGTTGGGTGCACGGGCATCATCGATTACCGCGCTGCGACCGAGCGGATGCTCGAAGTGGCGTTGGCGCTCCAGCCGGCCTCGGAGGTCCACTTGGGCATGGAGGTGCAAGGATTTGAGCGGGAGGGAGGCCAAACCCGCATCAGCGCCCGCCGTCACACCGCCGCCCGCCACGCCGTTTCCTCCTCGAACGCGCCCGCGGATTCCGCAACGTACACCTGCGATCACCTCGTGGTCTGTGGCGGACTCCAAGCAGATCGGCTGGCCCGAAAGGACGGTGTGAACCTCAAGGAGCAGGTGGTGGGATTCCGGGGCGACTACTACGAGCTCACGGACCAAGCTAAGCACAAAGTCAAGAACCTCATTTATCCCGTTCCCAACCCGGACTTCCCCTTCCTGGGCGTTCATTTCACTCGGATGACGAATGGGGAAATCGAATGCGGTCCCAACGCCGTGTTCACCTTCAAGCGAGAAGGCTACGGCAAAACGGATTTCGATCTGCGCGACACCTTGGACGCACTTGGATACGGTGGGACGTGGAAGCTGTTCTTCAACAACATGAGCTTCGGCATCAACGAGTACCGGCGCGCCTTCTCCAAGCGGTTGTTTTTGAAAACGCTGCAACGGCTCGTCCCCTCCTTGACGATGGACGACCTCAAGCCCGGCCGCTCAGGTGTGCGCGCTTTGTTGCTTTCAGAGGACGGCGATACCCGCGACGATTTCCGCATCGAATACACGGATCACAGCATCCACGTGCTCAACGCCCCTTCACCAGCGGCAACTGCCGCGTTGGCGATCGGTGAGCACATCGCGGATTTGGCAGTGGAACGGTTTGCGCTCTGATCGGAAATAAGAAGGCCTCGGTTTCCCGAGGCCTTCCATCAAGTTGGCAAGATTGCGCGCCGAAGCGCGTCTTTTTACTAATGAGGCGAAACGCACTTCCATGCGCCCGAACCGCGGTGTACGGTTCAGTATTATTCTTTGCGATCTCCTTGAGCAGGAGCTTTGCCTGAGCAGCTCGCACCTTCGCTTTTACCGGCGCAGCACGAACTTCCCTTGCGGTCGCCTTCTGCAGAAGCACGTTCTTTTTCAGAACCTGCGCAGCCGGGCTTTTCTCCGCGCTCTCCTTCAGCAGCTTTCCCTTTGCCGGAGCAGCAAGCTCCACCTTCGGTCTTGCCTTTTTCGGAACAGCAAGCTCCCTTGTCAGATTTGCCTTCGCCTTGGCATGCAGCTTCTTTTTGCTTTCCTTCTTCCGACGGTTCAGTCGCGGGGGCCGGTTGCAAGGCGCCCAATGAGGAGTTTCGGGTGGAAGCAGTCGCCGCTTTTGAGCTCTTGCCGCCGTTGCTTTGCTCCACAGTAGCTTGTCCGCCTCTGTCAGCGGTAGTCGATTGCGCGGAAGCAGCAAGGGCGAAGAAGGCGAAAACACTCAGGATCAGAACTTTCTTCATGATGGGATGGGTTGGTTGATATTCTGAACAAAATTTAGAACCTGTAAGTTACGACTTTTCCTTTGTTTAAGCAATCACTTTGCCTAAATTTGCAGCCTCATCAATCGGGATGGGCGCCTTGGAGAGGTGGCAGAGTGGTAATGCAGCAGCCTGCTAAGCTGTGACCGAGTATATTGGTCCCCGAGTTCGAATCTCGGTCTCTCCGCTTAAAAAACTGAAAACCAGCGACTTAAATCGCTGGTTTTTTTGTTTTCATTGGCTCGGTGCTCCGGGTGTATGGGGGGGCGTTCAGCCAGGCATCCCCGCCGGCCTCTCCGGGGTCGAGGAGAGGCTTTTCGACCGCAGACACCGACGTGTGGGGTCAGTTCGCGAGCCGTTCTCGGCGGAGGATGTCGACCACTCGATTGTAGCAAACGGAAGCAAGGTTCCACTGGTAGCCCTCAAAATTCGTCGGGGTCGAAAACTGGACCACCACAGCGTCGAGGTCGGGGTGATAGCGCACCGTGCTTTGGTAACCGGGCACCAGTCCCGTGTGTTCGTATTCGTACAGGCCGGCATAGACCGCCGACTCGTCGCCATCGAAGAGGCTTCCGTCGTTGAGCGCCCGTACGAAGCGCGCCACGTCCGCAGCCGAAGCGACCATGCCCACGGATTCCCACTTCAGGTCGTCGGGATGGCCCACGTGAAAGCCGCTCATCACGTCCGCCTCGTTGATTTCGTTGATTCCTGCATAGGTCGAAGTGAGGCCCAGGCGATCGAGGATGGCGGCTTGAATGAAGTCGAAATGGGGATGCCCAAGAACCCGATCCATGATGAGCCCGAGCAGCAAGTAGTTCGTGTTGCTGTAAGCCCAGTCTTCGCCCGGTTCGAAATCCGCTGGGAGATCGAGGACCAATTCCAAGCACCCTTCCGCCGAGCCAGGCGGCTCCGCCCAAAACCGCTCCACGTCCGTGAAGTTCGGGATGCCGCTCCGGTGCTGCACCAGCAACCGCGGGGTGATGCGGTCTGCGAATTCAATTCGGCCGGCGAGCTCGGGCATCAGCGTACTCAGTTTGGCGTCCAAATCCAACCCTCCCTGAGCGGCCAATTTCGTCACTGCCACTGCCACATAAAGCTTGCTGATGCTGGCAATTTTAAACAGCGCATCAGCCCGGGCGGGAATGCCTTCCTCAGGATCGTGCCAGCCCACGGCCGCCGTCACCGGAGGCCCATCGCCGAAGTCGGCATGCACTACGATGCCATCCAATCCGCCGGCGGTCGATGCTTCCAATTGCTCCTCCACCGAGTCGGGCAGCGGAGGCAGCCAAGCCCCCAAAATGGGCCACGGAACGTAGAACAAGGACACGGCACTGCTCGTCAACAACACCACTTGAAACAACCGTTTTTTTCGAGACATCCCAGGGAAATGAGGGCCAAAATATAGCCATTGACGCCCAGCGGACCGCCGAGAAGAACCGAAACCCAATCGGCTTGTACCGTGTGGGACGTACCTTTCGTGAAGAGCGGAGGAAGGATCCAACGCGCTGCACAGCCCTTCTTTTGGGCGCCAAACACGATGAAAGACGCGAGTTACAAAGGCCCCTTGGACGCGTTGCTTCGGCTGCCTGCGTTGCGTGGGATGGTTGTGGTATTGACCGCGCTGTTCGGCGGTTTGTTCCTGTTCATTGCCGCGTTGGAGGGATCGGGCGAGGCGACGGGGATGGCGGCGTTGGCCGCCGTGTTCGGTGGGTGTTTGGCGCTGATCGTGCTGGTGGCTTGGTGGCCGATTGCGGCGTGGCAGCGCGTTCGAAGTGCTTGGCCCGATGCAGAAGTGGTGGATGCCGAGGTTCGGGTGCTGAATTGGGATCCGTTCAAGCAACGCCGTTGGACGGTGCTGTCGCCTTGGAACGGGGCGCATCATCGGGCTCGGTGGTTGCTTTTGGAGGGCCGGTTGGTGTGGATGGGGCTGCAAGGCGTTCCGTGGCCGGACTCCCGGCACGCGTTGCCGTCGCATCCCGTGGAGTTGGTGCCGCTCGGACAGCAGGGTGTCACCGGCTTGCCGCATGCCGGGGTTCAACCCGTATTCGATCGAAATTCGAAGGAGCGGGTTCCCGGACGGTACCGGTTATACGATCCCTCGAACCATTCGAACATGACCCTCGTCATTCGTTCGAACGAAGGCGAATTCGCTGCGCGGTTTGCAGGAGCCTGACCTTACGGGAATTTTGGGAAACGCGAGAAATCACGCGGGCGCTTTTCGAGGAAGGCGTCGCGCCCTTCTTGGGCTTCTTCGGTCCCGTAGGCGAGGCGAGTGGCTTCACCCGCGTAGACTTGTTGACCGACGAGCCCGTCGTCGATGAGGTTGAAGCCAAACTTCAGCATCTTGATGGCCGTCGGGCTTTTCGTCATGATTTCTTGTGCCCAGTCGTAGGCGGTTTGTTCGAGCTGGTCGTGCGGCACGACGAGGTTGACCATGCCCATTTCGTAGGCTTCTTGGGCGGAGTAGGAGGCGCCGAGGAAGAAGATTTCGCGGGCGCGTTTTTGGCCTACCTGGCGGGCGAGGTAGGCGGAGCCGAACCCCCCGTCGAAGCTGGCCACATCGGCATCGGTCTGCTTGAACACCGCGTGCTCCTTGCTGGCCAACGTCAGGTCGCACACCACGTGCAGGCTGTGCCCGCCGCCCACCGCCCATCCCGGGACGACCGCGATGACCACCTTGTTCATGAACCGGATTTGGCGTTGAACGTCCAAAATGTTGAAGCGGTTCACGCCATTCTCCCCCTTGTACCCCGTATTCGAGCGCACGCGCTGGTCGCCGCCTGAACAGAAGGCCCAGCCGCCATCCTTTGGCGAGGGGCCTTCTCCCGTGATGAGCACCACGCCGATTTCCTGGCTCTCGTGGCAATGGATGAGGGCTTCCCACAATTCGTCCACCGTCTTCGGCGTGAACGCGTTGCGCACTTCAGGGCGGTTGAACGCAATCCGCGCCACGCCGTTGCAGACCTTGAAGGTGATTTCGTCGTATTCCTTGACGGGGGTCCAGTTCAAATTTGCCATCGCACCGAGATTAGGTTCCAAAGGTACGTGGGCAGCGATTTGCGAGTTGGTGGATATTTGGTGTAGTTTTGATAGGTTGCTTCGCACGATTCATATATTGTTGATTCTGTGGTTTCATGCCACGGCGGTTGCGTTTGCTGGGGGCGAACGGGATACGGTCATGATTGCGGTGTTGAACCTGGGGTATCCCGTGAATTCTGTGCTCAACGCCGAGGACGGCAACGTCTACTTGACGGGGGCGAAGGGGTTGGAAAAGCGCAACGCTTCGGGTGAGTTTGAGGTGGTGGATGAGCTTCAGACAACGCCTGTATTCTGGACCGGGAGCGAATTGGTGGATGGCAGCATATGGACCCAGGTGTTCAATATGGATCCGTTCTTTCCGGGCGAGCCTTGGTGTCGCTATTTCGGCCGAAGGGAGGCGTATTCGGAGGCGCGGATTGACTCGAGCCGTTCGTTGGTTTGCGACGGTTACCGCGTCTTTGAAATGGAGTTCCGAAGCAAGGAAGGGGTGTTCCTTGAAGGCAATAGCATCCGGGGTTTCCGATGGGTGGAGGGAGAATTGGTGGCGAATTCGTACCAAGGCATTTTCCGAGGAGATGAACGGATACCCGGAATTCAATTCAATGATGGTCCTGTGCTGGAGCACGATGGTTGGGTGATTTCAATGGGGCAGTTTGTCGTGCGATGGCCCATCCACGAACCCGAGCGAATCGAATTGATTCACTGGCCGGATTCAGCCGCTCAGGAGTGGGGCTCCTATTTTGAGCGAAGGGATGGCGTGGTGTGGAAGGATCGGATTTGGTGGCATTCCTTTGGTCGATTTGGGGTGTTCGAAGAGGGTATTTGGAAGGTGCTTACCACTGAAATCGATGTCCTTCATGCAATCCCCATGGACGACCGGTTGCTCTTGTCCACCCGCCACGATGGGGTCTGGAGTTTTGATGGTGAGCAGTTCGAGTCGATGGGGTGGCCACTTGGCATCGAGTATTACGATGTGCATGCGGTGGATGAAGAGCGCTATTTGGTCGCAACGAACCATGGATTGGCCATCGCGGATCAACGAACGGGTGACTTCATCTTGCGGTCCATCGATGAAGGCATTCCCAGCGCGAGCGTTTGCGCGATCGAAGTCGATTCGTGGGGAACCTACTGGATTTCCACGTTCTCGGGTGTGATTCGATACAGTTTGGAACATGGGGTGATGGAGCACCACTTGCCGCTGGTGGAGTTCAATCGGTTTTCGCACGCCAAGGCTCCCGACGGGAGGATCGCCTTCGGTTCCACGGGGGGGGTCTACACGGTTGCGCCGACTCCTCCCGTTTGGCCGGAAGAAGGCGAGCCCATTGCGTGGCTGAGTTGGATGTTCGCGATTGCCTTAGCCGCCGTTATCTTGAAGGGAAGGCTGAATGCGAACAAGATGAGGCAGCAGCAAGAGCAGGTGATGGAACGGCAGAACGAGCTGGAGCGCCAAGCCTTCGTGGCCGAAATTCGGGGAAGCATTTACCGGGATTTGCAGGGGGCGAGTGTTGATGCGATTGCGCAGGAGTTGGGAATGAGTCGTCGGACCCTTTACCGGAAATGCGCCGATTTCGACATCAAACCCAGCAACATGATCCGAGAAATCCGCGTCGAATATGCCCGCAGGTTGATGAGTCGTGGTGAAGTGACGCTCCAGGAAGTGGCGGATCGCGTGGGGTACTCGCCGAACCACTTGCGGCGCATGCTGAACGGGGAGGAGTGAGCGGGTTGAGCCGGGTGGCGTCGGCGGCCGGGCTCAGGTGGTGGGCGGCGATGGAATGAATTCGCGCTGCAGGTTCGCCATGGTTTCCGGCGGGAGGTCGTCGAGGTCCAGCACCATGAAGCCGTCGAGGGCGTCGTTGAATTTGGGGTCGTGGTTGAAGGCCAGGATGCGCGCGTTTTGGGCCAAATACCGTTTCAGCAACACCGGCAGCGGCATGCCTTCGGGCTCGATGTCCGCCACCACCCGATCGAGCCGCCGGATGTCGTCCCCGACCGACGCGAGCAACGCCTCGGGGTCCTGCCGCCCGCTGACCTTCGGCTTGTACGGCTTGCGCGGCGTCACCATGCCCTTGAATTCGTCCGCCCCGCCCGCGCTCCGCACGTAGTTCATCATGAGCAGTCGGCTCAGCGGATTGTAGCTGTTGCTGATGGTCACCGGCCCGATGAGGTAGCGGCATTCGGGGTGCCGCAGCAGCTGCACGAGGATGCCTTTCCACAGGAGGAACAGCGGCATGCGGTGCTTTTGGTAGGCCAAAGGCACGAACGACCGCCCGAGTTCAATCGCCTGCCCGAGCACCGCCCGAAACGGCTTGGCAAACCGGAACAAGGTCGAAGTGTAAAAACCACGCTTTCCATACAACTCCATGATTTGGGGCCCCACACCCATCCGGTACGCTCCCGCCACCGCCTGGCCCTTCGCATCCCACAAAATGAGGTGCCGGTAGTGCAAATCGAACTCGTCCAAATCGCTCGCCTCGTTCGTGCCCTCGCCCACAGCGCGGAACGTGGCCTCCCGCAACCGCCCGATTTCCTGCATCATCAACGGCATGTCCTGGTAAACGGCAACGAAGCACTGAAACCCGCTCTGCTCGAATTGCAACGCGTCATCGGGCAAGGACGCGAGCTCGGCCGCCAGGGCTTCCGGCGCGATGGCGTCCGCGAGCGGCTGCTCCTTCGCAGCGCGGCTCCGCACCCGTTCGAAAAGCGTGGGGCGGACCGGAATGGAGGTGCCGAGGGCGTACACCTTCGCCCGGAGAAACCGCGTCACCTGTTCGAGGTGATCGAACGCGGCAACGTCTTCGCGCCGAACCGGCCTTCCCGCCCGAATCCGGATGGCGCGCTGCTTCGATCGCAGTTTCCGCAGCGGCCTCAACGGGCGGTGGGGCAGGGGCAGCCGACGCAACCCCGGGTGCACCGCTTCGAACAGCTTCACCATGTCCAGCCCCCAACCGTCAATGAACACCGGCAACACGTCGGCGCCCGTTTCGCGCTGCAACCGCGCGGCGACTGTGGACCAGCGCCCATCCAATGCCGTGCTCAAATCCCGGCTCTGTCGGTGCACCCCTTCCGAAGGGAAAACCAGCAAGGCCCCTCCAGCACTCAAGTGATCGGCGGCCGTTTCGGCTGCATCGAGGTCCGTCCGCAACATCGCGGTCTCGAGCCCGGCGAACGTGGCGGTCCCGTGGTCGATGAGGATGCGGAGATCGGGACGCGGGATTTGGCTCAGCAGCAGCAGCGCGTCCACGCTGCCAAACGAGTGGTTCGCCACCACGATCAACGGCCCATCCGTCGGCACGGACTCGGCGTGGCCGTGGACCCATTCCGCCTCGACCGCCAACTGCCGCAACAGCGCCGCCGCGCATTCCGCAGGCGTCCCCAACTCGGGCGGCTGGAATTCCAACCGGCGCAATCCCGACAAGCGGTAGAGGATGCCGACGTACGGGTTCCGGACGTCCGTGCGAAGTTGGGCGGCGAGTTCCGCCTTCGACCAATGGGCGGGTTCGGGGAAGTGCGTTTCCATGGGGTGGTGAAATTATTTCCTGTGCTTCACCTGCGGAGCGTTTCCGTGTGAATGTGGTGTTAAGGTTGGATTTTTTTTCGTTCACTGGAATTCTAATCGCCAAATTTGGGGATTAGGAACCCGCCGAGCTGGCACATGCGACGTTCGGGGGCGGGATTCTGAGGTTGAGGCACCCATTATCATTTGCACGCGTCCTCCGACCGGGAATTTGGGGATTTCAATTCGAGCGGAGCATCGTTTTCAATTGCTTCATGCGGATTTTGGTCTAAAATGGCCATCTTCGCCGGATGCAACTTCGTGGCCAACTCGGCGTCTTTACCTTCCTCACCATGACCCTCATCGGATGCGGCGCGCGCACCATCGACGTTCAAGGCCATCGCGGCGCCCGCGCCGTGCTGCCTGAGAACAGCATTCCAGGATTCCTGTCCGCAAACGGGATCGGCGTGACGACGCTTGAACTCGACGTGATCGTGACTGCTGCGGGCGATGTGGTGGTCAGTCACGAGCCGTGGCTCAACCCCGAAATTTGTCGCGGCCCCGGCTTCGAACCCCTTGACGGGCAGCCCCTCCGCAGCCTGTACCCCATGGCCCTTTCCGAAATCCAACGCTGCGACTGCGGCAGCTTAGGGCATCCGCGGTTTCCGAATCAGGACCCGCAAGCCACGGTCAAGCCCACCCTGGCCCAGGTCGTGCAAGCGGTTGCGAGGGGTTCCCGACCGGCCTCCCTGCCGCCCGTTCGGTACAACATCGAAATCAAGCACGACGCGGCCGAAGTTGGCGTCCATTTTCCGACCGCGGAAACGGCGACTCGGACCGTCCTCGGCGAGATCGAGCGGCTCGGCATCGTCGAGCGCAGCACGGTGCAGTCGTTTTCGGCCAGCGTGCTGGAAGCCGTGCACCGCGCCAACGTCGGGGTCACCACCGCGTGGTTGATGGAGGACGAGGTGACCGTGGCCGAGGCGCTGGAGCGGCTGCCGTTCACGCCCGACATTTACTCGCCGCATCACGTGCTGCTCACGCCGGAGGAGGTTGCGTTGGCGCACGAGGCTGGGGTGCGCGTCATTCCGTGGACCGTGAACGACCCCGCGCGGATGGGGGAGCTGTTGAGGTGGGGCGTGGACGGACTGATTTCGGACGATCCGGGTTTGGCCTTGCAGGTCGTGGCCACGGCCCAAATCCCCGCCTGACCTTCACTCCATAAGCCGACGGAACTGGAACTGCGGCGCGCCCCGCTCGCCCTGCTCGTCGTAGAAGCCGGTGAACGCGAGCGCGAACCGCCCCGTCGCCCCGCAATCCACCGCAAACGTCAGCTCCTCGTACACCGTGTACCCCAAGTCGAAATCGAAGGACTTCCAGTCGAATCCGATGGCGTCCCAAGCGGGCGTCAGTGCCGATTCGAGCTCGGCCGTGAGGGCGAATTCGGCAAAGTCGGTGCCTTCGAACCGGGCGCCTCGGTGGTTCCACGGGTTGAGGAGGGCGCCCGTGACTTGGTAGGGGAACGGGTCGGTTTCGGGTTCGTACACGTGGAGGTAGTTCGTAAAGAGGAGGTCCCAGTCGGCGCGCGGGGGGGCGAGGTGCAAGGGGCCGCCGTAGAGGGACCATTCGGTGGCGTGGTGAATCGTGTCGGTGGGGGCCGTGAACTGCCGTTCCGCTGCTCCGGACAAATCGGCAATGCGGAAGTGCTGGATCGAGTCCGTGCAGGTGATCTGGAATTTCAGGTAGCCGCGCGGGGCGCCGGTGGCGTCGAGCCCGCGGTCGAGGACGAGGGTTTGGCCTGCCCAATTCCGGCCCACCGCCCAATCCGCCGCATCGCCCGTCGGCAAGTCGTACTCCCAAGCCAACGCGGTTTCGTCCACCCACTCCGTCCAATCCGGCCCGGCGACCGCCAAGCGCAGCCCCGGAATCGCGTGGTTCAGCAGCAGCGCGGGCTCCGCCTCATGCGTCAGCGCCACGTCCCACGCGTACCGGTCGTGTTGCGCCACCACCCGGTTTTCGGCCAAACTGAAATACGCTTGCTGCCCATAATCGCTCCCCAGCGCGACGCCCGCCACGCGCGTTCCGTACACGTCGTTCAGGTCGATGGTTTCGACCAACACGGCCTCCATCACTTCGGGGTCTTTCCGGCATCCCATCGCGACCAGCGCGATCAGCAGGAACCACCGTCCTTGCGTCAAAAATTCCATTGCAGTGTGAGTTTGAAGTTGCGGCCCATCGCCACGGGTTGTGCGTTCGCGCTGCCGCCCGAGTGCGTTCCCGCCGGCATCGCGCCGCCGGTGAGCAGGCGATTTGTCACGTTGAGCGCGTTGTCGATGCCCCCGCGCAGGTTCAGCTTGCCATCGAGCAAGGCCTGGCTGAGGTAGCTGCTGAGTTGGGTGTTGGGGCTGAGTTCCATGAGCGCCCAATCGCCTTCAGCGACCTGCTGAAACAGGGTTTCGCGGTGTTGGTGGTTCACCTGCACGGTCCACGTGCGTCCCGCGCCGAGCTGGACGTCGGAACTCAGGGAGGCTTGCAGCGAAAACGCTTCGACGGGCTGGTCGTCGCTGGGGTCCATCCACGTTTGGCGGTGCACGCCGGTGGCTTGCGCTTCGACGGTCCACCGTTCGGACGCACGGCGGAAAGAGAGGGTGGCGCCCGTGGTGGTGGTTTGGCTCAAGTTCAAGTACGTGTACAGCTGGGACTCAGCATCCACGAGGCCCAATTCGATCACGTCATCGACTCGGTTGTGGAACCCTTGGATGCTGGGGCGCAAGAGGCTCCTCTCCGTCAGGAAGTCCGCGGAATAGCTCGCTTGCAAAGCGTTGGAAACTTCGGCCCTGAGGTCCGTGGACCCGGCGATGTTGTGGTTGACGTCGACGAATAAGAAGTGCAGTTCCTTCAAGTCGGGCGCGCGGAATCCCCGGGCAAAAGAGGCGCGGAGGCGGTGCGGTCCGGACTTCCACCGGGCGTGGACCGATGGAATGAGCGGGGCGTCGTAGGCGGAGTTCCACATCACGCGCAGGCCGGGGCGGAGGATGAGCCGTTCTCCGATTTGCCATTCCCCTGAGGCGAAGACCGCCGCGTGGGTCAGGGATTGGCGGCCGCCGGCGATGCGCGCTCCACGCGCGGTTTCGTGCTGGGCGTCGTAGCCGACGGTCGCATTCCACCGGGCGCCACTCAGCAGTTGGTGGCTCGCTCGGCTGTGCCACGTCGCAAAGGTGGCCGTGTCGTTCATGCCGGATTCCGTGACGGGTGCGGTGCTCAAGTCCGTGAAGTCGATCCACGACGTGGTGCGCTCCCGCTGGTAATGGCTGTAGGCGATGAATCCCTGGCCGCGCTCCCCCTGGACGTCGTTGCGGAGCACCGCACGCCGGGTAATGAACTGCGCGTCTTGGGCGAACGGCACCGCGTACACGCCGAGCAGGGTGTCGTTGATGGGGCGCGTTTCTTGCCGGTATTGGACCGCGCCGTCGCTGTAAAGCGTCTCATGCTGGTAGAGCGCGGAGGAGGTGGCGCGGAGGTTGTTCCGGGTGTGGTGACCGCGCAGCTCGCCGCCGATTTGGGTCTTTGGTTTCCAAAGCGCAGCTCGTCCCTCCGTGCCGTCCGGATTGAACCCGCTGAAGTGCGTGCGCGAAGCCCGGCCTTCAAGCCGTCCGTCAGCAGCGGACCAGCGGGCCAGCACCTGGCTGCGTCCGACCGTTTCGCCGAACAGTCGGAGGCTCGAGGCCGTGGGGGCGCCACCGAGCGTGATGAGGTTGATGGTGCCGGCGATGGCCTCGGAGCCGTATTCCACGCTCATTGGGCCTTCCACGATTTCGATGCGCTGGACTTGGTCGAGCGGCAATTGGTCCAAATCGATGTTGCCGTCCACGCGCCCCACCACCGGCAAGCCATCGACGAGCACCTGCACGTGGCGGCCGGATAGCCCGAGCATGGTGATGTTCGTGCCGAGTTGGGCGTCGTGTTGGAGGTTCACCGAGGACTGGGTGAGCAGGGCGTCCCGGAGGGAAATGGCTCCGATGCGTTCGATGTCCGTGCGGTTGATGACCCGAACGGATTGGACGGCGTCGCGGTCGGTGTGGCCGGTGAATTGGCCCGTGACGACGGCTTGAGCGAGGGCGTAGGTGGCGGGCTGCAGTTGGAGCACGCCGTGGGGAAGGGTGTCAGGATGGAAGGAGATGGACTCGAAGCCGATGGCACTGACCTGGAAGGGGCCGCTGTGCTCCGATGCGTCGAACCGTCCGAAGGCGTCGGACGCCCAAGCGCTCCTCGCCGCATCGAGCGACAGGGAGCGAATGGTGGCGCCCGGGATGGGGGAGCGATCGGTGGCGGACTGCAATTGGATTTGGCCTTGCATGCCGCCGGCCGTACACAACGCCGTTCCGATGAGGAGTGCCCGGAGGGAGTTCATGTCAGCGCTTCAACACGCGACGGGTTGCCGTGCCCGCAGGTCCCGTCCATTGAACGAGGTAAACGCCGGCGTCCCAATGTCCCGTGTTCAGGGTCAGTCGGTTCGTTGCGCCGGTTGCGATTTGGTCTTCGACGATGCGGCCGTGGGCATCGAGCACGCGGATGGCGCTCCACTCGGCGGAGCCTTCGATTTGGAGCACGGCATCCGTGGGATTCGGATAAACGCGCCACCCCTGCTCTTCCACGGCCGAAACCGCAGCCGTGGAAACCGGCGCCGCATTCAACACCGACACGCCCGTGCTCGAACCTTCAAAGGCGCTGAACCACAAGTGGTACACTTGGCCCGATGCCGATTCCACGAAGTAGCTCAAGTCCTCGACCACTTCCCATTGGAAATCCACGAGCGCTTTCCAATCGTTGCCGATGGTGCTGATGTCGTCGGTATTCAACGCCGCGCTCGCGAGCTCCGCTTCAGCGATGGGGGTTTCGGTCACTTCGGCCGCTGGGCGGTTCCGGTTGAGGAGCACGCCCGTGGTGGGGAACAGGCCGTATTCGGTGAGGCCCACGTAGCGGGTGAAGACGAAATCCCAGTCGGTCGACGAGGGTTCGCGGTCGATGACCCCGTTGGCGTAGTCGAAGTAAACGAAGTTCTTGCCCGCGTAATCGCCCATGTCAATGGATTGAACGGTTTCGCCGCTGCCGTCCAGGGCCGCCATCGTGAAGTTCCACGTGCCGTTGTCGAGGTTGTCGATGCGGAGTTTGAGCACGGAGGCGTCCGGCCGTTCGAGCAGGTAGATGGAGTCGCCCACGACTTGGTGGGTGGGCGGCCCTGCGTAGATGCCCCAGCTGAAGTCGCTCGGGTCCGATGACACGTTGGCGTTCATCGCGCCGTTTTCCCAGGCGTCGATGCCGTTCGTGAGCTTGGGCCAACCCGCGTAACCGGCGGTGTCCACGTCGTTCCAAGCGTTCACGTCGCCGTTCGGATACAGGCTCAATTGGCGCCCGTGCCCGTCGTTCAGGCGAATCGTGGGCGAGAAGGGACTCGTGACATCGAAGGCCAAATCCCAATCGTCGCCCGCCACGCTCGCCACCACGCCATTGTCGAGCGAATAGAAGACGTCGTTCACGTAACCGGCACCTTGGGTGATGGTGATTTCGGTTTGGCTCCAACCCCAAACACTCAGGCTGATCAAGCACGCTGTAAGTAGAGTTTTCATCGGATGTTGAGTAGAATTTTCGGCAAAACTACCTCTCGGTTTCCCCGGGTTTTGTCACGGCTTTGTCGCGCGTGTCAGGCTCGTGTCAGCGTTTCGTTAGCGGGGTTGCAGGGGGCTTGAAATGAAGCCGTTAGTTCGGTCTCCTGCGGTCGGATTGCGCGAAAGTTTGACGGTACTGTGATGCTTCGCTCCAGGGCGAGAATTCATCGCCGCTGGACTAACTTGCCTGCATGCTGAACATAGGCGTGTTGGGGGCGGGGCATTTGGGCAAAATCCATTTGGCCTGCCTGGAAAGTTTGCAAGGTCACCTCCAACTCGTGGGATTCCACGATCCCGATCCCGCTTGCGCCGCCGCCGCTTGCGAGCGCTTCAACGTGCCCTCCTTCGATTCGGTCGACGCCCTGATTGCGGCTTCCGATGTGGTCGACATCGTGACGCCTACGGTGAATCACTTCGCGTGCGCCGAAGCGGCCCTGCTCGCCGGCAAGCACGTGTTCATCGAAAAGCCGATCACGCACACGGTGGCCGAGGGTCGGGCACTGCAAGCCCTGGCCGCGCGCACCGGTCTTGCCGTCCAAGTCGGCCACGTCGAGCGCTTCAACCCGGCCTTGCGCGCCGTGGCCCACCGCATCACGGCGCCCCAGTTCATTGAGGCCCACCGCCTCAGCCCGTTCCAGCCGCGCGGCACCGACGTCCCGGTCGTCCTCGACCTCATGATCCACGACCTCGACGTGGTGCTGCACCTCGTCGATTCCCCGGTGGCCGAAGTGCGCGCCTCAGGTGCCGCCGTCCTGTCGAAGACCCCGGACATTGCCAACGCGCGCATTGCGTTTGAAAACGGCTGCGTGGCGAACCTCACGGCCAGCCGCATCAGCCTGCAGAAGTTGCGGAAAATGCGGGTGTTCCAGCCGGACGCCTACGTCACGATGGACTTCCTTGACAAGCAAGCAACGGCCATGCGCGTCGGCGACGGCCATGCGGCCGGTGGGTTCAACCTCGACCTCGGTGAGGGCGTGCAGAAGCACGTTCAGTTGGAGCCGATCGTGGTGACGCCGACGAACGCCATTCAGGAGGAACTCGCGGCCTTCATTCGCGCCATTGAGCTCGGGGAGGCGCCTCCTGTGGGCGTGGAGGACGGGGTGCGGGCGCTGGATTTGGCTTACCAAATCATGGCCCAAATCCAACGCTGACTCCGGTTTCTCGGACGGCGGCAACCCCATCGGTTGGAGGGCGGATTATTTGCGGCCCTTGGGCTTGAAGGGGCTAGGCGTTCGTCGGGTCGAGGTTCCTTCGAACTTCTTCCCGAACTTTTTCTTGTGCCCCTTCTCATCGAAGCCTGGCTTGAACGATTTGCGCTTCATCTGCCGCGGTTCAGGCCGGTCGTCCTTGAAGTTCAGGTCTTTACCAGTTCTCAATCCGGCGACTTCACGCCGAACGAGCTGCTCCAAGAGCTCCTCCGCCGACATTCCCATGAACTGCACGGCGGCCAAGGCCAACAATTCCTCGGTGGCGAACGGCGACGCCTCCGCAGCTTTCACTTCTTCAGCCCACGTTCGCACCCGTGCAGCCGCGATGTCCGTGGCACTGGGGATGCGCACTTCCTCAAATTCGATGTCCAACGCGCGCGACATGCGGTTCACCGCGGCCTTTTCCTTTCGGTTGATGAACGCGATGGAGATGCCCTTCTTTCCCGCACGTGCCGTGCGACCTGAGCGGTGGGTGTAGTAGGCGTCGTCGTTGGGAAGGCTGTAGTGGAATACGTGCGTCACGTCGTTCACGTCGATGCCGCGAGCGGCCACATCGGTGGCGATAAGGACTTGAAGTTCCCGCCGCTTGAACCGCTGCATCACCCGGTCGCGCTGGGGCTGGGAGAGGTCGCCGTGCAGCGCGTCCGCCCGGTACCCGAGCTTCATGAGGAGCTCGGCGAGGTCTTGGGCATCGCGCTTTGTGCGGCAGAACACCACGCCGAATACGTCGGGGTCGGCGTCCATGAAGCGCATGAGCGCATCCGCTTTATCGGTGTGACGAACCATCACGTATTGGTGTGCAATGTCCGTGTTCACGGATTGGCTCGGGTCGACGCGAACTTCGTGCGGCTGGTCCATGTACTGCTTCACCATCCGCCGGATCTCCTTCGGCATCGTGGCCGAAAACAGCCAGGTGCGCTTGGTTTCAGGCGTCAGCGCTAGGATGGCATCGAGGTCTTCCTGGAAGCCCATGTTGAGCATTTCGTCGGCTTCGTCGAGGATGAGCAACTGGATTTGGTCCAGCAGAATGGCCTGCCGGCGGGCCAAATCCAACAACCTGCCCGGCGTGGCAATCACCACGTGCGCACCCCGTCGAATCGCCTGCATCTGCGGCACGATGTGCGCCCCGCCGTAAACCGCGACCGCCCGCAACCCCTTGAGTTGCTTCGCAAACAGCTCGACTTGCCCCGCAATTTGCTGCCCCAACTCGCGGGTGGGGGCCAAAATCAACGCCTGCACATGCGGCGTGCTCGTGTCGATCATTTCCAACATCGGCAGCGCAAAGGCAGCGGTTTTCCCCGTCCCGGTTTGCGCGAGTCCAATGAAATCCCGGTCTCCTCCGAGGAGCAGGGGGATGGCTTGTTCTTGAATGGTTGTGGGCTGGTCGAAGCCGAGTTCACCGATGGCTTGCAGGATCGGGGCCGAGAGGCCAAGGCGGTCAAATGAATTCAAACGGAGGCAATTGAGGCCGCAAGGTACGGCTGAAGTTCCGGCGTTGGACGATTTATTCCGACGACCTGACCAGAGTCAGCGCCGATCCGCCTTAATGAATCCACATTGTTTTCGATTCTTCGTATCATTCGATTCTAATATTTCGGTCATGAGATACATTTTTAGTGTCGTTCTTTTGGGTTTGGTTTGCGCTTTTGGCGGAGTGGTTCAAGGGCAAGATTCGACTGCTGTGGCGGATCGGTATGTCCGCGTGGTGATGAACGACGGGACCATCAAGGAGGGACAATTCTTGGCCATGGATGATGATTTCTTGGTGGTGGATTTGCCGATGTTGGGCACAACGCGCATTCCGAAGTACACCATTCAGCTGGTCCAGGACATTGAATCCGTCAGCGCTATCTATTCAGTGAAATCGAATCGTGCCTTCGACGTGAACCCTCAATCAAGTCGCTATTTCTTCGCCCCATCGGGCATTCAGTTGAAGGCGGCCGAGGGGTACTTTCAGTCCAACATCGGACTGAATTCCATCTCCTATGGAATCAACGACGGCCTGACCGTAGGGGGATTGATGTCGTTCCTCGGTGGAGGCGGCAGTTTCAAGCTGGGCAAAGCGATCAACGAGAAGACGTACATTTCTGCGGGAGGCATCGGATTTGCGGATTTCTACGGCATCCTCGATGACCCCTTGGGGTTGGCCTTCATCAACGTCACACGGGGCACGGAACGATCGAATGTGACGCTCAATTTGGGCTTTGGCAACGAATTCGAAGGGCCGCTGCAATACCGCAATTATCAACGGGTTGAAAACGAATTCGGTGTCGAATGGATTCCACTTGATCGGGCCACGTCGAAGACGCGTCCTTTCATTGTCAACGTCAGCGCGATGGTTTCCCTGAGCGACACGCGGTGGCTCCTTACCGAAAACTACCTCATCAAAAGCCGATTGGACGTCGCGAACTTCAAGACCAATTTGAACGGTTGGGGCATGATTTATACGTCGCCCCCAAGTGATGCGCTTGAACCGGGTGCGAGCTGGGAATACGGCGCGTCTTCCATCGTTTCGTTGGGCATTCGCAGCCTGAACCGCCGGACGGGCTGGTTGTGGGATTACGGGTTGGTGGGCGTGTTGGGGGTTCGAGGCAATGGGTTTGCCGCGCCTTGGTTCTCCTTCACGTTGGCCTTTTGACGCCTCAAGCCCAACGATTTTCGGAGTTTTAACTTCCACATCGCCAATTGCCGGCGGCGGATGATTCCTCGTGAAATCAGCCAAAACACGAGCAGCCAAGCGAGTCCCTTCAACAGAAAGAACATAAATCCGGCCACGCCGATGGTTTTCAGCCACTCCATGATGTGGCAAAGGTAGGCGGCGGTGCACCTTGCGGGGCCGCCATTTCTTGTCAATTCGCGCCCGAAGTCCGAATTCTGACACTACCCAAGCAAAGCGCTCATGGTGCCGTGGTGCACCACGTGCCGAAGATGCCGAGCAGGGCGAGCAAGTCGCCCGTGGAAATTTGGCCGTCGCCATCGAGGTCGCCGAGGCAGGTCGAGTCGTCGGGGTAGAGGCAGTGCAGGGTTTGGAAGCAGGCCTCACCCGTGAAATTCAGGGCGAGCGGATCGGAGCAGCCCACCGTCAACACCGTGGGTTCTGAGCCGGCCGCGGGCACGATGATTTGGCGCAACGTAGCCGCATTGCCGCACGCATCGGTCGCCGTCGTCAGCCGCACGATGCGCCCGGTGAAGCAATCGGTGCTGTCCGACCAAGCCAATTCCACGGGACCGCTGCACGCATCCTCAGCCTGGGCAGTGGAGGCCAGTGGAGGCCAATCCTCGCCGGACCACACCACCTCTGCGGGGCTCGCATAAAACGCTGGGGCGGTTTGGTCCACCACGTGAAGCAATTGCACGGCCTCCGCCACCGCACCGTCGGCATCTTCAACCCGCAACTGCCGTTCGATCGTGAACGTACCCGGACACGGTCCCATCAACGTATCCACCTCCTCCGCAACGGGCAGTTCCACGAACGCCGATTCGCTGCCGAAATGACCGGCAATGCGATCGCGGCCTTTCACCTCGGGCCATTCCTCGCGCGGGGTTCCACAAGAAATTTCCTCCTCTGGACGATGCCAAATCCGCGGTTCATGGTTGCCGGCCACTTCGATGCTTTGCGTGCCGATGGCGGTACTTGAATTGCAGCCGATTTGGAGGACCGCGAAGCTTCCGCTCGCGGTGGATTTCGTCCGGTACAGCCGCGAAGCTTGAACTCCGGACCAACCAACCTGCGCAGGTTCCAACGGACCGACGCCCCATTCGCTGGCATCGAAATCCTCCAAGGGCACCGAAATGGTCGGCTCAACGGAAGCGCCTTCCCCCGATTCCGGGGCAACGGTCAGGCGCTTGAACGCGTGCCGGGTCACTTCGCCGCACGGGGCAGTGGCCTCCCAGACCACCCACGTCGCGCCGTGCCCACACGCATCCCGCCACAACAGGTGTTCGGTTTCGACAATTCGGACAGCGTTGCCCGACCCGTCGGTGGCTTCTGCAGTCGTGGCCACCGGAGCCCCGAAGGCCACTTCCAACGACTCTGGGAGCACCGAGAACGCCGGTGCGCAGCTGCCACCGGCCTCGCTTTGAGGCAGCGGTTCCACGGCCAACACGTGAATGAATTGCTGGGCCTTCAACTCCCGTTTTTCGCACGGACACGTCGAGGAAAACGTGCGCACCACCGTGTAGCTGCCATCACCTGCGCTGGGCAAGGTGGTCTCCTCGACTAGGAGGTCTTGCGCGGCGTCGCAGGTACTCAGGAGCAAGGGGGTGCCCCAGTCGCGTTGCACGTCTGCCCGCACCCAGAGGTCGGGCGGTGCGATGATTTGGCTTCGAGGCCCTTGAGCCTGAGAAATCGAGGCCCAGGCGAGCAGCATAGCAGAAGTCAGGATTCGGAAAAGCATGCAGGAATTTACAACGATTTCACGATGAACGCCATTATTTATCGGCCAAATCCACGATCTACCTCTTTGCTCGCATGAGGCAAATCAGCCAGTGAAACCCGAGACGTGGCGTAACCTTGCGACATGAAACAGAACATCGGAACCACTGACCGCGTGGTGCGGCTCATCGCGGCGCTCGTCCTCGCAGCGCTTTACTTCACGGGCATCTTGGCGGGAACCGCTGGGGCCATCGCCGTGGGGCTGGCCGCCGTCCTCGTGTTGACTTCGTTCTTGCGCTTTTGCCCGCTGTACTTGCCGTTCGGCATCCGGACGCGCCGCGATTGACCGCGTTTTCAGGAACGCGCAAAGGCCAAAAGCGGTCCGAAATCCCCCCGGTCGCCCGCCCGCATGGCCGCGAGGTACTGGTCCCGAATGGCGCCCACGTCGTGGAGCAGCGGGTCGCCCGCATGCCGCCCCCATGAAAACGGCGCCCCGCCATAAAGGCGCGTGACGATGAGGTCGGCCACCAATCGGCTGTGCCGCCCATTACCGTTGGGAAAGCAGTGGATGCTCACGAGCCGGTGCTTGAACCGCAACGCGAGCTCATCAGCCGGAAACGTGCACGCCTCGTGCCAAAACAGCGCATCGTCGCACAGCTTCTTCAGCTCAATGCCGATTTGCCATTTGCCCACTCCGATGTTCTTGTCGGTCGTGCGAAACTGACCGGCCCAACGCCACACTTCCCCGAACATCAGCTTGTGCAACCGCCTCAAGAAGCGTTCGCTGAACAGCAGCTGCGGCGTGATGCGGAGCGCAGCCACCTTCAGTTTCGCCGATTCGATGTTGTGCTGTTCGTGCTCGTCGAGTTCGTGCCGCGAGGCCACCCCATGGAGTTTCAGCCCCTCGGCTTCGTCGGGGTCGAGGGCGGTTTGGCCGTGGTGGTTTCGGTGCATCATGGCCATCAGTCCCACAGCGTTTTCGGGAGTTCGCGCCGGATTTCGGCAGCGCGTTCGTCGATGGCCCGTCGAATGCGTTCCGCCGATGGCGCTTGGTCTTCCAGCGACATGGTCTGCAACGTCCGTTGCACGATTTCCGTCGCCAAATCCCGCGCCTTCCGATCCACGTACGCCCGCAGGCTGTCGTCCTCGACCGGCACGAACCCGTACACAAGCCGCAACCCGAGTGCCCGCCCCACGCTCCGCAACGTGTTGAGGCGAATGGTCCCTTCCCGCTCGCGCTTTTCCAACGCCATCATGCTCTGTCGGGTCACCCCCATTTTGCGCGCGAGTTGCTCAAGCGACATGCCCAACGCCCCGCGCACCGCGCGAACCCATCCCATCGGAAACGCCGCATCGCGTCCCGCTTCTTCCAGCCGGCGCATGCGGCGATCCAGCTGTTCGATTTGCAGATTTCGGTGTGCCATGTTCGTGCGTTTGTCAGCTTATAGGCTGCTATTTACCGCACAAATGTAAACGTTTAGATTGACAGGGGGTTGCGTTTTGTCAGCTTAAAGCCTGACATCAGCAGCAGGAAGTACCGCTGCAGCAGGGTTCGACGGGCGCGGCCTCTGGGGCATCGCTCGGCTTTCGGCCGAAGACGGTGATGGAGAAGATGCCGGTTTCGCGGGCAGCGAAGGCGGCGATTTGGTCCGCGGAGAGGTAGCGTTCCAGCACATCGTCGGGCAGGAGGATGGGTTTCGACCTCTGGACGGTGACCGCTTCGAAGCCCGCAGCCGCGAGCTGGGTGAGGTAGTCGTCCCGTTGGATGGCCCCTGCCACGCAGCCGGCGTAGAGTTCGGCGGCGCTGCGGAGTTCGTCCGGGAGCTCGCCGACGAGGACGACATCGGACACGCTGAAGTGCGCGCCGGGTTTCAAGACCCGGAACATTTCGGCGAAGACGCGGGGCTTGTCCGGCACAAGGTTCAGGACGCAGTTGCTGATGACGACGTCGACCGTGCCGTCGCCCACGGGCAGGTCGTCGATGTCGCCCGCCCGGAATTCCACGTTGTTGTACCCCAGGGCGTCCACATTTGCGCGGGCTTTTGCCAGCATGGCGGGCGTGAAGTCGACCCCGATGACCTTGCCCGTCGGACCGACCTCGTGGCGGGCGACGAAGCAGTCGTTGCCGGCGCCGGCGCCCAGGTCGAGCACGGTTTGGCCTCGCTTCAAAAGCGCATGCTCCACCGGCAGGCCGCAGCCCAAGCCCAAATCCGCTTCCGGCGCATACCCGCCCGTCCCCGTGTAATCGTCCATCATGATGTGGTACACCTTGTTCGAAACGGGCCCCGCACCGCAGCACGAGGCGGCGTTGTCGGCGGGGTCCTGGTGGGCGATTTCCGCGTATTTGTCGCGGACGATGGCCTTGAGTTCTTCAGCAGTCGGCATGCGCGCAATTTACGGCGGCCGGGCGCGTATTTTCGTGACATGAATGCCCTTCTGGTGTGCGCCTTGTGCGCGTGGGGACCGGCGGAATGGCCGGATTCGATGCACGTGGCGGCGGTGCCGTTTTTGAATGTGCGGTCGGTGGATTTGGGCCAAATCCACCACGAGCTGCCCGACGGCACGCCCATCGCTTCCCATCGGCTCGCCCACACGGGCCGGCGCGACACCATCAACGGGCTGGCCGGCGAATGGCTGGCCCTTGACGACACCCTGCGCCTGTTCGACGCCTACCTCTGGCCCGCGGACCCGCCCCGGAGCATCGAGGTGGAAACCGCCGACGGCCCCGTGATCACCGACGAATGGTTCGGCGATTACATCCTGCGGGTGGTCGACGGCCTGCACATCGCCCGGGCCTACGAGCACTACGAGGACTTCGGAGGGCCGAGCGGGGAAACCTTTGGCATCGACGTTTTTTGCACGACCGGGCAAGCGCTCAACCTGTTCCGTCGCTTGCTGCAATCGCGGTTCGTTTCCCGGGACGAGGCCCGGGCTCAGCTCGACCGCATCCTGACGGGGGGCTGGGACGGGGAGAACCCGTTGGTCTTCAGTTGGGGCGGCGAAGGCGGCGGATTTTCCTTGGTGCTCAAGGCCTCCGATCGAACGGACGGCGCGTGGTGCATCGAGTACGCGATGGGCACTTGCTGAACGGGGTCAATTCGTCCGAACGGCCGGTCTTTGCAGCAGGCCCCGAACGAACGCATGACCGAGGGCAAGGGGCAGCATCGCCCAAAACCCCAGCACCATGCCCCACTCGTACCCGACGGAACTGTCCGTGTAGGGCGCACCGTTGCGCCGTGCCCGCCGCGCGCTCAAGGGCAGGCCGATGAGGTTGCCGGCGAGCATCAGCTGCATGGCGGCGAGCAGGATGCGCGACTTCGCCGGACCGTAGGCATCCACGAAGGCCGCGTACGCCGCAGCACTGGGCTCGCCGCGGGTTTCCGCGAAATGTTCGGCGAACAGGAGCGCCTTCGCTTCGGCCGGGTCGGGGTCGTCGATGGAGCCCGTTAAGTAGCCCGTGATTTCGTCTTCGGACAGCCCCATTTCCAAGGCCATGCGCGAGTGGACGTAGGAACAAACGGCACACGCGCTCACCGCCGTCACCGCGAGTTGCACGCGCTCGAGGAACGCATGCGGAACGGTCGGCTTCCGTCGGTTGCGGGCAAAGGCCACCGCAGCGGGGAAGGCGAAGACGAGGGAGGTGTAGAGTTCTGCCGGCGTCACTTTGCGGGTGAAGGAGGTGCGCGCGGCGATGGCATCGGGAATGAAAGCGGGCATGGTCAAAGGTCTCGCGCACCGCGCGCCGGTTGTGTGACCTAGGTTGAACTTATCGGAAGTTCGTTCGTTTATTTGGGCATGGATTCACTGTCCCAAATTGTGCTCGGCGCCGCCACCGGCGAAGCCGTCCTCGGCCGCCGCATCGGGAACAAGGCGCTGGTTTGGGGCGCGATCGGTGGGACGATTCCGGACTTGGACGTGCTCGGGGGGCTGGTGCTGGATCCGTTGGCGAACCTCGCGTTCCATCGGGGCATCACGCATTCGGTGCTGTTTTGGGTGGTGGGGGCGCTGGTGCTGGCGTGGCCGCTCGCGCGGAGTCGTCGGAACGACGTGGGGTACGCGGGGTGGGCGGGGTTTTTCTTTGCCACGTTCGCGACGCACGTGCTCTTGGACTGCTTTACGTTGTACGGAACGCAGCTGTGGGCGCCGTTCGCGGACACGCGGGTGGCTTGGAGCACGATTTCGGTCGCGGATCCGCTGTACACCTTGCCGTTCCTGGGGTTCGTGGTGGCGCTGAGCCGGGCGGAAAAGGGGTCGGCGCGGCGGCGGAAGTGGCATCGGTGGGCGTGGGGATGGAGCTGCGGGGTTTTGGCCTTGACGGTGGTGAACAAGCTGCATGTGGACCAAACCTTCCGCGCAGCCCTCGCCGCGCAAGGCATCCCGGCGACGCGCATGGTGACCACGCCGACCATCCTGAACAACGTCCTGTGGAACGCGACGGCCGAAACCGCCGACGCCTACTACCTCGGCACGTACTCGCTGTTCGACACCTCGCCGGTGACGTTCGCCCGCGTCGCGAAAGGGTGGGAGCACCTCGGCTCCTTCGCGGAAGACCCGACGGTGCGGGTGTTGCGGTGGTTCAGCGACGGCTACCTCCACGTGGCGCCGCCGGTGGACGGGCTTTGGGAGTTCAGCGACCTCCGCTTCGGCTCGTTTTCCGGCCGTGGCGATTCCCCGGACGATTTCATTTTCCGGCTGCGGGCGCGCACTTCAGGGGATGCTTTGGCCTTCGAAGGTGCTGCAGGTGGCCCGCCTCCCGAGAAGCGCGAGCAGTTTTTCCCGATGTTTTGGGAACGGCTGAAAGGGCGCTGATTACGCCTTTCGGACGAACTCCGACTTGAGGCCCATCGCCCCAAACCCGTCGATCTTGCACGCGATGTTGTGGTCGCCGTCCACGAGCCGGATTTTCTTCACCTTCGTTCCGGCCTTGACCGGCTTGGGCGCGCCTTTCACGGGCAAGTCCTTGATGACCACCACGTCGTCGCCGTCTTGCAGGACGTTGCCGTTCGCATCGAGGACCGCTCCTTCGGCGGCCTCCGCGGCGGCTTGCTCTTCAGCGTCCCAGGCGTGACCGCACTCGGGGCAGTTCATCATGGCCCCGTCGTGGTAGGCGAAGGGCGAGTTGCACTGGGGGCAGTGGTTGGCTTCTTCTGACATGGCGCGCAAGGTAGGGAGGCCGCTTCAGGATTTGGTGAACCGCGTCAGGTGGGTGCCGTTTTTTCCATGCCAAATCACGAGGTACGTGCCCCCCGGCAGCCCCGCCACATCGAACCGCCACACCTCGCCCGGGCGGAATGCGCGCTCGGCCACGGTGCGTCCTTGCAGGTCGTGGATCCGGCACGTGCCGGTGGTTTCCGGGCAGCGCACGCTGAGTTCGTCGTGCGCGGGGTTGGGCCAAACCATCCCGGCTTCGGTCCACGCGACGGGCTCAGCCACGTCGTTGATTCCCAGCACGGCGAGCACCGCGGCGTACGCGTTCACCTTGCCGACGCCCCAAACCGCATCGCCCTCCACCGGGAGCACGCCGGTTTCATCGTCTTGGCGGGCGGTGGCCTTGAGCGTGGCGCGGATCGCGGCGGGCGTCAAGGTGGGGTCGGCTTCGAGGAGGAGGGCGGCGATGCCCGCCACCGTGGGGGAGCTCATGCTCGTGCCGGAGTAGCGGGCGAAGGGGTAGGGGGTGCCGTTGAACTCGGCTTCTTCGGCGAGGGCGAAGTTGGCGTCGGTGAACGACGAGATGGAGGAGAGGACGGAGACGCCGGGGGCGGCGAGGTCGGGCTTGTGGCGCTCGTCGAGGGTGGGGCCGTGGGTGGTGAAGTAGGCCACTTCGCCGCCGAGTTCGGTGCCGCCGGGGCTGAAGTATTCGGCGCGGTAGGCCGCTACGGTGATGACGGACTCGGTGGAGGCGGGGTCGCCGATGCCGTATTCGGGGTTGCCGGCCGTCCAGCCGGGGAGGCTGCCGTAGAAGTCCTGGCCCCAGTTGCCGACGCCGTTGGAGAGGTGGGTCGTGTTCCACGCGTGCACCCGCCCGCTGGGCGCGGTGACTTTGAGGGCGATGTTGCGGTTCGCTGGGGGCGTCGCGATGCGCATCCGGACGAACGGGCGGTCGTTTGCGGGGTGGGCGGCCTCCACGGCTGCCGTGTACACGATCGTGTCGCCCTCGTGCACGAAGGTCGTGTCCCAAGCGAACGGACCGTCCGCCGTGCTCAGCCACGGGCCTTCCGCCAGGGTCGCGTTCATCGCGCTGAGCAGGGTGAAGCCCGCTTCGAACGGCTCGCCGGGTTCGCCCCAGAGCGTCAAATCCTGGCCCCACATCGCCGGGTTGGCAGAAGCCGGGTAGTATTGGACGCGGGAGCGGAGGGTATCGCCGGAGAAGGTTTGGTCCAAATGGAAGTTGTAATCCCCATTGTTGCCCGCGCTCCCCGCGAACACCACGCCCTCCTCCGATAGCGCGTCGATGAACTGGTTCACAAGCGAATTCCCATCGCGCGACCCGATCTGCGTCAGCCCAAAACTCATGTTGATGACGAGGCGCTTCCCATCGGCCTCGGCCACCGACTGCATCCAATCGAACGCGTCCATCGCGGCAGCGGCGTCGATCAAGAACGTGGCGAACAGGAACTCGGCTGCCGGTGCCATGCCGCGCAACCCGATGCCCGCGCCGCTGCCTCCCGCAATCCCCGCGACGTGCGTGCCGTGGGTGGCGTACGAGTAGACGTTCACAGTATCGGCTTGCAGCGCGGCGATGGCCGCGGGTTCGGTGGCCGCGGTGCCGTAGTCGAAGCCTTCGGGCGCGGGGCCGGCTTGGCGCCACTGGTCCCAAACCCCGCGCACGCGGCTAAATGCAAGCGTCGTGTCGTAAAACATCGGGTGGGTGTAGTCGAAGCCCCAATCGACCACTCCGATGAGGACGTTTTCGCCGTGGTAACCTTGCGGGAGTCCGAACCCGGCCTGCACGCTGTCCACGCGGGTCGCGCCGATGCTCCGGTCGAGGTGCGGGTAGGCGCGGGGGGCGAGTTCGACGAGCTCGAGCGGGAGGTCCGTGAGCGCGTCGAGTTGGCGAACGTCCACCCGGAACGATACGATGCCGCCGCGTTCCGAGCCCCACGTAACGCCTTCGGGAGCCAAGGCCGGCGACCAATCGGCCGCGGTTCGCCCAAGGAAGCCCACCGTGCAGGTCCCGCGCATCCAAGCCACCGGGAACTCGCCCGCGAGCGCTTCGTGCAGCCGCTCATCGGAAGGTTCAATGCGGGCGCGGTCGGCGATGGCCTCCAAGGCTTGCGTGGTCGTTACAGGAAGGCTGGGCTGGGCGAAACCCACTGCGGTGGCGAGAGCCAACACCAAGGCGGAGAAGATTTTCATGACGAGTCAAAAGTAACGCGCTTCGATGCGTCGACCGCTCGAGCCGAATTCCCCACTTTCCGACCACCGGGCTAAAAAGTGGGGATTTCAATTCGAGCGAAGCGAATTTTGGTCCAATCCAGCGAAGCCCTCAAATGCCCCCACCGGTGAGCGCGATCGAAGTCAGGCACCGCGGCGGAGTTCGGGTGCGTGAACGTTGAGCATCCAAGTGTGAAATGCTTGCCACAAGTTGACAATTGGCAAGGCGATCACGGATTTCACGGAATTCAGGAAAGCAATAGGTTAAGTTCGCAGGCGAATCTTGTAGGCTGAAAGGAAAAACGAGGACCATGGAATTCAGGGTGAGTGTGCGATGGGCGGCGTTGGGGATGGTTTGGGCAGGACAAATGCTCACCAGTTGGGCCGCCGAGCCCCCTGCTTGGGAGACCTGGCAACGCGGAGAATGGAAAGCTTTTGTCTTGGAAGATCCGGCGGCGGCCGAGGCGTTCATCGATGAGCGGATTCCCCTGGAATTGTCGAAGAATGGGGAAGCGGTGGTGAACATGGCCTATGCTTTGGGACTTGCGAACTACCTCAAGGGCCAGCACGCGTCCTCCATCCACTGGTACGAATTGGCGTTGAATCGACCGGAGTTGAAGCACCGGCGAACGCCTTGGGAGGATGAGCGGGCGGCCTTGGGTATGGAGTCGGCGCTTTGGAATAACCTCGGGGTCAACTTCGAGATCATCGGGGAGTTCGCCAAGGCGGAATCGGCTTTGGGCGAGTCGCGGCGCATCGACCTGGAGCTCGGCGAGGTCCGCGGGGCGTGGACCACGGCAATCAATCAAGGCCTGTTGCTTTCCCGATCGAATGCCCACATGGAGGCCATTTCCATGCTTAAAAAAGCGATGTTCCATTTCGAGGAGGCGGAGCTCGCGGAAGAGGCGGCGCTCGCGTGCTTGAATTTGGCGGTCGCCGAAGACGAGGGGGACTTCACTGAAGCGGCGGTGTTCGATGCGCGGAAGGCGGTGCGCCTGTTCGCGGCGTTGGGCGACTCGGTGGGGACCATGCGGGCTTGGGTGACGTTGGGCCAAATCCACATCGGCCGCAGCGACTTCCAAAACCTCCGTGCGGTCATCGACTCCATGAACACGTGGCGCCCCGAGTGGCTGCCCCCGCAGGTGGAATTTTACGAAGCGTCGCTCAAGGCGAACGATTGCCTGAAACGCGGTTTGGTCGAAGCAGCCGAGTCGCACATGCTTCGGATGGAGGCCTTTTTCGAGATGAATCCGGGGCTGCGCATGGACATGGATTACTTGCCGACGGCCGTGGCCATCGCCGTGGCGAAGGGCGACGTGAACCAAGCCATCGCCTCCGCCGGACGTTTTCGCCAGTCCGTTTCCGACCTGTTCGCAGTGAGCACCGCTCGTCAACTCGCGGAGTACCGGGAATTGAACGAGCGCGAAGTGCAGCTCGTCCGCATTGCCCAGCTCGAGTCCGAATTGCGCGCTTCCCGCTGGCTCTTCATTTCCTTCTTTTTAGCGGCGCTTGTGTTGGTGGTGGTTTGGCGCGCGAAGCGCAACCAGGACCGGAGCAACCGGGTCGTCTTGGGCATGGTTCGGGAGCGCTTCAAGCGCTCCCTTCCGATCGGGAACGAGGAGGCAGGAGACGCGGACATTGAGCAGCGGTTGCGGGAGATTTTTGGGGCGATTGAGGTTTGGGTCCAACAAGAACGAGTGCACCTCAATCCGAACCTCACCTTGGGAGAACTCGCGGTGGGAATTCAGAACAATCCGCGATTCACCTCGCTCGCAATCCGGCAAGAACGGGGCGTGGGCTTCAGTGAATTCATCAACGATCTGCGGGTTCAGGAGGCGCAAAGTTTGCTGCTCGATCCGCAGAACCACCACTTGAGCTTCGACCAGGTGGCTGAGCGGTGCGGATTCGCGTCAACGCGGACTTTTTACCGGCATTTCACCCGCTTCACCGGAATGACGCCGGGGGCGTTTCTCCGGTTAGCGGGTGATGCCGAGAAGGAGTTGGATTCGGAATTTTAAGGGGGGGGTCCCCGGAATTATGGCGTTGGAGTTTTCAAGCACCGCACTGAACGACCGAAACCTTTCCCATTGGGACTTGTGGTGAAGGTGGTGAGCTCGCTGTACAGAAACGAATGGTGCGCCCGGGCGGTGTTGGCGTTGTCCGGGGTGGACGACCAGAATTGCGACTGGGTTCCAAATTGAGCATAGTTGCCGGTTCCCCACCGCCAGCCGCTTGGCACTGCATTGAAATCCAATGAATTGGTTCCGTCCCAAATCGGGGTGTCGTTGGATGAAGCCTTCAATGCTTCCCCGGCGACTTCGCTGCCTCCCGCTGCGGTTTGCAGTGCCTCAAGATCACTGAGCGTCGGAACGTGCCATCCGGCAGGACACAGGCCCGCGGCATGATCCACCGCGTACCAGTTGTACAAGTAGCCATAATTCCCGGTGTTGCTCGCGGAATTGTTCACGTTGCAGCGAGCCCCTGATGTGTCGTTGGTCCAAGAAGTGCTGTTGGTCACGAGGGGGATGGTCGTTCCATCGGCGTACTGAGTGGACTTCAAGTTTTCGGCAAACCAACACTGGTCGCCCACTTCGAGCGTGGGGTAGGCATGCCCATCGAAGGTCAGGGATTCGATTTCGCAGAGGAATGCGGTCGATTCGAAGCTGAGCGTGTCGCCGTAAACGGTGCCCATTTCGTTCGTGACGTAGGCGGAGAAGTAGTAGGCGGTTTGGGCAGAAAGCCCCGTCAAGGAAGCGCTGAATGAGCCTTCCGTGCTGTTTCCCGCCAAATCTTGGCCATCGCTCAACACCGCGTCCGTGCCCCAAACGAAGCCCGTCGCTGAGACCGTGCCGTACCCGTTGGAATCGACGGATCCGTTGAGGGTAGCGGTGGCGGAGGTCGCCTCTGAAGCCGCGCTGGTGCTGGCCGAAGGCAGGATGGCAGGCGGAGCGGGATCGCGCATGCACCGCACGGACAGGCCATTGGGCGTCAGGTAGGGGATGCTGGTGCTGCTGGAGAGGAAGGTGGTTCCGTAAACGCGCAACATGCGCGAGGATTTCGGATGCACGGTTGCTGCCGGGGTCGAGCTCCACCAAAGCCCTTCCTCGCCGACTAATTGGAAGGCTCCGTTCGAACGGTTGCGCAGGCCCCCGGGCCCGCCGGCCCATCCAGAAGTGTTCGTGCCCGACCACGGGGAAGGGTCTGCAAATGATGCGGCCAATGCCGTCGCCGCGCCCGCTCCGATTTCCGAGATCATCGCATCGAACTCCGCTTTCGAAGGAACGCGCCAATTCGTGGGGCAGAGTTTGCCCGTTTCCACGGCGTACCAATTGTACAGCCGCCCGTATAGTTGCAGGTTTGCTTCCTCGGTCCCGGTGCCTTGGCCCACAACGGCCGAAGCGCCGACCTCCGTGTTGACCGCGTCGGCCCAGGCGGTCGCATCCAAGCCGCCGGGAATGGACGTTCCGTCCGTGTAGTGGGTGGTGCGGAGGTTTTCGGCGAACCAGCACTGTTCCCCGATTTGGATGACCGGATACGTGTACCCATCGAAATCCGCCGCCGAAGGCTCGCAGGAAAGGGCCGGAAGCACCGTGAAACTGAGGGTGTCGCCGTAAGCCGTTCCCGCGCCGTTGCTGCCAAATGCCGCGTAGTAATACGTCGTGTATTCCACCAGGTCGGTCAGTTGGATGGCGAACCGGTTGCAGAATCCGACCGTACTCGTGGCCGCGTCCGCATCCACCCGAACGGAATCCAACGCGCCCGCCAGATCCGGATCGGTGCTCCAAATGAAACCGATCGAATCCACGGCGTCGTCGAATGCAAAGCAGGACTCCAAGGTCGCTTCGGTTTGGGTGATGTCGGTGGCCGCGACGGTCTCCACGCCGACCCGGGTGGTGATCGCCAAGGTGTCCGATGAGGCCGTTCCTCCCGCGTTGGCGGCGAACAGCGCGACGTGTAGGTGTTTTCCGCCGGGCAGGGCAGACGCGCTGACCTCGATGGTGCTGTCGGATGCGGTGTACGTGCCGAGCGCCCAGCCGAGCGCCGGCTCCAAGCTCGTGTATGCACTCAACACCGCGTAGGTTGAGTCCGGGATCGGCGCACCGTTGTCGCCCCCGAGGTCGGCGATGCTCGCCGTCACCGCATTCGCCGCCGCATCCCAAGTCGCCGCCCCCAACGTGGGCGCTTCGGGCAGCGTGGTGAAGGCGAAGTTGGCCGCGGCGGATGCGCTTCCCGCCAGGTTGTGGGCGGCCACGTTGAAGTAATAATCGGTGTAGCGCACCAGCCCCGTCAGGTCCATGCGGTATTCACCCTCCACGGGGACCGCGGCTTTGAGGCTGTCGGTGGCGAGGTTTGGTCCGCTGAAATCCGCCTCCCCCCAGAAGAACCACAGGCTATCGGGGCCTTGCCCACCGTTGTCCCCCACCTCGGCCAGCAGCGTGGCGGCCTGCACGCCGACATCGCTCGTATCCAGCGTCAGTTGGCTGGCCAAATCCGGCAACGTGTAAAACGACAGCGTATCGCCGTACGCCACCCCTTCCTCATTCGAGGCGACCGCGGTGTAGAAATACTCCGTGTAGCGGGTCAAATCCGGCAACGTGTACTGAAACGACCCGGTGTCCAACTCCGACGTGGCGAAGAACGCGGCCCAATCCCCGAACGGCACCAACACCGAGTCCTCGAGGTTCGCATCGCTTCCATACTTGAATCCCCAGGCCAAAAGCGGCACGTTCCCATCATCCGTGACTGCCCCCCGCAAGACAGCGGTCTGTTGCGCAATCTCAATCACGGAACGCGTTTCCACGGCCGGCTCCCCCGCAAGGGCAGCATCGAGCTGCACCTGCAGCGACAGGATGGAATCCCTGAGCACGTAGCAGTTGTATCGCTGATACGCTCGGTCATTGACCACCTCGCTGGTCACGTAGACGTCGTATTCGGCATTGTTCTCCAAGGCAACGGCAATGCGCGTTTCCAACTCCCGAATCATGGCCGCCAACTCCTGATGGTTACACTCTTGGAAAATTTTCGTCACCACGGTGTCGGACGTGATGGGGGTCAACAACAGCGGGTGTCCTTGGAACGGGACGGAATCGTTCAGCGCTTGTTGCTGAGCTTGTGATGTGGCCAAACCGATCAAACACAAGGAGCAAAAAAGGACGAGGGATTTCAAGGTAGGGGCCATGGGGCAATCTGATTATTCTGCTTGGGCGGGTCGAGGAGCAACGTTGACTGGCTCGATGGTTGAATTTGTCGAGGTCCAGTCGGTCATTTGCTTCATTTCGCGTGCAGCCTTCGCCAGTTGATGCCTCTTGGCTTGACTCCGTAAAGTCTCCACATGATGCTGTCATGTGGGTGGTGTGATTCAGGGGGTTAAAGTGTTGAAAACAAATGGTTAGTATGCGGGGTCTAGGGTTTGAGATGGGTCAGTCGAGGGCGCCGCCAGGTGCGGGTCCATGGGGTGAACCCTCGGGTCTGTCAAGAGTTGGCAAGGGTTCACGGGGTTTGTCAGGTGAATGTTCACCTGATGGGAGCAATTGGGCACTCAACGTCCTTTGGCCCCCCCCCCATTGCGCGCCAAATACGAGTCGAGAGGGTCCGATTCTCAACGCATTCACCTAGCTCTTGTGTAGTCGATTCAGGGTGCCGGTCTTCAATTTGGGACGTACCGCATGCCTTCCACAAAACCGTCCTTCAAGACGACGGTCAAGTGCGCACGCCGCGGGCCGAGGTTCTCGAGTTCTACCCACGTTTCTGAGGGGATGTTGAGCTCGACGAACTCATCTCGATCGATGCGCAACGAAGTGATCAACGTGCGGTCTTCGCGCTGCACAATGCGGGCCTCAACCGCTGTTCGACCGATGTTGTCAATGCTCACACCGTACGAATCGCCTTGGTGGCCTTCGCCGAGCAGAAAGGTCTGGGCTTTCGGGATGAAGAGGTTGCTGGTGAACGGCTCGCTCGCTGATGTGATTAGGAGCCCCACCAGCACTACCCACATCACGGCCGGAAGGTCTTCCTGGTGAAGCGCACGCCTTCGGTCGAGGTGAAGGACCACACGTTCCAGCCGCTTCCAACTTCGAGCGATGCCCCGGGCGCAAGCCAAATCCCGTCCGCAACCAGCCGACCGTTCCCGTCGATTTGGGCCACCCAAAGCGGACCTTCCCCGCAATTCACCCAACGTCCTCCCTCCAAACGCACCCCCTCCGGATCCGCTTCGGCCACGTCCACCGTGCCATACCGCAACGTCGCAAAATTCGCGTTGCTCATCTCGAGCTCGAGGAAGCTGCCGTCCAGCGCGTGGTCGGCCACCACTTCCCACGTCGCCGCGTCCACCGCAAGGATGCGCGAGTTCAGGCCGATGCCTTGGTAGTAGTGCATCACGTAGAGTCCGTTCAGCTGGTCGAAGACGGTGCCGTCCGGCGTATAGCTGCCGACCTGCGGCAAGTCCAGCTGCGGCGTGAGCGTCCCCGTCATCGGGTCGACCGAAACCAGGTCCATGTCCGCGTTGCCCGCGGCGTCCGTGAATGCGCGCAGGCCGATCAGGGTGCTGTCGGCGATGTTGAATTCGAATTCGCTGAGGTTGGCGGCGGTTGTGATTTGGACGTTCGCCAAGATGGTGCTCTCCGCGCAATCGATGGTGATGAGCCGGCCTTGGCCGAGGTTGTTGATGCCCCAAATGAAGAAGCGGTGCAAATCGCTGTCGAAGCATGACGCCCCGGCCACCACGCCTTCCAACCACGGCATTTCCACCACGGTGGTGCGCTCCACCGTGCCGCTGCTCGCATCGATCTTCACGCAACGGGTGCCCCAATTCATCGTGTCCCAGTAGCCCACCCCGCCGCCGAGGTCGACGAACACGCTGTCGAGCGCATAGCCTTCCAAGCCGTAAAACGAACCGTTCTGCATGTCGTGGTGGATGCTGTGCAAGTTGCCGGTGAGGGTGGCCGTGGTGTGGGGGCCGTCGATGGTTTGGCTCATCCATTGCAAAGGCCCCATGCTGCTGGGCGCGCCCACGAAGACATACGCGTCGTTCCACTGATCGTACGTGGACGAGCCGAGGGCAAATCCTTCAGCGTACTCGAGGGTGTCGCCGTAAACCCAGGTGTTCGACAGGACGTCGTAGCCGCCGAGGTAGAGGCCTTGTTGCCAGGGGATGATGCCTTGGCGCAGGCCGTACGTGGTTTGGGCAGAGGTGGCCATCGTGAGGGCAAGGCCGACGAACATAAAGAGGTAGCGCATGTGGGGTAAACTCGGATGGATTGGAAAAGGTTCGCTCGTTGCGGTGAGAAAAGTTGCGATCGCTGGAGTTGAAATCGCCAAATTCCGCCGCGCCCTTTCATGTTCTACCGATTTGTCGCCAAAACCAGCCCCTTCATCCCATCCGGCGCACGCCCTCCCTAAAAAGTGGGGATTTCAATCATAGCGGAGCGAATTTTTCCTCCTCACCGTGCAATCACCAACCGATGGACCCACCGCCCATCCACTTCGAGGAGCCAAACCCCGCGCGGCACATCCCCCACGAACCACGTCGAGCGCCCCGCCGGAGCGGCCCATTCCCGATGCAACGCCCCGGAGGCGCTGAAAAGCCGCACCGTGCAAGCCGTGGGGAGGTCGAGGGAGAAGCGCTGGGCGGCGGGGTTGGGGAAGGGCGCCAGCAGAGCAGCGAGTTCGGGGAGGCCGGCGACGTCGGCGAAGACCGTGTCGAGGACCGTCAGGTCGCCCGCGCAGCTTGAATGGAGGGTCAGTTCCACCGGGGTGGCGCCGGGTATGGTCCAGGGCGAGCCGGAGGGGAAGGGGGAGCCGTTGAGGGAAAGGCTGTCGATGAGGGGGCCGGTGGTGAAATGGATTTGGCCTGCATCCCACGTCATTTCGTAGCCCAGCGGATCGAAGCGGTTCCACGCCGCCGGCTGCTCCGTGAAGGTCGTCCAAGCCGCCTCGCGCAACGCCGCCGCCTCCGCGAGCCCCGCGTCGAACGTGGCCTCCGTCGGATCCTGCCCGGTCAGCGCCGCGTAGAAGGTCGCCGCCGCGAGGTAGGTCCCCGCCGCCGAAGGGTGCGAACCATCGCCGGAGTACAGGTCGACCGCGCCGATCACGTTGCTCCAAACCACCCCGACCGGCGCGCACCACGCCTCCTCGGCCACCGACGCCTCGAGGTAGCGCTCCGTCAACAAGGCCTGCATCCCCTCGTACGTGCAGACGGGCGGCCAGTTCGCGCAATTCGAGGCGTCGCCGTTTTCGCGCCCCCACGTCATGAACAGGACGGGCATCGCGCAGGGATTCGCCGCCCGGATCGCTTCGACGAGGGTGTGCACCGCGGGGAAGAAGTCCGCGTTGACTTGGCTGTCCGGGAAGGACGGGAGTTGGCTTTGTTCTTGGAGGATGACGAAATCCCAGCCGCCTTGGGCGATGAGGTCGAGGGTCGCCGCGTTGGTCGCGTGGCCGCCAAGGGTCGCGCCGCCGAAGGTGCTGCTCGTGCAGGCCAGCGTGTCGCCGAGGCTCAGCGCCAGCGATTCGAGGGTTCCGGGCAGGTCGTTCGCATAGGTGTAGCTGTTGCCGATGAAGAGGACGTTTGTGGTTTGGGCCGTCAGCAAAGCCGGCATCAGCAGCAGGAAAAGCACGTGTCGCATGCGGGCCAAATTACGACGCCGCATCTTTGCGGCATGCATCCGCTCAACCCCTTCCGCGGTCCCCACGACCTCGCATCGCTGCCCGGCCTGGCGCCCCACATCCGCGATGGAGTGACCCTCGATTTCGGCGATCCGGTGGCGGTGCGGGCGCTCAACCGGGCGCTCCTCGAAGCGCAGTACGGCATCGCGGGCTGGGATTTCCCGGCGGACCACCTGACCCCGGCGGTGCCGGGCCGCCTCGACTACCTGCTCCACGTGGCGGACCTGATCGACGCGCCAGCCCCCCTCGACGTGCTCGACCTCGGCACGGGCGCCTCCTGCGTCTACCCGCTCCTCGGCGCGGCGGCCCTCGGCTGGCGATTCCTAGCTTCCGACATCGACCCCGGCTCGGTCGCCACCGCCCAGGCCATCGCGGCCACCAACCCGCGGCTCGCCATTAATGTGCGGCACCAACCCGACCCGTCGGCCTGCTTCCACGGGGTGGTGGGGCGGGGCGAAGTGCTGGACCTCGTGGTGTGCAACCCGCCGTTTTATGCGGACGCGGCCGAGGCGGCTGCGGAGGCGGCGCGGAAGGGGGGCGGGGGCGCTTTCGCCGGCAAGGGGAACGAACTGCATTGCGACGGGGGCGAGCACGGCTTCCTGCATCGGATGGCGCGGGAGAGCCGGGATTGGGGGCATCGAGTGCTTTGGTTCAGCGCGCTCGTGGCGAAGAAGGAGCACGTGGGCGGGTTGGAGCGGTCGCTGCGGAAGTTGGGCGCGACGCGCGTGGAGGTGCTTCCCTTGGCCGTGGGCCAAAAGGTGGCGCGGGTGGTGGCGTGGACGTTTTTGCCAGAGGCGCAGCAGCGGGAGTGGCGCCGGTTCCGGTGGTAATTTGCGCCCATGAAGTTGCACGCCGTTTTGGAGGCCTTGGGCCAAACCGACATCCACCTGATCGACCAGTTCATGAAAGGCCGATTTGAGCACGCGCGTTCCGTGCTCGACGCGGGCGCCGGGCGAGGGCGCAACCTGCGCTTGTTCGCGGGCATGCGGCGGGTGGCGGTCGACCCCGATGCGGAGCGGCTGGGCGACCTGCCGAGCGACGTGGAGCGGCACGTGGGGCGGGTGCAGGACGTCGATTGGGCGCCGGAGTTCGATGCGGTGATTTGCAGCGCGGTGCTGCACTTCGCGGCGTCGGAGGCCGAATTTGAGGCGATGCTCCGGGCTTGCTGGTCGGCGTTGGCGCCGGGGGGCGTGCTGTTCGTGCGGACCGCCGCGGTCGGGGGCGACTTCACGGTGGGGGATGGCGTGGCGCCGTGGTGCTTGGCGGAGGCGGACTTTACCGCGTGGACGGAGCGGCTCGGGGCCGAGTGGGTGGAGCCGCTGCGGACCTCGGTCGTGGCGGGCGGTCGGTCGATGGCCACGTGGGTGCTGCGCAAGCCGGGTGGGGCTATCTTCGCACCGTGACGCGATTGAACAAATACCTTTCCGAGGTGGGCTACTGTTCCCGCCGCGCGGCCGACAAACTCATCGAGGAAGGCCGAATTACCATCAACGGCAAGCTCCCCGAGTTGGGGGTGAAGGTCGCTGAAGGGGACGTTGTGGCCGTGGATGGCAAGCCGGTCGGGGCGCAGGTGGGGGCGGAGGAGTTGGGGGAGCGGGTGTATTTGGCCTTCCACAAACCGGTGGGCATCGTGTGCACCACGGACCGGCGCGAGCGCGACAACATCGTTGATTACATCAATCACAAAGAGCGGATTTTTCCCGTCGGCCGGCTGGATAAACCTTCCGAAGGGCTCATCCTGCTGACGAACGACGGCGACATCGTCAACAAGATCCTGCGCGCGCGGAACCACCACGAAAAGGAGTACCTCGTGCAGGTGGACCGGCCGCTGCGCCGCGATTTTGTGGAGCGGATGGCGGGCGGAATTCCCATCCTCGATGCGGTCACGCGGCCGTGTTTTGTCGAGCAAACGGGCCGCCAGTCTTTCCGCATCATCCTGACGCAAGGGTTGAATCGCCAAATCCGGCGCATGTGCGAATTCCTCGGCTACGAGGTGACGCGGCTCAAGCGGATTCGGATCATGAACATCGGGCTCGACCTGCCGGTGGGGGAATGGCGCGACCTGACGGCGCAGGAGCTGGCGGACTTGCAGCAGCTCGTTTCGGACTCGGCAAAGGAGGCTTGATGGCGCGGGGGTTGCTCGGGCAATCGGGATTGGTGTTGGCGGCGAAGGTTATGGCGGCCGGGGCGGCGTATGTGCTGGCGTGGGCGTTGGGCCGGGTGGCGGGCGTGGAGGCGTTTGGGCGGTTTGAGTTGGTGTTGACGTTGTTCGGGATGGCGGCGATGTTGGGGCGTTCGAGGGTCATGGGTCTTAGCTCGTTAGGTGTGCCGACTGAAAGGACTAAAAGGAGAAGGGTAAGCGTTTCCCGCGAAAGGTCAATCTTTGCAGCGTCGCAGAATCAGTTTGGGGCTAAATTAAAGTCGGTATAGGTGTCTAGTCGGTTGTGCCAACCAGCAAGCCAGCGCTGTTCCCGGCGCTCGCTAGGGGCGTTGCTAACGCGCGTGCTCAACACGCGTTTCGCGGCGGCGGCGAATCCCTCGATCGGCGGCT